>Ga0209023_10004773_pt1 | contig 15213 bp, 15 predicted proteins | sample LakOneMetagenome_FD_187468 | JGI IMG/M metagenome (GOLD analysis project Ga0209023, IMG submission 187468) | Freshwater and sediment microbial communities from Lake Erie, Canada (SPAdes) (version 2) | ecosystem: Environmental > Aquatic > Freshwater > Lentic | place: Lake Erie, Canada... | reverse complement strand
GCTCGCGCTGAACTACGGCTGGTCGGCGTTCACCACCGGTCGCGACGGCGGAGCGCCCGACGCCGCAGACCTCGCGGAGCGCCTGAGGTCGCTCCCCGCCGCTGCCTTTCCGCTGACCGTCGCGGTGGCCGAGCCGATGAGCCACTACGGGAGCGACGAGCACTACGAGCAGGCGCTCGGCCTGATCGTCGACGGCCTGACGGCGGGCCGGCGCCGCACGCGCTGAGCGTCAGCGCAGGTAGCGGTCGACGAACTCGTTGGTGAAGCGGCGCTGCGGGTCGATCCGGTCGCGCAGCGCCTCGAAGTCCGCGAGCCGCGGGTAGAGCGAGCGCACCTCGGCGGCGTCGGTCGTGAAGACCTTGCCCCAGTGCGGTCGTGCCGCGTACGGCGCGAGCACCTGCTCGACCGCCCTCACCGCGGGAGCGACGGCCGCGGCGTCGTCGACCCAGGTGAAGTGCACGCAGACGGTGTCGCGCCCCTCGCAGGGGCTCAGCCACAGATCGTCGGCAGCGACCGTGCGGATCTCGCTGATCTGCAGCACGGGCGCCACCACGTGCGCGATATCGCGCACCGCCTCGAGCGCCGCTGCCGCGTGCTCGCGCGGCACCATGTACTCGGTCTGGAGCTCGGTGCCGCTGCTCGGTGTGAACTCGAGCCGGAAGTGCGGCAGCCGCTCGAACCACGGCCCCGGCACGCCGCCCTGCTCCGTGCACGCGGCCGCATCGGTGCTCGGCACCGGATGGCGCGGCCCGTCGGCAGGGGTCGCCCCGGTCCACCTGAGGTCGACCTTGGGGGCCGTCGTACGCCGCTTCACCCACACCTGCTCGACGACGTCGCGACGCCACGTGGTGAACATGCTGACGCTGTACGCCGCGTCCATGACGTCGTCGAAGCGCGCGGTCGCGACCTCGAGCGGCAGGTCGTCCCACACCGTCTGCGCGACGTCGAACTCCGGCACCAGCCGCAGCCGGAGCGACGTGACGACGCCGAGGGTCCCGAGCGCGACGACCGAGCCGGCGAGGTCGACGTCGTCGCTCGTCATCTCGCGCACCGCGCCGTCGGCCGTCACCAGCTCGAGCGCGACGACCGACGTCGCGAGGCAGCCGAGCGACGAGCCCGACCCGTGCGTGCCGGTCGAGGCGGAGCCGGCCACGGAGATGTGCGGCAATGAGCCCATGTTCGCCAGGGCGAAGCCCTGACGGTGCACGTGCGGCGCGAGCTCGCCCCAGCGCACCCCCGCCGAGACCAGCACCGTCGCGCTGCCGGCGTCGACCTCGAGGGTGCGCGGCATCGCGTCGAGGACGACCAGCGTCCGATCGGTGTCTGCGACGGGCGAGAAGGAGTGGCCGGTCCCGAGGACGCGCACCCGGGTCGACCGCGCGACGATCTCCGAGACCTCGTCCACCGAGCGCGGCCGCGCGACCTCGGTGGGGGAGAAGGCGACGTTGCCCGCCCAGTTGCGCAGCACCGCGCCCTCGTCGCCCATGCCCGCGAGCCTAGGACCCGCGCAGCGGCGCGGGCTGGATCGCGTTCCCGCCGCGCGGGCGGCGCGCCGGGTTCCAGGGGCGGTCGCGCAGGGCCGCTGGCAGAGTGGGCGCGTGGATCCCGAGGCAGACGGAGTGCCGCAGCTCGCGTCGCTGCTCGGCGTGTCGGATCACGTGCTGCGGGAGGCGATCGGGGGGCCGTGGTCGTCGGCCGAGAACGCGCCGTACTTCGGTCACGACGTCCGCGTCTACGTCGGCCTGGAGAACCCGCGGCACCCGGAGCGCCCGCTCGTGGTGATCCGTGTCGACCGCGAGGAGCACGTCGTCGACGTCGGCCGCGCGGTCGGCGTCCCCGTCCCCGGTGGTCGTCAGCAGTGGTCGCTCGCGGAACCGCGGACGAGCCTGGACTACGACGAGGTCCCCCTCGACGAGACGTGGGGCGGCGAGCACTCGACCGAGCTGCTCGTGCTCGCGCTGCGCGACGCCGTCAGCGCCGTGGTCGACGCCGCGATCCTGCGCGGGACGACCTGGTAGTCCTCAGACGGCCTTGTCCTGCGCGTGCTGCTGGAAGAACGTCATGAGCGTGTTGACCCGCTCGTGGTGGCCGGCGAGGGACACGACCAGGTCGCTGGTGGGGATCGCGCGGCACGTGAGGCACGTGCCCTTCTCGATCTCCTCCTCGGTGAGGACCTTGTCGGCGATCGGTCGGGTGTACTCGTAGGTCCCCTCGACGACCTCGACCTTGCAGATCGCGCAGCCGCCGCGGCGGCAGCCGACGCGGATGGCGTTGCCGGTGCGCTTGAGGGCGTCGAGCATCGTCTCGCCGGGGTAGGACTGGATGTCGACCTCGGTGCCCTGCACGTGGATACGCGCCACGACCGCCTCCTCGTCTTGCTGCTGGGACGACCGTAGGGATCGCTCCGCGACCGACGCAGCGCGGTTCCCGAAGGCGGAACACCCCGCGTCTCACCCCGCGGGCCGCGCACGGGACGATGGGGGAGCGCCGGCGGACGCCGGGCGAGCGGGAGGTGCGCAACGTGGTCGCCACGGTCGACGGGCTGGTCCGGCTGCTCGAGCTCGAGCGCGTCGGCGACGTCTTGCGCGGGGTCGCCCCGGACACGAACCTGCAGCGGGTCTTCGGCGGCCAGGTGCTCGGCCAGGCGCTCATGGCCGCCGGTGCCGACGTCCCGGAGGGACGTGCCCCGCACTCGCTGCACGGCTACTTCCTGCGCCCCGGCGACCCGACGACGCCGATCGACTACGAGGTCGAGATGCTCCGCGACGGCAGGTCCTTCAGCACCCGCTCGGTCGTCGCCCGTCAGCACGGCAAGGCGATCTTCTCGAGCACGGCGTCCTTCCAGATCGACGAGCCGGGGAGCATCGAGCACCAGGACGCGATGCCCGATGTGCCGTGGCCCGACGAGCTGCCGTCCTTCCTGCGCCGACCGCGCGCGAGCGACACCGCGCTGCGCGGCGAGTGGGACGCGCTCGACGTGCGCTACGACGACACCGCCGACGACGGCGTCCGGGTGTGGCTGCGCACCGACGGCGCCCTCCCGGACGACCCGCTGCTGCACGCCGCGGTCCTCGCCTACGCCAGCGACCTCACGCTCATGGCCGCGATCGTCGCGCGCCACGACGTCCGCTTCGGCGAGCCCGGGGTGGTCGCCGCGTCGCTCGACCACGCGATGTGGTTCCACCGCGCGGTGCGCGTCGACGACTGGCTGCTGCACGACCAGGACAGCCCCTCGGCGTCCGGCGGGCGCGGGATCGGCCGCGGTCGCATCTTCGCCCGAGACGGGCGCCTCGTGGCGACCACCGTGCAGGAGGGCCTGGTCCGCATCCGCTGACCCGGCCCCGGTGGCGCTAGGGGTGCAGCCAGCCCTTGAGCCAGCGGGTCAGGTACGGGACGCCGACCCACGCCATGTACGGCACGATGATCGCGACGTTGAGGGCGACGCGCAGCCAGAGGTTCCACGTCGCGATGTGCGGTCCGAGAAGCCAGTTGAGCAGCAGCGACACCGGGTAGAGCGCGAGCGCGATGATCGTGGCCGTCTTCCACCGCGGAGGCGGTACGACTACCTGGCCGGGGGAGTGGCTGAAGATGCCCTCGAACCCGCTCACCCCGTGGGCGCGCGCCTCGCCCTGCACGAGCGGCTGCGCCTTCGCGACCCACTGCGCGCGCTCGTCGCTGTGCTCCCAGGCCGAGAGCTCCGAGGCGCTCGCGAAGGTGAAGGCCACGACGACGTCGCTGCAGTCGTCGCCGCTCGGCGGATAGATCTGGGCACCGAGGTGCCCCGGGAACTGCTCGGCGGCGGACGTGATGTCATGCGCCCACGCGACGAGCTCCTCCTCGCGCCCCGGCGCCGGCTTGCGCGCGAGCACCACGGTCACGGGCAGGCTCGACGACGTATCGACCACGGACTCGGACACAGCAACCTCGCTCGCTAGGACGTCCCCACCATCGTCCAGCGACAACCGCCCAGCACTCCACCCGCATTCCGCAAGGAGGTACGCCCGAGTCGCACCTCACGTCCTCGTTCCGCCACCCAGAACGCCGCGGCGGGGGGAGGGCTAGCGCTTGATGAGGGGGCTGCGGACGACGGTGGCGGCGGCGCTCGCGTCGAGGAACTCCTCCTTGAAGATGTCGCGCGGGAAGAGGCGCTTGAGCATGAGGGTCTTGAGCGCGGCCTCGACCATCATCGGCGGACCGCAGACGTAGCCGACGTGGCCCTTGAGGGTCTCGTGGTCGGCGGCGAGGACGTCGGTGACCATGCCGGTCGCGAACCCCTCGGCCTCCTCCTCGGACAGGCACGGCCGGTAGGTGAACCGGTCGGGGAACTCCTCGGCCAGCGCGCGGAAGCGGTCGACGTCGTACATCCACTCCTGAGTGCGGGCGCCCTGGTAGAGGTAGATGTGCTCGACCTCGCCGACCCCCTCCTCGAGCGCGCGGCGGATCATCGAGGCGATCGGCGCGAGGCCCGTGCCGCCCGCGATCATCACGGCCGGCTCGGAGCGGTCCTCGCGCAGGACGAAGCGGCCGTAGGGGCCCGACAGCGTGATGGTGTCGCCGACCGCAAGATCCTTGAACACCCAGCCCTCGGTGGCCAGGCCGCCGGCGGTGAGCCGGATCTGGAACTCGAGGCGGCGCTGCTCGGCCGGCGGGTTGGCCATCGAGTAGGTGCGCGTGACGCCGTCGTGCCCGGGGATCTCGAGCGACATGTACTGCCCGGCGTTGAACACCAGGTCGCGGTCGAGCTCGAAGACGAGGCGGCGCGTGCCGTTCGCGACGTCGGCGAGCTCGACGAGCGTGGCCGTGTAGTCCTGCACGGCGTGGACGGGGATGGTCTCGTCGACGTCGACGTCGGCCTCGAACACGAGGTCGGAGCGCGGCCGCGCGACGCAGGGGAGGAACTTGCCCTCGTCGCGCTCGAAGTCCATGAGGGCGTACGGCGAGGCCTCGCCGTGCTCGACGTCGCCGTCGAGCACCTCGGCCTTGCACGTGGCGCAGGTGCCGTGCGTGCAGGAGTGGGGGACCCAGATGCCGGCGCGCAGGCACGCGTCGAGGACGGTCTGGTCCTCGCGGCACGTGATCTCGCGGCCCAGCGGCTCGACGGTGATCTGGTACTCGGCGGTCATCGCTGCTCCTGGCTGATGGTGCGGGTGGAACCGTGCGGGTGGAACGCTCCAGCGTGCCGCGGCTCCCGGCAGATCGTGACCTGCCGGGAGCCGCGGGTGGTGCTCTGCTGCCGGGTCAGATCTCGAACTGGACCAGGCTCTTGTGACCGACGCCGTTGGCGACCAGCGAGGCCTCCATGTCCGGTGTGATCGGCTGCTTGTCCACGGCCCAGCGGGCCGTGTCCATCATGTCCGGCGTGAAGTCGGGGTCGGCCGCGAAGAACTCCTTGCACAGCCCGACCAGCGCACCGAAGGGCATGTCCTTCGGGAACGGGAAGGTCGAGGCAGCCACGAAGTACGGGTTGCCCTTCCACCACACGTGCACCAGCTGGGCGTCGCCGTAGAACTCGGCGGCGGAGCGGCTGGGCCAGTTGTACTCGTAGTTCGCGACGACAGCCATGTCAGGCCTCCTTCTCGGCCTGGCCGTGCCACGCCTGCCAGTTCTTGAAGTCGTTGCTGCCCAGGTACTCGGCGCCGTCGTTCGGACCGAGCTCGTACCACGCGGCGACGGCGGGCAGACCGCCCGGGCCGCCGCAGTTGCCCTGGAAGATCTGGTGCACCGGCAGCCAGGACTGGCGGTACTTGGTGGGCTCCCGGTCGAAGATCCACTGGCAGCCGTCGGAGCAGAAGTCGTAGCGCTCGCCCTCGTAGACCGACTGGCGCTGGCACTGGGTCAGCGGGTCGCCCGGCTCGGTGAAGCCCATGGGGATCTGGCAGACGGTGCACAGCTGCGGGAGGCCGGGGTTGAAGTACCGACCGCCGTTGTCCATGACCTTCTGAGCCTTGTCCCACGCCGCCGCCTTGAAGACCGGCCACGTCTCGGGGTAGTTCTCCTCGAGCCAGGCCTGGTCCTCGGCGTTGGGGATCGTGGTGCTGAAGGCCGCCGCGTGGCTGAACTGGTAGAGGATCCAGTAGACCTGGTGCGACAGGATCTCCTTCTCGTCGATCGCCCACTGGACGTGACGCGGAGGCTTGATGCCGTAGTACTCGAGGTCCTTGAACAGACCGTTGAGCATCTGCTCCTCGAAGTAGAGCTCGAAGGCTTCCTTCCAGCTCATGACGTGCTTCGGGTGCATGTAGTCCATCATCCCGGCGACCAGGGCGATGAGCCGGTACCCGCGCCAGAACCACTTGTCGAGCCACTCCTGCACGATCGGGACGTTGTCCTCGTCCTGCTCGCACATGAACTTGATCGCCTCGAGGCCGAGGGTCATGTGGCGCGACTCGTCGGACTGGGCCGAGAAGCCGAACGTCATGGTCGGGAGGTCGCCGTTGAACGACGCACCGGACATGAACGGCACGAACAGCAGGTTCGTCAGCAGGTACTCGAAGGAGAACCCGATGGCGATGAGCCACTCGAACGGGCCGGCCGTCATGGCGTCCTCGAAGAAGGACTTCGGCACCGAGAGGTACCAGACGCGGTCGGTCCAGTGGTGCCAGTTGTGCATGCCGTCGAAGAACTTGTTGTAGTGCGACAGCGTGTGGATCTCGGTCTGCGCGTGACGCAGCTCGTCCATGCTCTGGCACAGGGCCGCGAAGCGGGCGCCGGGGCCGTTGGCGTAGCGAGCGAGGTAGGCGAAGTTGCGGTGCGCGTTGTACTCGTGCACCGGGATGCCCTGCAGGAAGATCTTCATCGCGTTCATGTAGCGCGCGTCGGTGAGGCCGGTCTGGCCCTGGCTCTGCGCGAAGCCGTCGAGGACGGCGTAGAGGCGACGGTCCTTCTCGGCCTGGTACTTGTTGTAGGCCTCGACGGTCAGGCGGAAGGGGTCCTCCCACTTGGACCAGTCGTGGACCTTGATGCCCTCGAACGTGGTGAAGGGGAAGACTTCCTCCTCCGTGACGTAGGTGGGCTCCCAGTCGAGGTCGTGCGTCAGCGCCGTGTACCGCTGCTTCATCGAGAGCTTGCGGGCCGGCTTCTCCGGGGAAACGGTCATGTTCAGGCTCTCCTCAGTGCTGCCAGGCGATGACGATCACGTCGTCATCCCACTCAACGAACTCGCCGAAGTACGAGATGATCGCCAGTTGCAGCTCGTGGGTCTCCCACGGGCGGCCGAGGCGGGCCTCGACGCTGGACTGGTTGATCACGAGCTTGCCGGTCGTGGTCAGCCGGATCATGCCCGGCATGTGACGGATGTTGAGGTCCGGGTTGTCGGCCTCGATGGCCTCGACGAGGGCGCGGTTCTCCTCGTTCTCCTGCAGGTCGATGCCGACAGGGCGGGCGCCGGTCGCGGCGGTCATCACTTGCCTCCGGGGACGGTCAGGCCGAGCGCGCCGAAGTCGGCGGCGAGCGCGGCGGCGTTGGCTTCGACGTTGGCGACGGCGCCGGCACCCGGGACGCGGGCGTCGACGGCGGCGGCGACGTCGGACACGGCCTCGACGACCTGGGCCCAGCGCTCGGCCAGGACGGCGTCGTAGGCGGCCTTGTTCTCGGCGCCGTGGGTGGCGTCGGCGAACCAGACCTTCTGCAGCTGGTCGAGCCAGCGGCGGTTGTCGGCGTACCACGAGGCGAAGTGCTGGGCCACGAGGCTGTAGGCACCGGCGCCGCCGGTGAGCGCGGACTCGTCGAGGTGGGTGTACAGGAGGCCGTAGAGCAGGCGGTCGGCGAGGTCGATGGTGACGACCTTCTTGCCCCAGTCGTCGCCCGCGAGGACCTCCTCGACCAGGCGGCGCAGGCCCTGCATCTCGGGCGCCTCGAGCCAGCGGGTCTTGGCGGCGGCGAGAGCGCCGTCGTGGCCCTGGCCGTAGACGATGCCGATGCGCGAGAGGTTCTGCGCGTTGCCGATGCGGTCGAACGAGGAGAACATGCAGCACTGGTCGATCGTGGTGCCGTAGGCCCAGCGCGAGCCCTCGATGAGGACCAGCTGCGCGCCCGCCTCCCAGTGACGCAGGGGGATGAGCACCTCGCCGACGAGCGAGTCCCAGCCGGCCGGCAGCTTCGAGAGCAGCCCGCGCGACTCGACGTACTCGACGGTCTTGCTGAACGCCTCGCCCATCGCGGCACGCGACTGCACGTACGGCGCGTAGTACAGCTGGCGGGGGTCGGTGAACGAGTACGGGTCGTCGAGCTTGAACGCCGTGTAGTCGACGTCGTAGAGCTCGTGGTCGGCGGACCAGAGCGGCCGGTAGTGGAAGTTCGCGACCGACTGGATGTCGATCGACCCCTCCTCGTACCGGGACGCCGGGCGATCGCCGAAGCGCTTCACCAGGTTGGTGAAGGTCTTGCGCTCGGGCTCGATCACCTGCGTGCGCAGTTCGATCTGCATGCGTGCCTCCTGAGGCGCTGCGGGTGGGGACGTGCGTGCGTGCGGTGGTGTCAGTGCGCGGGGTGGCGCGGGGTGTCCGACTCCATCAGGAGGAGCAGGAGCAGATCTTCGACGGACTCCGGTCCGGCGAGCTCGTGGGGCTCGGAGTTGTCGAGACCGTCGGCGACGACGCGGCCGAAGGCCTTGCCCTCGCCGAAGACTGTGGAGATCACCGCGGCGCGGCCGCGGTAGTAGACGCTGTAGAGCATCTCGTTCCCGACGACGTCGTCGACCAGGGTCATCCGGTCGTCCTCGGCGGGGAGCATCGCGTTGGCCTCGCACACGAGCTGCTCGGTGAGGCCGCGGTAGGCGACGTGGAGGTCGTTGCCCTTGTTGATCGGGCGGAAGACGGAGCGCTGCAGCGCAGGCTCCGGCAGATCGAGCTCGTCGGTGGTATCGGCTCCGACGATGTCCGCGACCCGCAGCATGAACGGCGTCACGCGCGCTCCCTTCGACGACGGTCGGCGACTGCCGATGCGGGCATTCCTAGTCCTGTCGTGACCGAGGACTCAGCGCTGTTCCGGGGACAGGAACGAGAGGGGAAAACTTAGGGAAGGCTCACCGTCTCGGCACTGGTCCGTCCGGCGTAACCCGTTGGAGCGCAAGGAATCCCGCCTCCGAACGATCGTTCCGGGGTGAGGAACAGCCTGGAAACACCCGGGGGTGGCAGGTCTACGTTGCGGCTCGACGGAGATGGCCTGTCGCGGATGACGCGGAACGGCCGACCTGCCACACCATCCGATGGACGAAAGGACCGGACCGCGATGGCTGTCATGCGTATGGGCTACATGCATGTGAAGGTCACTGACTTGGCCGAGGCCAAGGAGCACTACAGCAACACCGTGGGTCTGTACCAGACCCACGAGGAGGACGGGAAGGTCTACTTCAAGGGCTGGGACGAGTGGGACCACCACTCGGTCGTCCTCGAGGAGGGCGGCGTGGGCTTCGTCCGCACCGGCTTCAAGGCCGAGAAGCCCGAGGACATCGCCGACATCGAGGCCAAGGCCACGGCCAAGGGCTACACGGTGTCCCGGTTCGCGGCCGGCTCGCGCCCCGAGGTGGGCGACGGCATCACCGTCACGCTCCCCAGCGGCCACGAGATCGACATCTACAGCCACATGACGGCGATCGGGACCGAGCTCGGGACGCACAACCCCGACGCCTTCCCGCGCCACATGGTCGGCATCGGCGCCCCGCGCCTCGACCACGCCCTGCTCTGGGTGCCGAACGTCGCGGAGAGCCGCGAGTTCTTCACCGACTGCATCGGCATGTGGGCCACCGAGGAGGTCCGCACCAGCCTCGAGGACGACGCGCACACCATCGCCACCTGGCTCACGATCGGCGAGTCCAACCACGACATCGCGCTGCTCGAGGCCCCCGAGGCGAAGATCCACCACTTCGCGTTCGAGATGCGCGGCTGGGCCGACGTCGGCCACGCGGCCGACATCATGTCCATGGACGACGTGCCGATCGACATCGGCCCGACGCGCCACGGCATCACCCGCGGCCAGACGATCTACTTCTTCGACCCGTCCGGGAACCGCAACGAGACCTTCTCGGGCGGCTACCGCTGCTTCCGCGACCGCCCCATGGTCGTGTGGACTCCGGACCAGCTCGGCAAGGCGATCTTCTACCACTCCCGCGAGCTCAACGACCGCTTCCTCACCGTCGCGACCTGAGCCCGTATCGCTCTGCGGGACGGCGGACCGTGTGTCCGCCGTCCCGCACGCGCGTCCGGAGGCTGCCGAGTAGGTTGCCCTTATGGGCGACTTCGAGGTGGAAGGCGGACTGAAGTCCGTCGCGTCCGCGCTCGACCTGCTCGACTGCTTCGTCACCGACGAGGAGCTCGGTGTCTCCGAGGTCGCCCGGCGCCTCGGCGTCGCCAAGAGCACCGCCCACCGCCTGCTCACGACGCTCCAGTCGCGCCAGCTCATCGAGCAGAACCCGGTCAACGGCAAGTACCGCCTCGGGCTGCACCTCTTCGAGCTCGGCCAGCTGGCCCTCACCCGCGTCGAGCTCCGGCGCCGCTCGCTCACCCTCCTCGAGGAGCTGCGCGAGCTCTCCGGCTGGACGGTCCACCTCTCCGTCGTCCAGGGTGCCGACGCGCTCTTCCTGGAGCGGCTGCCCACCCTGCGCGGCATGCAGGTGATGGACGAGTACCGCCGCCGTTGGCCGCTGCACACGACCTCGTCGGGGAAGGCGCTCTGCGCCTACGACCCCGAGGCGGCGGCGGCCCGCATCGCCGCCGGCTTCCCGGTCTTCACGGCCAAGACCATCAGCAACGAGAAGCAGTTCCGCGAGGAGCTGGCCAAGGTCCGCCAGCGCGGCTTCGCGACGTCCCACGAGGAGCTGATGACCCGCCTGGCCTCGGTGGCCGCGCCGGTGCTCGACAGCCACGGGATCGCGCTGGCCGCCATCTCGATCACCGGCGCGAGCGCCGACCTCGGCAACAACCAGGACCGCCAGGTGCGGCTGGTCACCATGGCCGCCAAGCGGCTCTCCAAGATCATGATGCAGAACGCGCGCGACGCCGCCGAGTGAGGCGAGCCTTCGCGAAGCGGGCCGAGAAGCCCGTTCCTGGTTGAGGAACACGAGGAGAGTCCCGCGCGGGGCGACGCCTACGGTGACTGCCGACGACGTCACGCGAGAGGACGTACCCATGGAGTTCTTCGGCCACATCATCGACGGCCGCGAGGTCGCCTCGATCGACCACGCGACGATGGACGACATCGACCCCTACACCCGCGAGGTGTGGGCGACCGTCGCCCTGGGCAGCAAGGCCGACGCCGACCTGGCTGTCGCCGCCGCCCGCCGCGCCTTCGACGAGGGCCCCTGGCCGCGGATGGGCTACGAGAAGCGCCAGGCGCTGATCCACCGCCTCGCCGACCTCATGGAGGAGCACGCGGAGGAGCTCGCGCTCGCCGACGTGCACGACATGGCCAAGCCGATCACGCAGGCGCTGCACGACGTCGCGCGCAGCGTGTGGAACTTCCGGTTCTTCGCCGACCACGCGCGGCTGTCGATGAACGACAACTACCCGATGGACTCCGGCCACCACGCGTACTCGCGACTGGATCCGGCCGGCGTCGTGGTCGCGATCTCGCCGTGGAACTTCCCGCTCATGATGGCGACCTGGAAGGTCGCGCCCGCGCTGGCGTGGGGCAACACCGTCGTGCTCAAGCCGGCGGAGGACACCCCCACGTCGGTCACGATCCTCGGCCGGCTCGCGATCGAGGCGGGCATCCCCGACGGCGTCTTCAACGTCGTGCACGGCTACGGCCCCGACTCGGTCGGCTCGGCGCTCACGTCGAACCCCGACGTCGACCGCATCACCTTCACCGGCGAGTCCGGCACGGGCCGGATCATCAGCGCCGCGGCGTCGAAGAACCTCATCCCGGTGAGCCTCGAGCTCGGCGGCAAGGGCGCGAACATCGTGTTCGACGACGCCGACATCGACAACGCCGTCTACTGGGCGATCGAGGCGATCTTCCGCAACGCCGGCCAGGTCTGCCTCGCGGGCTCGCGCCTCTACGTCCAGCGCGGCATCTACGACGAGTTCGTCGCGAAGTACAAGGAGGCCGCCGAGAAGCTCGTCATCGGCGACCCCAAGGACAAGGCGACCCAGTTCTCGCCCGCTCTCGCCAGTCAGGAGCACTTCCTCAAGGTGCAGAGCTTCCTGACGCCGGAGGCGCTGGCCGGCGGCAAGCTCGTCACCGGCGGTCTCGGTGAGGGCTGGGGCGTGCAGCCCACGATCGTCGTCGACGCGCCCGCCGACGCCCGCGTCGTGCGCGAGGAGATCTTCGGGCCGGTCGTGGTCGCGACGCCGTTCGACACCGAGGAGGAGGCCGTCGCGCTGGCGAACAACACCCGCTACGGCCTCAACGCCATGGTGTTCACCGAGAACCTGCACACCGCGCACCGCGTCTCGGCCAAGCTGCGCGCCGGCACGGTCTGGGTGAACTGCTTCTTCATCCGCGACCTGCGTTCCCCGTTCGGTGGCGTCGGCGACTCCGGCGTCGGCCGCGAGGGCGGCAACTTCAGCCGGGAGTTCTTCACCGAGCCCAAGGCCGTCGTCATGCAGATCGACATGGGCTGACCTCCCAGCGCTGACGACAGGGTCGCCCCGCGCGTCGGGGCGGCCCTGTCTTGTCGCGGGGGCCGCCGGGGCCCGAGGATGCCGCGCATGGCGACGTACGCGGAGACCATCACGGTCGAGGAGCTCGAGCGCGACCCCTTCCCGATCTACGCCCGCCTCCGCGCGGAGGAGCCGGTCGCGTGGGTGCCGGCCGTGAACTGCTGGTTGGTGACGCGGGCCGAGGACGTCGAGGTCGTCACCAGCAGGACCTCGCTGTTCACTGCCGAGGCCCCCGACTCGCCCGTCGACCGCTCGTTCGGCGGGCGCACGCTCATGACCATGGACGGTGCCGAGCACCTCGAGCTCCGGCGCTGCCTCGACGAGAAGTTCCGGCCGCGCAGGGTGGCCGAGTACATCGACGACCTGGTCACGCCGATCGCGCAGGCGCGGCTCGAGGCGCTGCTCGCGCGACCGCAGCGCGAGGCCGACCTGCTCACCGACTACTTCGAGCCGGTGAGCGTGCTCGGCCTCGGCGAGGTGCTGGGCCTCGGGCACCTGCCGGCCGAGCGGCTGCAGGAGTGGTTCCACGGGCTGTCGATGGGTGCCATCAACTTCGAGGGCGACGCCGACAAGCAGGCGGCGAACGACGCCACGGCGGCCGACATCGACCGCGAGCTGCGCCCGCTGATGGAGCGGATGAGCAGCGAGCCCGACGGCTCGGCGATCGCCTCGCTGCTCACCCACGGCTGCCCTGCGGGCCACGCCCGCAGCATCGAGTCGGTGATGCCGTCCATCAAGGTGATCCTGCTCGGCGGGATGCAGGAGCCCGGTCATGCGGCGGCGTCGTGCCTCGTGGGCCTGCTCACCCACCCCGAGCAGCTCGCCTGGGTCCGCGAGGACCCGGACCGCTGGGACGACGTGGTCCACGAGGCGCTGCGCTGGATGCCGCCGATCGGCACCATGCAGGCGACCGCGCTCGACGACGTCCCGCTCGGCGGTGCCGTGATCCCTCGGGGCGCCCTCGTGTCCGCGGTGGTGGCGAGCGCCTGCCACGACGAGAGCCTCGTGGCCGACCCGACGCGGTTCGACGTGCACCGGGTGCGGCGCCCGAACGGGGCGTTCGGGTACGGCCCGCACTTCTGCGCGGGCCATCAGTTCGCCCGCGACCTCGAGCGGATCTGCCTGCAGCTGCTGGTCGACGCGATGCCCGACCTCCGGCTCACCGCTCCTGTGGAGTTCCGCGGGTGGGAGTTCCGTGCGCCGACGTCGGTCCCGGTCGCCTGGTAGGTCCCGGACGTGCGAGGAGGGGACGACCCGGCTGGGTCGTCCCCTCCTCGGAGGTGCTGCCGGTCAGGCGACGAGGTCGGCGATGGCGTCCTCGTTCTCGTCCTTGAGCCGGAGCTTCCCGACGATCATGCCGACCACGAACAGCACGAACGGCGTGAGGACCAGGATCCAGCCGGTGCTGTTGAGCCCCCACGGCTCGGCCGTCGGGTCGACGCCCTCCGCCGCGGTGCCGGCGAGCAGCGCGAAGCGCGACGCCAGCAGCCAGAGGCCCACGGTGAGGCCGAGGATCGACAGCAGCGGCGCGATGACCGACGCCCACGTGGACGCCTCTCCGCGGTGCCGCGAGAAGAACGCGATCACCGACACCGAGACGAGGATCTCCACGAAGAGGATCGCGAGCACCGCGAGGCCCGAGAACCAGTTGAACAGGTTGAGGATGGGGTCGAGCCCCCGGACCGCGAAGAGCACGATGACCAGGCCCGAGATGACCGACGTGAGGAGCGCGGCCGACCACGGGGCACCGCGGCCGTTGACGCGGTCGAGCCGCTGCGGGAGCACGCCGGAGCGGCCCATCGCGAAGAAGTAGCGCGCAGCGGAGTTCTGGAAGGCGAGCAGACCCGCGAACAGCGACGAGATGACCAACCAGCTCATCAGGTCGACGATCCAGGAGCCGACGTACTTCTCGGCGACCGCGAACAGGACGCCCGCGGGGTTGACCAGCGGGGTGCCGTCGACGCTCGACAGCTCGAGGGTCTTGTCGACGACCTGCGAGGCGCCGAGGCCGGTGACGATCGCGAAGGCGGTGAAGCCGAAGATGATCGTGATCGTGATGACGGCCAGGTAGGTGGCGCGGGGGACCGTGCGGTGCGGGTCCTTGGCCTCCTCGCCGTAGATCGCCGTGGCCTCGAAGCCGATGTAGGAGGCGAAGGCGAACGCGAGGGCGATGCCGGCCGTGCTGGCCAGGCCGCCCGAGAAGATGTTCTGCGGTGCGAAGGAGGCGCCGACGTCGACGCCCTCGGGCTTGCTCGACGAGAAGAACACCGCGAAGGCCGTCACGAGCAGCGAGATGAGCTCGAGCCCCATGAGGACGCCGAGCAGCTTCGCGCCGACGTCCACCGACAGGACCGACAGGCCGGTGACGAGCGCCCAGGCGATGAGCGTCCACACCCACCACTGCCACTCGATGCCGAACTTGTCGGCCATCTCCGCCGACACGATCGCTCCGAAGAACCCGAAGATCGCGAGCTGGACCGCGAGGTAGGCGACGAGCGAGGTGAAGGCAGAGCCCACGCCGGGGATGATGCCGATGCCGCGTCCGACGTAGGCGAAGAACGCACCGGTGTTGGTCACCTTGGTGGCCATGGCGGCGTAGCCGACGGAGAACAGC
>Ga0209023_10004772_pt1 | contig 15215 bp, 13 predicted proteins | sample LakOneMetagenome_FD_187468 | JGI IMG/M metagenome (GOLD analysis project Ga0209023, IMG submission 187468) | Freshwater and sediment microbial communities from Lake Erie, Canada (SPAdes) (version 2) | ecosystem: Environmental > Aquatic > Freshwater > Lentic | place: Lake Erie, Canada... | reverse complement strand
GGTGGCAGGGTCACTGGTGCCGCGAGCCGGCTCGGCTGGACGTTGACCCGGCCGACGAGCTGGTCGAGCGCGATGCGCTTGTTGGTCAGGTCGTTGTCGGCCACGATCTCGGTCGCGCGCGCGAGGTCGTAGCGGGCCTGCGCTTCGCGCGTGTCGGTGATGTTCGCGGTGCCGACTTCGAAGTTGCGCTTGGCCGACGCGACCTGTTCGGAGATCGCCGTCAGGCTGCTGCGCGCGGTGGCGAGCGTGTCTTGTGCGGCCAGCACGTCGAAGTAGGCCTGCGAGATGCGGATGATCAGGTCCTGCTCGGCGATGGTGAAGTCGGCCTGCGCCACTTCGAGTGCCTTCTCGGCCTGCGCGATGGTCTTGTCGTTCGCGCGATTGAACAGCGATTGCGACCCGGTGATCGACGCGCCCACCTGATTGACGTAGGAACTCTGCGTGCCCAGCGCGTCGGGCGTGCTGCTGGTCGAGCGGCCACCGCTGACACCCAGGCCGATGCTCGGCCGGCGCAGCGCGTACGCCTGGTCGCGCCGGTACTGCGCGGCATCGAGCGAGGCGCGCGCGGACAGGTAGGTGGCGTCGTAGGCCAGGCCGGCCTGGTACAGCTCCTGCAGGTTTTCGGCTCGCGCAGTGAACGCGGTCGCAATCAGCAGGGCGCCCACGACGAGGCGGTGGCGGGCGAACGGCATGTTGGACTTCCTTCGGTTTCGAGTTCTGGGGCAGCGACGTTCGTTATCGGCACGAACCGTTCAAAAATGGAATCGGGTCGGTTCCTTGAAGCCGCGCAGGCGCTGCGCGACCGTGTCGAACAACACGCTGCGCGTCAGGCCGCGGTCGGCGCCGCGGCGGACCAGCACCGCGCGCATCACCGGCTCCTCGCCGACGATCGCGGCCAGGCGGCCGCCGGGCTTGAGCTGTTGCAGCAACGTCTCCGGCACCTCGGCGACCGAGCCGGACAACAGGATCACGTCGAACGGCCCATCCATGCCGAACGGCTGCGCGCCGTCTGCGGTGACGACGCCGACGTTGGCCACGCCGGCGCGCTTCAGGTTCGCGCTCGCGAACGCGGCGAGGCCCGGGTCGATCTCGAGCGTGGTCACGTGCTGCGCCTTGTGCGCGAGCAGCGCGGCCATGTAGCCCGAGCCCGCGCCGATCTCGAGCACGCGCTCATGCTTGTGAACCGCGAGTTCCTGCAGCAGCCGCGCCTCCACCTTGGGCGCGAGCATGCATTGGCCGCCTGGCAGCGGGATCTCGGTGTCGACGAACGCCATCCCGCGGTGCTCCGGCGGGACGAAATCCTCGCGCTTGACCACGGCGAGCAGCTCCAGCACGCCGGTGTCCAGCACGTCCCAGGGACGGATCTGCTGTTCGATCATGTTGAAGCGGGCTTGTTCGATGTTCATGGTGTGGGCAGGGGTGGGGTCTCGGGGGCGCGTGGCATTCTATTTCGCGCCCAGGTGGCCAGATCGTCGAGATAGCAGTAGATGACGGGCACGACCACCAGCGTCAGCAGCGACGACGTGATCACGCCGCCGATCACCGCCTGGCCCATCGGCGCGCGTTGCTCCGAACCCTCGGAGAGCGCGAACGCGAGCGGCACCATGCCGAAGATCATCGCCAGCGTCGTCATCAGGATCGGCCGCAGCCGCACCTTGGCGGCCAGCAGCAGCGCCTCTTCGCGCGCCAGCGGCGGCGTGTCGCGCGCCAGGCCGTGTTCGCCCGCGTGCTCGCCGGCGCGCGAGCGGATCGCGAAGTCGACCAGCAGGATCGCGTTCTTCGTCACCAGCCCCATCAGCATCACGATGCCGATGATCGAGAACATGTTCAGCGTCGAGCGGAACATCAGCAGCGCAAGCACGACGCCGATCAGTGTCAGCGGCAGCGCACTCATCAGCGCCAGCGGCTGCAGGAAGCTCTTGAACTGGCTGGCCAGGATCATGTAGATGAACACGATCGCCAGCGCCAGCGCGCCGACGGCGTACTGGAACGACTCGTTCATGTTCTTCGTCGAGCCACCGAACACGTAGCGGTAACCGGGCGGCCAGGCGATCTCGTCGAGCGCGCGCTTGATCTCGGCGGAGACATCGCCCGAGCTGCGGCCGAACGCGTTCGCATCGAAGTTGATCTCGCGGTTCAGGTCGCGCCGGTTGATCTGGTTCGGTCCGGTGGAGGGCGTGATGTCGGCGACCTGCGACAGGCGCACCGACCGTGCCGACCCGTCGGCGGCCGCGGCGACCGTGATCGGCATGCGCTGCAGGTCGCCGATCGAGACGCGGCTCTCGGGCGTCAAGCGCACGTTCACGTCGTAGTTCTCGCCGTCCGGCGCGCGCCAGTTGCCCACCGTGGTGCCGGCCACCATCGTGCGCAGGCTGGTCGACAAGGCATTCACGTTCAGCCCGACGTCGGAGGCGGCGTCGCGCTTCACGTCCACCGAGACGGTCGGCTTGTCGGGCTTGAGCGTGCTGTCGAGGTCGACCAGCCCGGGAATCGCGAGCAGCTTCGGGGTGATCTGGCGCGAGAGCCGCTCGAGTTCGACGAGGTCGGTGCCCTGGACCGAGAACTGCAAGCTCTTGCCGCCGCCGAGGTCGGTCACGCCGATGTTGGTCACCGTGATGCCGGGGATCGTCGCGAGCCGCTGGCGCAGCGGAACGCTCATCTGGTCGATCGAGCGGGCGCGCAGGTTGCGGTCGACCAGCCTCACGTAGACCGCGCCGTAGATCTTGCCGGCGGCCTGGCCGCTGTTGATCGTCGTGACGGTGTACTGCACCTCGGGCAGCTCGCGCAGCGCCTTGTCGATCTGCACCGCGCGCGCCTCGGTGAGCTCCAGCGACGAGCCGACCGGCGTATAGAAGTTGATCTGCGTCTCCGAGAAATCGGCCTTCGGCACGAACTCGGCGCCGAGGATCGGGATCACGAAGAAGCTGGCGACGAAGGTCGCGAACGCAAGTGCGAGCGTGGCCAGCTTGTGCGCGAGCGACCACGCGAGGATGCGCTGGTAGGCGCGCGAAAGCGCCTCGGTGAGCCGGTCGAACAGGTGGGTGACGCGGCCGATCGTCTTGTCGTACAGCGTCAGCGGCGGCCCGACCCGGTGCCCGCCGTGCGCCTGCGGGTCATGCCACACCGACGACAACATCGGATCGAGCGTGAAGCTCACGAACATCGAGATCAGCACCGCCGCGACGATCGTCAGCCCGAACTCGTGGAAGAACTTGCCGACGATGCCGCCCATGAAGCCGATCGGCAGGAACACGGCGACGATCGACAACGTGGTCGCCAGCACCGCCAGGCCGATCTCGTTGGTGCCGTCCAGCGCCGCCTGGTGCGCGCTCTTGCCCATCTGCACGTGGCGCACGATGTTCTCGCGCACGACGATCGCGTCGTCGATCAGCAGCCCGACGCACAGGCTCAGCGCCATCATCGTGATGCCGTTGATCGTGAAGCCGAACGCGTACATGAAGAGAAAGGTGCCGATCAGCGCGATCGGCAGCGTGAGGCCGGTGATCACCGTCGAGCGCCACGAGTTCAGGAACAGGAACACGATCAGGATCGTCAGCGCCGCGCCCTCGAACAGCGTGCGCTTGACGTTGGCGACCGAGACGCGGATCGAGCGCGAGTTGTCGCGGTTGACCTCGACCTTCACGCCGGGCGGGGTGACGGCTTCGGCATCCTTGAGGGCCTTGCGCAGTCCGTCGACCACCTCGATCGTGTTCTCGCCCTGCGATTTCTGCACGCTCAGCAGCACGGTGCGCTTGCCGTTGTACAGCGCGAGGCTGTCGATCTCCTGCGGACCGTCGGCGACATCGGCGACCTGCCAGAGCTTGACTGCGTTGCCGCCCCGTCGCGCCACCACGATCTCGCGAAAATCCTCCGGCCGCTTCAGCCGCGCATTGATCTGCACGACACGCTCCTGCTCGATCGAGCGGATCGAGCCCATCGGCAGTTCCTGGTTCTCGCTCTTCACCGCCGCGACGACCTGGTCGACGCTGATGCCGAGCGCATCGAGCGCCGCCGGTTTCACATACAGGTTGATCTGGCGACTGACCCCGCCGACGACCGTGACCGAGCCGACGCCGCGCACGTTCTCGAGCTTCTTCTGCAGCACCTGCGAGGCCCAGGTGGTCAGCTCCTGCGCGCTCTTGCGACCGTCCGGCGAGAGCACCGCGACGTTGAAGATCGGCACGCTCTGCGGATCGAAGCGCGAGATGCGCGGCTCCTTGACCTCGTCGCGCAGCAGCGGCCGGATCAGCGCGACCTTCTCGCGCACATCGTCGGCGGCCTTGCGCCCATCGACGTCGAGGTTGAACTCGACGATGACGACCGAGGTGCCCTCGTACGAACGTGAATAGAGCGAGCTGATCCCGGCGACCGTGTTGACCGCTTCCTCGACCTTCTTGGTCACTTCGCTCTCGACGATCTCGGGCGACGCGCCCGGATAGTCCATCACGACGACCACGGTCGGGAAGTCGATGTTCGGGAACTGGTCGACCGCGAGGCGCTGGTAGCTGAACAGGCCGAGCACGACGAAGGCGAGCATCACCATCACGGCCATCACCGGGTTCGCGATCGAGACGCGGGTGAACCACATGGCGGCGTCTCAGGGACTGGCCGAGGCCGCGGGCGCCGCGGGTGTCAGCCGGACGCGCGTGCCGTCGCGCACCGCGCCGGTCACGCCCCGCAGCAGCGTCGCGCCGGCGGTCGCCCCGGAGGCGATCTCGACCGCCGGTTCGCGCTGCCCGTCGAAGGGCGCGTCGCCGCGCGCGCCGAGCTCGACCGTGCGCTGCCGGACCGTGTCGCCCTCGACCGCCAGCACGTACGGCTTGGCCAGGTCGACGCGGACTGCGGACACGGGAGCGGCCAACACGTCCTTGCGTTCGAGCTCGATCGTGCCGCGCGCGAACAGGCCTTGGCGCAAGCCCGCCTGCGGCTGCAACGCGAGGTAGACCATCACCGCGCGCGTTCCCGACTGCGTGCTCGGGTTGATGCGCGCCACCCTCGCGGTTGCCGGCGCCGCCAAGCCGTCGACGTTCAACCGGGCCAGCTGGCCGACCTGCACGCCACCGACATCCTCGGGGGCCACCGCGGCTTCGAGCTCGATGCGCGACAAGTCGACGATCTCGACCACCTTGGCATCGATCGCGACGCGCTCGCCCGGTTGGGCCAGCCGCTGCGAGACGATGCCCGCGATCGGCGCGACGAGCACCGCGTCGGCGCGCGACTTGCGCGCCAGTTCGGTCGCCGCGACGGCGGCCTGGTACGCGGCCGCAGCGCCCGCTTCGGTGGAGATGGAGGTCTGCAGCGCCGTCTCGGAGATGAACCCCTGGGCCACCAGCGCGCGGTTGTTGTCGAGCCCGCGCCGGGCGATGTCGAGCTGGGTGCGGGCCGACACCGCGGTGTGCTCGGCCTGCTTGATGCGCCAGTCGAACTCGGTCGTGTCGAGCTGGCCGATGACCTGGCCGGCCTTCACCGTGTCGCCTTCGCGAACCGTGAGCGACTTCACTTCGGACGCGACCTTGGCCTTGACCACCGCGCTCGTCACGGCCTTGAGCCCCCCGGAGATGCCGAGCGTGCGCGCCAGCGGTTGCGCGCGCAGCACGAACACGTCGCTGCGGCCGAGTTCGAGCGCGAGCGGCGCGCTCGCCGCCGGCGCCGCGGCGGCTGCCGCCGCGCTGCGCCGCGCCTGGAGCGCCCGGCCGCCGATCAGCACGATCGCGGCGATCACGATCAGCGCGAGCGCCCATGTCATCCAACGCTTCATCTCGCGGCCTTTGTCGTCTTCTTGTTCGCCGCCGGCGCGGTCTCGCGCGGCACCAATCCGTAGAGCACCATGTCGACGAGCGCGCCGATCACGACCTTCGGCTCGAGCAGGAACGCCGCCGAGCAGGCGCCGAGCGAATGCTTGTTCAGCGCCAGAAAGACGAGCGGGCCGACGAGCGCGTGCACGACCTCGACCACGTTCACGTCGCGAAACTCGCCGCGGTCGACGCCGCGCTGGATCACCTGCGCGAGCATCTGGTTCGATGGGTTCACGACCTCGTCGACGTAGAACTGGGCGATCTCCGGAAAGTTGCGAACTTCGGACGTCATCAGCTTGACGATGCCCGAGGCGCGCGTCTCGCCGATGCGCTCCCACCACAGGCGCAACACCATCGCGAGCAACTCCGGCGTCGTGCCGTCGAAGTCGCGGATGATCTGCATGCCTTCGGTGATCTGGTTGATCACGTTGTGGCGGATCACCTCCTTCAACAGTTCTTCCTTGCTCGGGTAGTAGAGGTACAGCGTTCCCTTGGAAACGCCGGCGCGCGCGGCCACGTCTTCGGAGCGGGTCGCGGAAAAGCCGCGCTCGACGAACAGGTCGAGCGCCGCATCGAGCAACTCTTGCGGGCGGGCGTCCTTGCGGCGCTGGCGCGTGCCGGGGGTGGGAAGGGAGGAGGGCTTCATACTGACTGAGCGGTCAGTAATGTAGCTTTGCGTCGCGGGAGGGTCAAGTTGAAGGCGCTCCTAGAATCGCCCGCGTCAACTATTCGGCGGACCATGAGCAGTCGCAGAGGGTGGATGGTGGCAGCCGCGCTGGCGGGGATCGGCGTGATCGGGGGCTGCAGCCTGTGGGGCGGACCACGCACGATCGACGTCACCCAGGCGCAATTGCAGCAGGCGGTGGAGCGTCGCTTCCCGATCGAGCGCCGCTACCTCGAACTGCTCGACGTGACGGTGGCCGCGCCTCGCCTGCTGCTGCGGCCCGAGGCCAACCGCGTCGCCACGGAGTTCGAGGTGCTGATCAGCGACCGGATCGTGCGCTCGCAGCATCGAGGTGCGATCGCGCTGAATTTCGCACTGCGCTTCGAGCCGAGCGACAACTCGGTGCGATTGACCAACGTGCGCGTCGACCGGATCGACGTCGACGGCGCATCGGCGCTGCTGCGCCAGCAGCTCGATCGCGTCGGCGTGCTGCTGGCCGAGCAGACCTTGAACGAGCGGCCGGTCTACACGCTGCGGCCGAAGGACGTCGAGGCGATGCAGGGGCGCGGTTTGCGGCCGGGGGACATCCGCGTCACCTCGACGGGCCTCGCGATCGATCTGCTGTCGGACGCTCCCCGTTAACATCGCGCGTCGTTGACGCACGGAGCACTGCTTGGATCTCATCCTGCTGATGAAGGCGACGATCATGGGGATCGTCGAGGGCCTGACCGAGTTCTTGCCGGTGTCCAGCACCGGCCACCTGATCCTGGCGGGCTCGTTGCTGGGGATGACCGACGACAAGTCCAAGGTCTTCGACATCGCGATCCAGAGCGGCGCGATCCTGGCGGTGATCATCGTCTATTGGGAGCGGCTCGCCGGCGCGGTGCGCGCCCTGGGCAGCAGCGCGCGGGCGCGGCGCTTCATCGTCAACGTCGCGCTGGGCTTCCTGCCCGCCGCGGTGGTCGGGTTCTTCGTCTACAAGAAGATCAAGGCGTACTTGTTCAACGGGCCGGTGGTCGCGGCGGCGTTCATCGTCGGCGGCTTGATCATTCTTTGGGTCGAGAAGCGCAAGAACCCGGCGCCGGCGCGTATCGCCGACGTCGACGACATGACGCCGTGGGATGCGATCAAGGTCGGCCTCGTGCAGTGCCTGGGGATGATCCCGGGCACGAGCCGGTCCGGCGCGACGATCATCGGCGGCATGCTGCTCGGTCTGTCGCGCAAGGCGGCGACCGATTTCAGCTTCTTCCTGGCGATCCCGACGCTCGTGGCGGCCGGCGGCTACAGCCTGTTCAAGGAGCGGGCACTGTTGTCGATGGCCGACGTGCCGCTGTTCACCGTCGGCTTCGTCGTCAGCTTCCTGAGTGCGTGGCTGTGCGTGCGCTGGTTGTTGCGCTACATCTCGACCCACACCTTCGTCGCGTTCGCGTGGTACCGGATCGCCTTCGGGCTGGTTGTGTTGTTCACGGCCTACACCGGGCTGGTCACCTGGGCCGATTGAAGATCAGGTCCCACACCCCGTGGCCGAGGCGCAAGCCCCGGTGCTCGAACTTGGTCAGCGGGCGATAGTCCGGCCGCGGCGCGTAGCCGTCGGCGCTGTTGCGCAGCAGCGGCTCGGCGCTCAGCACCTCCAGCATCTGTTCGGCATAGGGCTGCCAGTCGGTCGCGCAGTGCAGGTATCCGCCGGGGGCGATGCGGCTGGCGAGTTGGCGCACGAACGCGGGTTGCATCAGGCGCCGCTTGTGGTGACGCTTCTTGTGCCACGGATCGGGGAAGAAGACGTGCACGCCCGCCAGCGAGTCCGGCGCGATCATGTGGTCTAGCACCTCGACCGCGTCGTGCTGGATCAGGCGCAGATTGGTCAGGTCCAGTTCGCCGATCCGCTTGAGCAGGGCGCCCACCCCGGGGGGGTGGACCTCGATGCCGATGAAGTCCGTCTCAGGCCGCACCCGCGCGATCGCCGCGGTCGCGTCGCCCATGCCGAAGCCGATTTCGAGCACATGCGGCGCGGCGCGTCCGAACGCTGCATCCAGGTCGCACGTTCCGGGCGTATAGGGGAGGAGAAATCGCGGCCCGTGCTCGGTCAAGGCCCGGTGCTGGCCGGGGCCCATGCGGCCGGCGCGGATGACGAAACTGCGTATCCGCGGGGAGGCGTTGTTCATTGCCATCGTCGTTGCCTCTACCCCACGATCGGGTGATTGCTTGCACAATGGTGCTGCCTAGGATGCGGCAGTTGATGATCGGCAACAGTCGTTGGCTTGCGTGCGGGAGGCGCGGCGTTCATGGCAGAGCAGCTTCGGATCGAGTGGGTCAGTGACGTCGCGGCGATTGTGGCGCGGCGGCCGGCGATCAAGGGGCTCGCCGACGCCAGGGGTATTGACTGGAAAGGCGAGTCAGGACCTTCCTTGAACGTCGATGCTCACGAGCGCCTTTCGGAGGATAGCTGCTGTGGGGTCGGCGACTTCCCGCGCCGGGGGCTGGATGGCGCCTAGTCTTCTTCGCGAGCTGGACTCCGTTGCCGAGCCTCAATCAATCGAATACGACGTCGACGGTACCAAAATGACCGTGATGGTTATTCGGACGGCTGCAGCACTGGCCGCATACGAATCTGCCCTGAACGAGCTCTCCGAAGCAGCAATCGAGCCCAATGCTTTTTACGAGCCGTGGATGCTTTTTCCTGCGCTGGGGATTTTCGGTGATGGGCTCGCCTTCTTCTTTGTACTCATCTTTGCCCACAATTCCGCGCAGCGGAATCAAGCTCCTCAGCTTTGCGGGTTCTTTCCGCTCCATCGTGAACGTGGATTTCGCCGTCTCCCAGTAAGTTCCTTGCGCATGTGGAAACATAAGTACTGTTATTTATGTACACCGTTGATGCGAGCGGACCACACGTCGAAAACGTTCTCAGCGCTGTTTCGGTGGCTCGAGAAAGGCGAGCATAAATGCGCAGTGATTGAGTTTCAACATGTATCGGGCGATGGGTCTTTTCAGAAGGAATTAGACAATTACATCTGGCTCGCTCGAAAGCCATATTACAACGTAGAGTCTCATGCGCGAGCGATACTTCACCCATCCCTTGACCCCGACAAGTCTGGCCACACCCTGTTCTCGGGAAAGCTGAATAGTCGAATTCGGCAGAATGAACGGGGATTGGCGAAGGTCGGACAATTCAAATATGACGTACTTGAACCCGACGGCGACCTTGGCCAATGGATCGACGAGTTCCTGAAGTTGGAAGCAAGCGGATGGAAAGGGCGTGAGGGTAGCGCTCTCGGCTCGACACCGCAGGGGGTGGCTTATTTTAAAACGATTGCATCAGAAGCATTTCGCCGCGGCCAGCTGATCATGACTGCGCTTCGCCTCGATGAACGCGCCATTGCGCAACGATGCAGCTTTCGAAGTCAGGCCGGAGCATTCACCTTCAAGATTGCTTTCGATGAGACCTATTCGAGCCATTCACCGGGACTGCTTCTGGAAGCCCACAATGTTAAGTATATTCAGTTGAGGTCAGATATAAGGTGGATGGACTCCTGTACAAGTCCGGACAATGCCATGTTTAATCGTCTGTGGAAGGATCGACGGCTCATCCGATCGGTGGCGATGAGCATTGGGAGCCGCATGGGATATTTATCTATTTCGATCGCTCGCGTGTTGCGATGGTTGAAGCGAACACTCTCCTCCCAAAAGATCGGCGATGAGTCTATGAGCGGGATCGTACGCGAATCGTGAGAAGCTTTTACTCACCATATGGATAAGCTTTGATCGTTGCTTGAATATTGAGTGAGGAAATCAGCGTGGCGAGTGAAAAGATAACTCGACGTACAGTACTCGGTGCTCGTAACCACTCGACAAAAGGACCTTCCGCCACCGTGACAGATATCTCTGCGGAGAATGTCAAAAACGGTGGAAAGCAGGGCACGTCGGTCAGGGTGATCAGAGAACTGAAAGAGTTGGAGCAATACGTCCCGGCCTGGGAAGACTTGGCCCGAGCCGCGATCGAGCCGAATGCCTTTTACGAGCCATGGATGTTGCTCCCCGCTATCAAGGCATTTGGCGAGGGAAGACAGGTGTTTTTTTTGCTGGTGGAGACGGTCGATCCGGCTCGCCCCCTTGGCCCCCCGCTTTTGAGCGCGGTGTTTCCACTCGAAGTCAATAGCAAGTTCAATGGCCTAGGAAAATCGCTTCCGTTTCGGACTCTAAGCTTTTGGAAGCACGAGCGGTGCTATTTGTGCACGCCGCTTTTGCGATCGCGATATGCCCGCGAGAGCCTCACTGCGTTTTTCGAATGGGTCGGTACAGAAGCTCATGGATGCTCCCTGCTGGAGTTAGATTTCATCGCCGGAGACGGGCCCGTCTATCATCTACTGATAGACTATATTAATGAATTTCGGAAGCTTAATTACGTTACCAACTTTACGCGGGCGTTCTTCCGTCAAGCTGCAGACCCGGCAACCTATCTTCGGGATGCTATTTCGGGGGTGCGCCGGAAGGAGATGAAACGCCTGGAACGGAGGTTAGCTGAGACAGGGCGCCTCGAATACTTGATGCTCAATCAAGAGAGCGACGTCGCCGCATGGATTGATGAGTTTCTTCGGGTGGAAGCAACGGGTTGGAAAGGACAGGCAGGTCGGGCCACCGCGTCCAACGAGTTGGAGCGGGAATTCTTCGTCACCGTAGCGACTGAAGCCTTTCGGCGAGGTCAACTGATGATGCTTTCGTTGCATTATGATGGGCGTTCGATTGCTCATAAATGCAACTTCCTTGCCGGTGACGGTTCCTTCGCATATAAAATTGCCTTCGATGAGCAGTATGCGAGATATTCACCAGGCGTGCTATTGGAAGTGGAAAATATCAATCGACTGCATGAACGTGCCGAAACACATTGGATGGATTCCTGTGCCGATCCAGACCGCTTTATGATCAACCAGCTATGGCCCGCCCGTAGAACCATCTCAACCGTCTTGATAGGAACTGGGAAGGCTCCCGGAGACTTGGTCGTTGCGGCGATCCCGATGCTGCGATGGTTTATACGAAAGCTCGTATGGCTCAGGCGCAACCTAGTGCGGGTGACTTCCATCGGCCGGAACCAAAATTTACCGGGGGTTCAATCATGAATACATCGCCTATGAGAATCGATACGTCGTCCGCCTCGCATGACGTGCCAGAGCGAAAAATTCCCCATTTGCTCAATATCGATCCGGAAACGTTCCGGACTGGCTTCAACCGGCGGCCGTTTACGATCCGGCATCAGCTTGCCAACCATCCGCTGTTCACACTTCCCGAGCTGGCCGCGCTTGCGCAGCGCCTGCCGGCGGAAGCTGTCCGATACCACGCAGGGGACATTCCGGTCACTCAGGGACTTTATGGTGGCCCGCACAATGGTCTTTCAGTCGAGGAGACGATTCGCCGAATCGAGGAGTGCAAGTCTTGGATGGTACTCAAATGGGTAGAACGAGACCCGATTTACAGGGAGGTCGTTAACCAATGCCTGGACGAAATTCAACAGTTCTCCGAGCCGCTTGCCCCCGGTATGTGCGTCCGTGAAGGTTTTATATTCATTTCTTCACCCTCCTCGTTGACGCCATACCATATGGATCCAGAGCACAATTTCCTGCTTCAGGTTAGAGGCTCAAAAACCGTTCATATGTGGGATCCGGAAGATCGCATGGTTCTCTCGGAGGAAGAATTGGAGCAATTCTTCGCTTCCAGCGGGGATCATAATCTAAGTTATAGAGATGAATACGCGTCGAAAGCCTCCAAAATTGAGCTATCGCCGGGAATTGGTCTCCAATTTCCCGTAACGGCTCCGCATTATGTTCAAAACGGAAATGAGGTGTCGATTTCGTTCAGTGTCACGTTTGAGACGCCCGCGGCGATTCGACGCAGCATAGTCTACGATTTTAACTCCCGTCTTCGCCGGCGGGGAATTTCTCCACTGCCGTATGGGCGTTCGAGCCTTCGCGATTTTGGCAAGTTTCAAGCCTACCGCGTGCTGAGTCGCGCGAGATTGCTTAAGAGTTTCTGACTGGAGAAACCCGGGCGGTTGTAACCGATCTACTCGCTACCGGGGTTCATCTTATCCAGGAACTCGGGCCTTTCTCAGGCCACCTCGCTGCGGCGCAGATGGTTCTCCAAGCGCCTGAGCCCGGTCGTCAGTACCAGCGTCATCACCCAGTAAGCGAGCGAGATCGCCAGATACGGCTCCCAGTAGCGCGCGTACGCGCCGGCGACGGTGCGCGCGGCGTATGCCATCTCGGCCAGGCCGATGGCCGAAACCAGCGAGGTGTCCTTCAGCAGCGCGATGGCGTTGTTGCCCAGCGGCGGCAGCATGCGCCGAAATGCCTGCGGCAGCACGATGTAGCGCATCACCTGCGCCGGGCGCAGGCCGAGTGAACGTCCGGCATCGAACTGCCCGCGCGAGATCGACTGGATGCCGGCGCGGAAGACTTCGGAGATGTAGGCCGCCGAGTTCAGCGTCAGCGCGACCACCCCCGAGATCAGCGCACCGTGTTCCTGCTTCAGCGTGCGCGCGAGATCGCCGCTGACGATCAAGCCGGAGACCGGGTGGATGAACAGCGGCATCACCGCAAAATGGATCAGCAGGATCTGCACGAACAGCGGCGTGCCGCGAAAGAAGCTGACGTAGACCGTCGCGGGCCAGCGCAACCCGAAGCGGGCAAGCCACGTCCACGGCGCGTGGCGAGGCTGCGCGAGGCGGGCCAGTGCGAGGCACAGGCCCCACGCGGCGCCCATCAGCACGCAGGCGACGGTCATGCGCAGCGTCATCCACGCGCCTTGCAGGAACAGTTCCTTGTACTCGAACAGGATGTCGGCGCGGAACCAGCCGAACCAGACGATCGGCGTCGCGGTGGTCGGGTCCATGACTCTCGGCCTCCTGCGAATCAGCGCGCGACGAAGTCCTTGTTGAACCACTTCTTGTAGATCTGCGCGTAGCTGCCATCGGCGCGGATCGCGGCGAGGCCGGCGGCGAGCTTGTCCTGCATCGCCTTGTCGCCCTTCTTGACGACGATGCCGAATCCTTCCTCGGGGAACGACGGATCCTCGACCGTCTTCAGCTCGGGGTTTTGCGAGACGCGGTAGGCAATCACACCGTTGTCGCCGATCGCTGCATCGACATTGCCGGCGGCCAGTTCGGAGATGATCAACGGCGTGCTTTCGAAGCGGCGGATGTTGGGGTTGGTCTTGCCGAACTCGCGCGAGGCGACGTCGTCGGCGGTCGACGCGTTCACCACCGCGACCTTCTTGCCGGCGAGCGATTTCAACGTCGTCGCGGCGCTGCTCTTGGGCACCGCGATCAACTGGTGCGCGATGAAGTACGGCGGCGAGAAGTCGTAGCTCTGCTTGCGCTTGTCATTGATCGTCACGCCCGAGATCACGAGATCGACGTCGCCGTTGTTCAGTGCGGCGAAGATGCCGCTCCACGGCGTGTTGACGACGCGGATCTTCAATCCTTGCTGCTTCGCGATCGCGTTGATGATGTCGATGTCGAAGCCGACGATCTGCTTGTCCTTGTTCTCGAACGCGAACGGTGCGTAGGTGGCGCTGGAAGCGACGACCAGTTCGCGGCTCTGCTGCGCGAGGGCGTTCAAGCCGGGCAGGGCAAGGCATCCGCCGAGAACGAGGGCGACGAGGGCGCGGCGATTCATGGGCATGTGTCTCCGAGGTGCTGATGACGGGAGCTCGATTGTGCCGCGCGCTACACTAGCCGCCGCCGCGGGTGTAGTTCAATGGTAGAACGGCAGCTTCCCAAGCTTCATACGAGGGTTCGATTCCCTTCACCCGCTCCACGAGCCGCCTGCACAGCGGCGATCGACGGGCAATTCGTCACGCACATGCCTTGAGTTGCAGCGGTTGCGCAGCGGCCCCGCTGCTAGGATGCCGAGCCTTTCTCAACGCCGAGCATCGATGCGCTGTGCAAGTTTTTCGGGCGAACCCACCTTTCTTGCTTCGCCCGAACGGCGCCGTCTGATCCAGTTGGCGGCGTGCTCCGCGGCCGTTGGGGCGGGAGCGACATGGGCTGATCAGCCGATCGACGTCGCGCTCGCCGGCATGGCGTTTTCGGGCGATGCCGCGTCGCTGAAGACACGCTTTCCGTATTCGCTCGGGTACCAGGCGTCGTTGAAGGCGGCGGGCAGGTTTCCCGCGAAGATGCTGTTCGAGGCCGTCGGCCCGACGTCGACGGACAAGCTCAGGTTCGTGCCGCGCCTGGATGAGCTCAAGGGCCGCGATCAGGCGGTCGCGGTGGCCCTCGTCGTCGGCTCCGAGACGATCTCGGTCGAGAAGCTCGCCGGATTGAACAAGCTGTTCGTGCTGATCCGTGCACAGGCGCTGTTCTTCGACTTCAAGTCGATGTCGGTGCTGCGCGCGTACCCGATCAGCTTCGCGCAGATCGACGTGTTCGATCGCACGCCGACCGCGGCCGAGGTCGCCGAACGCGTGCGCGGCGTGTACGAGGGGGCGGGCGGCAAGCCCGGCATCTTCACGCGCTTCGGCTACGCCCTGGCCAAGGCCTCGCTGCCGGCGCAGACCTCGCGCACGCTGGGCGTCTCGAAGATCGTCATCAAGCCCGAGTCGACGAGCAGCATTCCCGACTATCTGACGAGCAGCCCGACGGTGGCCGAGACGTGGGCCGCCGATCTGGTCGGCGAGGCCCTGTCGACGCGTGCACTCGTGCCGATCGTTCCGTACGCGAAGGGCTATGCGGTGGGCAACGTGATGTCGGTCAGCATCGCCAGATC
>Ga0209023_10004771_pt1 | contig 15219 bp, 11 predicted proteins | sample LakOneMetagenome_FD_187468 | JGI IMG/M metagenome (GOLD analysis project Ga0209023, IMG submission 187468) | Freshwater and sediment microbial communities from Lake Erie, Canada (SPAdes) (version 2) | ecosystem: Environmental > Aquatic > Freshwater > Lentic | place: Lake Erie, Canada... | reverse complement strand
GTCGGCGTTGGCCGGGGTCCTCTTTGGTCTGGCGATGGTCACCAAGCTGCAGTACGCCTTACTGCTGCCAACGGCACTCGGCGTCGTCATGCTGCTGGCCTGGCGAACCCGGCAGATCAGCGAAGCGACAGCGGCGATTGTGGCGGCGCTCGCCAGCGTGATCACCTTGGGAGGCTGGTGGCTCTGCCTCTGGGGCGTGCTCGGCACGACACACGCACAGGAAGTCCTCGCTAACGTCGCAGCGGCGTCCGTGCCGCAGGTTCGTGTGGTGTCCATGCTGGCCGTCGGACACGCCGTCAAGTTCCTGCTGACGAGCACGTTCCTGTTCACCGGCATCCCGGCGCTGGTGTACACGCTGCTTCGCTTATTCGAGGACCGAAGGCGAGATCCTGGTGAGACGCTGCTGCTCTCGATCATCGGCGTGTGCCTTGGCTGGTTCGTTCTGCGCTCGATTGGTTGGCCGCGCTACGCCTATCCGTTTCTCGCGCTCACCACGGTGCTGACCGCCAGGATGTTCGTCGACCTTGGTGGTCTGAGCACGCGCAAGGCGCTCTTCACCGCACGCGGCACCACAGCATTTCTCTTGCTGCTGGCACTTCCCATGGCGCAACTGCCGCGCGTGGCTGCGCCACTGCTCGCGACACCTGACCACAGCGTCCGCGATCTGAACCACTGGATCGACACGACCCTTCCGGCAGGCACCCGCATCGAAACGTGGGAATTCGAAGTGGCGTTCATGGATACGGCGCGGTCGTATCACTTTCCACCCGTGCGATTCGTGGACAAAATGATTGCCCGCGTAAACCTGGGCATCACCGACGCACTGCCCTACGACTTCGTGCAGTTCGAGCCGCAGTATCTGGTGGTGGGACGTTTTGCGAAGTGGACAGCCCTCTATCCCGTCGACTTCCTCGAGCATCGCAGTCGCAAGGTCGCGACCTTCGGCGAGTACGACGTCTACGAAGTCATTCAGCAGACCGCCGGCCGCTGAGCGCACCGGCGACATTGATCGACACCTGTGTCGACCCTGTGAAGGGCGGCACGTGAATCTCACGTTCCACGATGGTCTCGGCGCCAGAGGTGAAGACCGCGAAGGTCGTCGCGATGTCCGTGGAGCCGTTGAGCGTCGTGTGCAGCGCTCCGGTCTCCGGCTCGAACACGCTCGATTCGATCGCCGAGGTGTGCAGCGCCCGCACGTACTGACAGGCATCGTCCATCGTCATGTAGCGCGGACGATAGGTGGCGATGTTGCTCGTGACACTCTGGACAATGGCGCGCCAGTTCGCGGCCGGAATGTCGGTCAGGTAGTACTCGTGCGTGAACAGCGTGGCGAGCGCGCGGCTGTCGAGCGCGCGCGTCAGTTGGCGGGTGCCGTGACCGACCGTCTCAGCCACGTTCGCCGTCGGTGACCACTCGTATCCGTTGTCGTCGCGGATCTCAGTGACGCAGTTGAAGAAGCGCCCGTCGTACTCGGCGTGGCCAGGCACGGTGAGGAAGTCCGCGTAGTACGAGGGCACATTGCCCGAGCTGTTGCCGTCCTCGAACCGTCTATACGGTCCGCCGCGCAGCCAGGGTCCGCCGTAGGCCACGCCAGGCGCGATCTGTGCGCCCACGTACTCCACTCCCCAATCCGCCAGGCCCGCGAAGGCGTTTGTGCCGAACTCGTAGAAGTGCGGCACCACGAACGTCGAGACAGGAATGTCGTGGTCCGTGTGCCAGCGGGTTGCCTGTGCGTAGTTGGCTGCGATGGTTTCGTCGGGCCAGTCACCTGGGCCGATGACCATGCGCTGAATGGCAAGCGCCCACGCGGCGAACATGGCGACACTGACCACCGTGGCCACGATGGTCGCCCTCAGCGTCCGCCGCGAAGCAGTTCTCCACGCAGCGACGATGGCGACCAGGAGCAGTGCGATGAGTCCCTGGGCGAGTTTCAGCTTGATGAGTGTCGCCAGCCCGAGCAGCACGCCTGCCACTATCGACGCCGCCACGCGACCACTCGCGACGCTGCGCCACCACGCAAGGCCTCCGAACAGGACCAGCGCAACCGCCAGCACGCCCGAGAGGACGCGACCGCCCAGCGTCAGGTTGGACGTGAACCTGTCGAAGCCGACGCGCACACGCAGGTGGTCGTGGTGGTTGAAGTAGAAGAACGTGTTGGCGTCGAAGCCGTGCATGGACGCCGTTGCCGCGCCCGCGTGCACGAGCGAGCGCAAGTCGGCTGCATCGCGCTCTTTGATCTCGCCGAGGAAGATTCCCATCCACGGCTTCAGTCCGAATTCGTTGGCGACATGAGCCCACTCAAACGGACCGAGCGCATCGTCCACGCGCATGGTGACGATGGGCGGCAGCGTCTGCATGACGAACGGCTTGCGCGCCGCCCACGCCGTGCTGCGCCACACCACATCGTCGAGACCGTGCATGGGACCCAGCACCGAGTGCGACATCCATTCGTACGATGCCCACTGCACGGCGTGGCCGGCACCAAACTCGGTAACCGACACGAGTGGTGTGTTGCCCGCGAGCACGACGGCTTGACTCGACTTCGGCAATCCGAAGCCTGCCAGCTGCATCTCGCCGGCCTTCAGCACCTCGCCAGGCTGATGTGCCGCCGTGATGTAGTGCATGCCGCCCGATGGCACCACCGCAGGAAAGCTGATGGTCGATTCGACGCTCGCCGCGCCAGGCGTGATCGCGAGGATGTCGCGCACGAACTGATAGCGCGGAACGCCGTGCGCCCACAGGTCGCTGTCGAAGTTGACGAGCCCAGTCCCAGCACGCACCGACGACGAAATCGCGGCCTGTTCGTCGGCCGAGAGGTAGCGACCAGTCGGGTCGAGGTGCTGGTGTCCGACGATGATCAGGGCGTAGTCGGCAAGGCTCGCATCAACTGGCGCATGTGCGATGTCGAGCGTCGTGTAGGGGACGCCAAACTGCTCCAGATATGGCCGGATGAACTCGTCGAAGTCCTTGCTCGACGAACTGTCCGAATTCACCAGGACGAGCGCTTCGGCTTTGAGGAGTGGTGCAGCCAGCGCGGCACGCGGAGACGCACACAGCAGCAACAGGCCGACCAGCACGACGCCGGTCAGCACCATTCCGTGTAAACGCCGCATCACCGACGGCTGAAATGTTCGAGCGTGCGCGTGACGGCGAAGACCACGTCGTCGACCTCTTCATCGGTCAGCGCCGACGACAGCGGCAGCGACAGCGTGCGCTCCGAGATCCACTCCGCATTCGGAAGGTCGCCTCGCCGATAGCCGTGCACCTCGCGGTAGTACTGATGCAGGTGCAACGCACGGAAGTGAACGCCGGTGCCGATGAACTGCTTGTGCAGCGCCGCTTGAATCGTGTCGCGATCGGCAGTCAGACGTTCGAGGTCCAGCAGAATCGTGTAGAGATGCCTGCCGTGTCTCGTGTCTGGCGCGTCAGGCGCGGGCAGGAGTGCGGGAAGGTCCGAAAACGCGGCGTTGTATCTCGCCCACACCTCGGACCTGCGAACCAGGCCGGCTTCCACACGCGCGAGCTGGTGCAGGCCGAGTGCCGCCTGCAGGTCCATCATGTTGTATTTGAAGCCAGGCTCCACGATCTCGTACTGCTTGAAGCCGTCGTCTGAAAAGCGTTTCCACGCGTCGCCACTGAGCCCGTGCAGGCGCAGCGCTCGTATGCGGGGAACCCATGCGGCGTTCGCGGTGGTCAGCATGCCGCCTTCGCCGGTAACAACGTTCTTGGTGGCGTAGAAGCTGAACGCGGCGATGTCGCCAATCGTGCCGGCATGTTTGCCGTGATACAGGGTTTCGACGGCATGCGCGCAGTCCTCGATGACGCGCAGATCATGCAACCGAGCCAGGCGCATGATCTCGTCCATGTCGCAGGCGCGTCCGGCGAAATGCACGGGGATGATGGCCTTGGTTCGCGGCGTCACACGCGCGGCAATCTCGTTCGGGTCGAGGCACATCGTGTCGCGCCTGACGTCGGCGAGCACAGGCCGTCCGCCCGCGTGCACCACCACGTTTGCAGTGGAGGCAAACGTCATCGACGGCACAATCACCTCGTCGCCGGGCCGCAGGTCAATCGCCACCAGGGCGAGGTGCAGGGCTGCCGTGCACGAGTTCATGGCGACGGCGTGCGGAGCGCCGATGTAGCTGGCGAACTGCTCTTCGAAACGTGAGGCGCGCGGACCGGTGCCGATCCACGCGCTCTGCAGCGCGGCCAGCACCTCGTCGATCTCGGGCTGGCGGATGTCGGGTTTCCCGAACATCAGATAGGCACTACGCGCCGGCGCGTCTGGCGACCACGCCCGAACACGGTCGGTCAGCGCGTCTTTCTCATCACAAGACAGTGTTGGCGTCTGCTCGTCCATGTTTGGGCTCGCCGTAGCCTACCGCAAACTGTGCGGTGGAAAGACGAGGCAAGACACTGTCACTGCGAAAAAGGTGAAGGGTGTGCAATCGGGCGGGCGTGACAGGCGATGCCGTGCGCGGAACCGTGCGACAACGTTGTCGATTGAGACGTCAGGAATGTGTGGGGACGAGAGACAGAAGTGTTTGGGCAGTCGCAGCTTCGCTCCACCGTGCTGCGACCTGCCCCGAATCCTGTACGGCACCTGGCAGTGAGCGCGTGTCACGCGACATCAGACGCCCGACTGCGAAAGAGCGACAGGTCACCAGGAGACCGATGCGGCCAGCGCAGGTCCCCGCAACGTCCACCCGACACCCACGCTCGCCTTCGCACTCGACGGTCGCCTGTACACCTCGCGGTCGCCGATCCGCCGATCGATCGCTCTGCCGATGGCAGCCGCCGCGGGAGTCGCCACGATACCGGCGACTACGGCGCCCGACAGGCAGAGACCATTCGATTCCGCAAACTCGTACACGGCGCATCGCGCGACGATCGCGCCGGTGAGTCCAAGGCCGACCGCGATACCCGTCCAGGTGCCATTCGACAGCGAATCGGTTCGACGCACGGACTCGACCCGCTGCACCTCAAACACACGTTTGTCGACGGTCAGCTGCGTTGCGGTGACCTCGCGCACAGTTCCCCGTCTCTCACGGCCGGTGTCGTCAACCACCACCACCTGATCGCCGGGCTGCACGGCATCACTCAGAACCGGCGATGGTGCTGTCGTGGGTTGGGCGTGCGCGAGCGTCTGTGCACCCGCACCGGTGAGCAGACACAGTGTCAGGAACAATCGGATCGTCATGGCCCTATAGTGCGTGGACACGTGGTTCGAGTCCTGACCAGCACCCTGAAAAACGCTGAATCGCTCGTCACTACCGACGTGCCTGCCATCACCAGTCATCGCGTCGCGGAAGCAGCTCGCAGGGGAGCCAGTACGTGCTGCTCAATCAGGTCGAACAGTTGACGCCGATACCCGAACCGGTCGTCATTCACGGCCGTCGACGACGTGGCGACGACGACGAGATCGAGGTCGCGGAAGACCATGATGTACTGGCCGCCGAAACCCCAGGCAAAACACGCCGTGCCTCCCTGGAAGTCCTGCATCCACCAGCCGTAGCCGTATCTGCGGTCGCCGTCGTACACCGACGCGGTTCGCGGCACGCACGACGCGTCCACCCACGCGGCAGGCACGACCTGTATCCCGTTCATCAATCCGCGGTGCAGGTACAGCTCGCCGATCGACACCATCTGTTTCGGCGTGAGCAGCATGTCGTTGCCGCCGAAGTAGATGCCCTGGCCATCAGTGGGCCAGCGTGCCAGTGTGAAACCCAGCGGCTTCGCCAGCGCGTCGTTCGCAAACTGCCAGGTGTTCGCCTTCGCGGCTGTCGTCAAGATGCTCGACAGCAGGTGAGTGCTGCCCGTGCTGTACTGCATGCCCTCGCCGGGGTTGGCCACCATCGGCCTCGTCAGCACGAAACGCATCCAGTTCGGGCTCTGCACCCAGCGGCCGTAGTTGCGCCCGCTCGTCGACTCCAGCCCTGACTGCATGGTCAGCAGATCTTCGATGGTGATGCGTTGCTTGCGTCTGTCCGCGTCGTTCCGCAGCTCGGGGAACCAGGTCACGATCGGTTCGCGCAGCCCCTTGATGAGTCCGCGGTCGATGGCAATGCCGACGAGCGTGGAGATGAGGCTCTTGCTTGCGGACTTGATGTTGGCAAGGCCGGTTGGACGCACGCCTTTCGCGTAGTACTCGGAGACGAGCTGTCCGTGGTGCGACACGAGCAGGCTGCGCAGCTGCGGCAAGCGAGTCGCCGACGCCAGGAACGCGGTCGCGCCGATGGGCTGCCCTCCCGACACTCGCGCGGCCGCGAGCAGCAGCAGACAGGCAAGCGCGGTGAGAACGCGGAGGGCGGGCTGCATGGCAGTTGAGGCATTCTGGCCCAGTGCGTCGAGCGTGTCGACATGAGTCGGGTTGGGCGCAGGCGCATCCGCAGCCCGGCGGGGCGTGGGACAGCTACGCCGTGTTTGCGATCGCGGCAGGCTCGTGCGATCTCGCGTCGACTGCGACGAGTCGAACGGCCATCACTCTTGTGTATCGCGTGAGCATATAGCGCGCGCTCACTGACCTGGTGCCAGGGACGGCAGTGGCTCGAACCACAGGTTGGTCGCGTCCGCGCGCAAATACCGGCCAATAACCGTGTACGCGTGGCGCGCGAAGTAATCGAGAATTGCCTGGCGCACTTCCTCGTGCGCCTCGACGCACACCAGTGCCGGGCGAAACCTGTCGATCGAGAAGCCGCGCAGCGCCGTAGGCTCTGCCAGTTCGACGTCCATCGACATGAAATCGATTTTCGACGTGCCCAGTCGATCGAGGACGTCATCCAAGGTTGCCGTCGAGACCGGAACATGCTCACTCGAGTGGTTCGCGGCAGCCACCGCCTCGCTGCTGGACGCCTGTGTGTCGACGTGCGGAGCGATATGCAGCGTCACTGACTGGTCTGAACGATCCGAAGCAAATACCGGGATGAACGTCGTTCGCGGCCGATAGCGCTGATAATCGGCAGCGAACTTCACCTGTGGCTCCACTGCCACACCCGACCAACCCAGCTCAGTCTCGAGATAGTACGTGTTGCTCAGGCGCATGTAGTCATAGGCGCCGACATCGAGAAACACTCCGCCGCGTTTGCCCTGGAAGAAGTCACGAACGATCCATTCTTCCGCGTGCTCGGAATGCCGACTTGGTCCATATCGTTCCGCGAGGCGCCGGAGTTCAGGGTTGTCGGGCTGGAAGTCCGGCGCTCTCCGCGCTCCGCCGACGGAGGCGAGGATGCCGATGAGCAACGAGACAACGAGTACTTCGACGACGTCAAACCGGCGCCTTGTGACCTTCACGTGGTAAACACCTCGACCGTGGCCGCACGCTTCGTGCCTTGAAATCCTGACGCCGTGCGCAGATCACTGTTCACAGAACATGCGACCACTTCGGGCATCTGCTGGTGTCGAACGGACACAGGGTCTACACACCACCGCATCAGAGCGCAGCCTGGAGCGGAGCGCCAACGCGCCCGCGGGTGACCCTCGCCGCAAAAAGTGCCAAGAGAGCGCCCGCCAGCACGTCGACAAGATAGTGCTCACCGAGGTACATGACACCCAGACATTGAAGCACCGCATAGGACGAGATGATTGCAGCTACCGGTCGCGGGAAAGCGCTCCATCCCACGATCGCGCAGACAATCGGAATTGCGGCGTGCAGTGACGGCATCGCAGCAACAGGATTGGTGTCAACCAATCGGATCGTGCCGGCGTCAATGAACCGAGCGTAGAGGATTTGAGTGGTGTGACGAATCGGTGGTAGCAGATGCTGCTCGGACGCGAGCCAGGGCGGCTCAGTGGGCAGAAGATAGAAGACCGCCTGGCTCACCGCGAAGACGACGAGCAGCGCACGCTGCGCCCAGATCGCGTAGCTGCGATGCGACCACCAGGCTGCCACCGTGAAGGGAACGAAGAAGATGAAGTGGCTGAAATGAAGCCCCAGCGCGAGCCAGTCGAGCCATGTCGCAGACCATCGCTGCAACAATTCGGGCGCCGCCAGTCCGTGCAGGAGCGCTCGGTCGCCGACGATGGCATACCAGGCAAACACGTGTCGACCATGAGATTTGATGTCCTGGTAGATCACGCCGCGCAATGAATTCAGGGCGTAGATACCAACCGCGAACGACGCCCACGACAACGCGTAGGGTCCTCGGTCTTTCGGCGGCAACATGATTGCGTAGGCAACGAACGCCGCGACAGCGACCGGGCTGATTCCCAACAAGAGCAACAGCACGACGCTGCTGATGGCGATTGCCACCCAAGTCAGAACGGACGATCCGATTCGTGTAAGGCTCACGCGGATATGCAACCGGACGCTCAGTCTAGCAGTTCGCAGGGCGTGGCCGGACGTGGCCAGACGCCTGCAAATCGCCGCGCGCGTCGTCGTGGCTCGAGCGGCGCCAACCCTCCGCGTGCATCCGTGCCGCCTGACGATTCGCGACGGCGTCGGAGTCAGTGCGCCGAACGACTGGCGCGCCGGTAGATCACGGCCGACTCGAAGGACTGGGCGACGTCGTAATGCAGGTGGAGGGCACGGTAGAAACGTTCCCTATCCCGCACCGGGGCTAGCGGCTGATTGAAGTCGACTACGAACGTCGGCTTTTCAGCTTCGATATCTCGCACGACCGAGTCAAAGGCGCCGTCCAGTTCGTCGAGATCCAGCCGAAACAGGAACCGTGACGTGCCTTGCATTTCAGCGAGGTGATAGATCTCAGCTTCGTAGAACGCCACGTACAGCGTGTCGCCCTTCGCGGAATGACCGCGCAGGTACTGTGCGACCTGTCCAGACACCAGATACGGGGGCCGGGCGTATAGACGCGAGGTCCCAACTGCCGCCGGTTCAAACAGGAAAGTTCCCTCAATGAACGCAAACAGGAGCGCGGATGCCATCATGAGCGGGGCAATCGCCGCTGGCGTGCCGGCGGACACTTTGTCCCAGGCTGCAACGACCCCACGGGACGCGAGCGTCGCGAGCGGGACGACCAGCTGCAAGAAGTAGTGCATCAACCAGTGGCCACCCATCGCCACTCCCAGCGACGCGGTGACGATCCAGAGGTGGCCGAACAGTCGCGTGTCCCGGCGGCTTGACCGCAGTCCTTCTACAGTTCCGAGAAGCAAGGGCGCCCACACCGGAAACGTGAGGGCGAGACCGAGGAGCGGTGTGCCCTCGGACATGAACGCCCGCGAGGTGTTCACCCGCAGTCGATAGAGCAGCACGGCTTCCGCGTAGCGACTCAGGCCAACGGTGACCCAGGCGTGCGTAACGCTGACGATGAGCGGAAGCGACGCCGCAGCCACAAACCACGGAATTGCCCGCCGGTCCCGTTTGGCGCGTGCGAGCCAGAGACAACCGAAGACCAGCGCCACTACTCCGGACGGTTTCAGGACCGCACTACACCCGGCGAGCAGCCCAGCCGCCACGCGACGGTCAACCAGCAGGCAGTAGGCCGAGAAGACCGCGGGAAGGATCATGAACGTCTCGGCATTCGACGTGAATCCTTCAATATGGGGCGCCGCACTGAAGGTTGCGGACAGCACGAGTGCGACGAATGCCTCCCGACGCCCCCACAACCGCAGCGCGATCAGGTAGCTGCCATAGGCGGTCGCGGCGGCCCACACCGCGCCCCAGAGGCGAATCGCTATGGTTGATTCGCCCAGAAGCCGATTTCCGAGCGCATATGCCAGGAAAATGGCTTGTGGGCGGTCGAACCAGAGCGCATTCGAATAGAGCGTGAGGCCGCGAGCCCACCAGTGAGCGGTGTAGGCGTAGCTACCCTCGTCGACTGTCAGCGGCCAGGTGAAGAAAGGGGCCCGCGAGAGGACGGCGATTGCCAGCGCTGACACAAGGGCGAGGCGGGTGGCGCTGTCCGGAAGCCTGGGGGGCTTAATGGTTGGTCACCTGCGATCCGACTATCGCAGCCAGAGGCGAATACCCCTGCGGCGAAGAATCAGACGATGCCAAGTACCGAGTGATTCGGAAGGACGCAGCTTCGTGGAGGGCATGCATGCCGCGCTGCCGGGCGCTTCCGTTGAGATTGCGGCGCTCTCCGGGACATTGCGTTGGCAACGATAGCACAGCCGTTGCGCATCCTGCCTCAGTGGTGTCCACGTTCGCCCGGCAAGGGGAACCGGACGACCTGAACGCCGGTCACCGAAACACTGGGGCCGCGATTGGGTCGACTCGCCCCGTCACATGTGTGCGTTCGCGTGTAGCGTTGGCATTCGCCGGCGTGGGCGTGATGGAAACCGCGGCATGCGGGCGGTCGCCACACGCAGCGACAGCGTTGCCGAGGTGCTCGTTTCTCGAACCGCAGTCCGCTGCAATCGAGCGAGTCACTGGGGACGAATCACCAAGCAGGCGTCCGCTGACGCAAAAATGAGGGTGAGGTTGTAGGCGTTTGGATTCTGGATGGTGCGCCCTGCAGGATTCGAACCTGCGACCTCCTGGTTCGTAGCCAGACGCTCTATCCAACTGAGCTAAGGGCGCGCGCGAGAGTCGAACGAAACCCTGATCTTAGCACAACGATCCGCTCTGCGAATAGCTGATCGTCGTCCAGAATCAATTTCACACGTCGCTGCAGCTCGCGCGCCGTGCCTGCATCGTGTGGATCGAGTCGCGTGGCCGCCGCTCCACGGCCCGTCAACCACGTGAAGACCAGCGGTGCGCACGAGCCGGCGCCTCGTTGCGCGACGTCAGCCGCATCCGCGAAAAACTGCCTGACGGTCTTGATGCGAGCGGCGAGACCCGTTCCATCGCGGGGCACCCGCACCTGCAACACAGGACCGTCGACACGCACGGCCAGTAACTCCACGGCCTGATCGTCGATTGACGGAAGCACGACGAGCGTGTCGCGCAGGAGCGTCGCAGGCACCGCGCGTGCATCGAGCGACGGCGCGCCCACCTGCACGTTGGCCTTCGGCGCAAACTCGCGAATCCACATCGCCTCGCGAATCAGCGCCTCGATTTCCGAGCCCACCACCATCCACTCGGCGCGTGCCGCACGCGCGAACTCCGGCTTCAACATCCGCCAGCGCCGCGCGGCGAAGTGCGTGCGCAGGCGGCGGCGAATGTTGTTGGCCTTGCCGACGTACAACACCTCGTCGCGCGAATCGCGCAGCACGTACACGCCGGGTCCATCCGGCGCGTCAGCGCAGATCCGTTCTCCCGCTTTGAGCCACGCCTCTCGCCGGTCTTCCACCACGAGCGCCTGCTCCACGAGTCGACGCGCCAGCACCGGCGGCGCGTTACGAATGCCGAGCACGTCCGCAGCCAGCTGCACGTAGTCGGGAGATGCGCCCATGCCGGCGAGCCGCGTCAGCAGTTTGTCGCGCAACAACATGTCGCTTCATCCTATCGCTGCCTCGCGAGCTGTGCATGCCGCGGGCAATCGGCGACCCATGCCGGTCGCAATGCAAGCAGCGAGGCAAACGTCAGCGGTACAATGCCCGGTCGTGCGACCCGATCTCGAACACAAACAACACGCACCTCGTGCGGTGCGCTGCTTCGTGCTGACGGTGAGCGACACACGCACGGTCGACACCGACACGGGCGGACGCGCAGTCACCGATCTCCTCACGAGCGCCGGCCACAGCGTCGTTGGCCGCACCATCGTGAAGGACGATGCGGATGTCGTGCGCGAGACCATGGCACAGCAGCTGAACGCAGCCGACGTCGACGCAGTCATCTCGACCGGCGGCACGGGCATCACGTCGCGCGACTCCACCTACGAAGCCGTGGTGTCGTTGCTCGACAAGCGTCTCGACGGATTTGGCGAACTGTTCCGGATGCTCAGTTATCAGCAGGTTGGTGCTGCGGCGATGATGAGCCGGGCCACGGCCGGCCTCGCCCGCGGCCGCATCGTGATCGCGTTGCCCGGTTCGGAAGCCGCGGTGCGGCTGGCAATGGAGAAACTCGTCGTGCCCGAACTCGGGCACATGGTGCAGCAAGCCAGGAAGTAACGGCGGTTCGTGACATGAGACCATTCGCTTCCACGATTCCCATCGAAGACGCGCGCGCCCTTCTGCAGGCAGGCGCGCATCCGATCGCGCGCCGAGAGATGGTGCGCCTCGATGAGGCTGCAGGCCGCGTGGCGGCGGCCGATCTGGCGTCCACGATCTTCGTGCCGCCCTTCGCGCGGTCTGCCATGGACGGCTACGCCGTCATGGCCGAAGACACGCGCGGCGCGTCGCGCGAGCGACCCGTACATCTCCACATTGTCGACAAGGTCTACACGGGGTCCGTTCCCACGAAGACCATCGCGCGCGGCACGTGTGCCCAAATCGCAACGGGCGCACCGCTTCCGGACGGCGCCAACACCGTGGTGATGGTCGAAGACACCGCCATCGTCGATCACGATCACGTGGCGATCCGTGCGGAAGTGGCAGCGGCCCACAACATCGGACGCAAGGGCGCCGACATCACACCTGGCACGCTGGTAGTCCGCCGGGGCGACCTGCTCAACCCGAGCCGACTGGGTGCCGTGGCCGCGATTGGCTGTTCCGAACTCGAGGTCTTCGCCAAGCCTCGCGTCGCCATCCTCTCGACTGGCAACGAAGTCATCACGCCGGGAACGCCGCTCGCGCCCGGCCAGATCTTCGACGTGAACCGCTACACTCTCTCGGCTGTCGCCACCGCGCACGGCTGCGTCGTTGAGATGCACGCACCGGCGCGGGACACGCTTCACGATCTCCACGCGGCCCTCGACGCCTGCGCGTCCGCAGACATCCTCATCTTCTCCGGCGGCAGTTCGGTGGGCGATCGCGACCTGCTCATCGACCTCGTTGCGGCACGCGGCGGTCAGGTCATCTTTCACGGCGTCGCCATCAAGCCCGGTAAGCCGACGCTATTCGCACTGGTCGACGGCCGCCCGTTCTTCGGCATGCCGGGCAACCCGACGTCATGCCTGTCGAACGCGTACATCATGCTCGTGCCGTTCTTCCGGGCCAGCGCTCGATTGCCGATCTACGCGCCGCGCACGGTCTCAGCGACGCTCGGCCGCCGCATCGTCTCGCAGGCAGGACGGCATCAGTTCTATACCGTGCGACTGCACGGCGAGGTTGCGCTCCCGGCCTTCAAGGGGTCTGGCGACATCACCAGCTTGTCGCAGGCTGACGGCTACATTGAAATCCCCTCGGACCAGCACATCGTCGAAGAGGGTGCGACGGTCGACGTCACGCTGTTCTGATTGAGCTGGATCCGAGCGCTGATTCGAGTGTCAGCTCTCGCAGCCCCGCCGTGGACACGCACACGCGGTGTTAGCATTCGAACGATGTCAGCCCGGCTGACCACCATCTTCGCCTTCGTGCTCGCGACACTTGTGCTTGCGTCCGGCAGTTCGCCGCGGGCCCAGAGCGCTCGCTCTCCGCGCAATGCCAGTTACACGATTTCCGCGACGCTCGACGCTCGTACGCGCACCATCACCGCGCATGAACGCATCACCTGGCGCAACATCACGAAGGCGCCGACGAGCGAACTGCAGTTCCATGTCTACTGGAACGCCTGGACCGACACGAAATCGACCTGGCTGAAGGAGGCGCAGCGCACCAGTCCCGTCGATCGTCCGCAGTCCGATTTCTCCCGCATCGACATCTCGTCGATTGCACTGCTGGCTCCGTCATCGCAGCCGTTGAGCACGCGGCGGTTCATCGCGCCAGACGATGGGAATGCGGACGACAAGACGGTGATGTCAGTGTCGTTGCCGGCACCGGTCCAGCCTGGCGACACCATCGAACTGGCAGTGGACTGGACCGCCCGGGTTCCCCGCACCTTCGACCGCACGGGCACCATCGGCAACTACTTCTTCATCGCGCAGTGGTTTCCGAAACTGGGCGTGCTCGAAGACGCGGGCTGGAACACGCATCAGTTCCATCAAGCCACCGAGTTTTTCTCGGACTTCGGCGTCTACGACGTCAGCCTCACTGTTCCTGGCGGATGGGTGGTTGGAGCAACCGGCGTCGAGCAGAGCGTCACGGCGAACGCCGACGGAACCGCCACGCACCGATTCGTGCAGGAAGACGTGCACGACTTCGCCTGGACCACCAGTCCTGACTTCGTCGTGCGAACGGCGCGCTTCGAAGAGTCTGGCCTTCCCCCCGTGGAGATGCGGCTGCTGCTGCAGCCTGAGCACGTCTCACAGGCCGAGCGCCACTTCGCTGCGGCGCGGACGACGCTGCGACACTACGGCGCGTGGTTTGGGCCATATCCCTACGGGCACCTCACGATCGTCGATCCTGCCTACCAGAGCGACACGGGCGGCATGGAATATCCAACGCTCTTCACGGCCGGCACGCAGTGGCTGATCAGCAAGCACGTCACGAGACAAACCCCAGAAGAAGTCGTGGTGCACGAGGCCGGACATCAGTTCTGGTATGGCATCTCGGGCAACAACGAATTCGAACATGCCTGGATGGACGAGGGCATCAATGAGTTCGCCACCGCGCGCGCCATGGCCACCGACTATCGAGACATCGTGCTCGATCGCTACTACTTCGGTGGGTTCGTGCCGTGGACCTTCACAGACGTGCATCTGTCGCGCGACACAGACCTGAACGACGTGTGGCGATACCGCACGGGTGCCACGCAGGACTCGATGGCCACACCGTCGTATCGCCAGAGGCCCGAGACCGTCTACACGTTCGCCTACGACAAGCCTGCCGTGTGGTTGGGCACGATGGAGCGCTGGCTCGGCTGGCCCGTCCTGCAGCGCGGCATGCACGACGCGTTCGGTGCGGCGGCCTATTCGCATCCTCAACCAGAGGTCGTGCTGAACGCTATCGAACGCGCGTCCGGCAAGGACCTGACCCGCTTCTACGACCAGACCTATCGCGGCTCTGCGATCTTCGACTACAGCATCGACAAGCTGGCGACCACGCCGGCAGGCGATGGACAGTTCTCGTCGCGTGTGACGGTGCGCCGTCTTGGTGACGGGGTGTTCCCGGTTGACGTGCTCGTCACCTTCGCGAACGGCGAGCAGGTCACGGAGCACTGGGACGGCGACGCGCGCTGGCGCGAGTTCACCTACACCCGCAAGACGCGGGTTCGGTCTGCCGTGGTTGATCCGAACCGACAGTTGCTACTGGACATCAACTTCACCAACAACTCGCGCACGCTCGAACCGCACGCCGACGATGCGGCGCGCAAGTGGACGCTGAAGTGGATGGTCTGGCTGCAGGATGCCCTGCTCACCTGGGGGCTCTTCGCATGACCGCGCTCGGAATATGGCTGGCGGG
>Ga0209023_10004770_pt1 | contig 15219 bp, 13 predicted proteins | sample LakOneMetagenome_FD_187468 | JGI IMG/M metagenome (GOLD analysis project Ga0209023, IMG submission 187468) | Freshwater and sediment microbial communities from Lake Erie, Canada (SPAdes) (version 2) | ecosystem: Environmental > Aquatic > Freshwater > Lentic | place: Lake Erie, Canada... | reverse complement strand
AAACTGAGCCGACACAAAAAACGTATCATCGTCGGCTAGAAATTCAGCCGGCGACGCTCTATGTCCCCGCGACGTAAGCGCTGGTGCAACGCGCCCCAGATGAAATCCGAATGACGCAACGACGATGACATCCGGTCCGAGCAGGCTTTCGCGCCCAGATCTTTCCAGCACATCCCCTATCCGCTTCTGCAACGGCAAGCCGCGCGCCCAGACACCCTTTCGCCGATGCGGAACGATATGGCCTGCGTGCCAGTAGTTCCCCGAGAACGATAGTAGATCGGCCGTCAGCCCCAGCGCGTCGCACCCGTCTTTCAGGGCCACCGACTGGCTGTCCCCGAGAACAAGAATCCTTTTTTGTTCTGGCTCAACCACGACTTTGGGCCTCAAGCGTCACTTCCTCGCAAACCAGATCTTCCGACGCAGCCAACTCTTCGATTTGCTGATCCAAAGCAATCTTGCCAGATACAATACAGCGCGGCGGGCCACTGAGGTCCAGTCCTGCAAAGAAATGCCGCATCACGAAATCTACCCCCTGCGGCGCAACCGAACGCAAGTTCGGTTCGAAGAACATCGCCTGCGCCGGAGCGCCCGAGATAATTTCATAGGATGGAAAATAGTCCACATTCGGGTCCGCTTCGGCAATTTCACCGGCCACCGCACGAAGCACGCTCTTCGACCGGGTTGTCGCCACCAGAACATGTTGACCGGACGCGGTCGCAGTCAGTGGGACCGGCGAAACAGTCAACAGAAACCGCAGATCAGAGTTGATCGCCCGCATCGCCGCGAAGGCAAGGTCCAGATCAGAGCGAATTTCAGCAAAGCTGTAGTTGCGGAATTGGTGAGCAGCCTCATCGAACTCGCCCGCCACTGTGCCGGGACACATTGCGTAGGCGAGACCTGTTTTGCGACTTTCCCAGCCTTCGGTCAGACCCAATGTAAATATGAATAGATCGGCCTCTGAAATAGATCTTCGGAAGGCTCTGACCATGGACATCCTGCTCAGGTAAGCTTCCTCGGCGCTCGCAAACCCATTTGGCTCGATTGCAGGCCGCAGGGAATCGTAGGCGCGGTCGCGGTCTTGCCAGATTTCAGGCTGGGCCACCTCCATCTGGCCGCATGCCATTTTGGTTAACATCACCAACTGCCGCGCCGTGTAAACATTAGCTGTCCGGGCAGAGAATATGCCGTAATTGAATAGTCGAGCGATGTCTTCAGGTGTCCGCGCCGGTGCCGGTTCGGCGTTAACCCATGCGAGCTTTCTTGTAACAAGGGCGCGACTGATGTGCTGGGCAAAACACGATCCGTAGGTCGCAAACCGAGCATCTGCAGGCAGCGTCCAGCGCGATGACCAAAGACCGTTTAGCCCCCATAATCCGGGTTCGGCGACGCCCGTTCGCCAATAGGCACTTCCCGGAAGTTCCGAATAGGGTGTCGGCTTGCTGGTCACTCGGGCCGCTTTCTCTCATCTATGCTGACGGCATCCTTATCCCTAAGGCCCGGAAAACAACAAGGCCAGTGCATGTTTCTCGCTGACCTTCTCCGAGAGAGCTACCACGGTACAGCCTTGCCGGAGTAGTCAAAAAAGCCCCCCGACTGACTTGGGCTGAGCAAACTCAGTACGGCCAGAAGTCTTTCAGCGGCCGCGTCGGGCGGAACCTTGTCATGGCCAAAACCCGCAGTGAAACTCGTATCCACGGTTCCCGGATGCAGAGCCACCAGAACAGCCTGCCTATGGCTTCGCGCAATTTCGATCGAGGCGGTGTGCAGCAACTGGTTCAGTGCGGCCTTGGCCGCCCGATAGGAGTACCAGCCACCAAGCCGGTTATCGCTGATTGAACCTACCCGTGCAGAAAGCACCGCAAAGACTGAGCGTCTGTCGCGCGGCAACAGTCTGGATGAGTGCTTTAGCACCAGAAGTGGCCCCGCCGCGTTGACGGCGATTTGTGCGGCAAACGCCTGAGCATCAAACGCCTTGATCGACTTCTCCGGTGTTCCCAACGATCCTGTTGCAACCACGATCATGTCGAACTGACCCTCAAGCGCGCCCACACAACGCTCGACCGAAGTTTCGTCCGTCAGATCCAGGCCGTCTGACCGACTCAAGCCAACTATGTCACCTTCCTGAGCCAGAGCTCTGTAAAAAGCGCCGCCGATCCCTCCCGACGCACCAACAATCAACGATCGCATGTTCGATCTCCCGCAGCCTCATTAGGCATTACGCGCAGAGGCGTAATTCGGATGCACAACTTGGAAACTTCCAGCTTTTCTTTTCCGCTTTGCTGCGTATAGTCCGGCGCCATGACGCAAAGCCTGTCCATCGCTTCTGCCATTCCGGGTGCTTCCTGCGCCCTGACGCTTTGCGGCCTTCTGCTCCTTAGCGGCCTCTGAGCGTGCCTTTCGGCGCGACCGCTCAGAGGTGACCAGCGCCAAGGCAAGCTCAAGGATCAACACAGAGACCGAAATGACCCAGATTTCCAGCAAAATCGCCGCAAAGGCAGACCAAGCACGCGTCGTCATTTTTGACACCACACTGCGGGACGGCGAACAGTCGCCCGGCGCGACCATGACCCATGAAGAAAAGCTCGAGATCGCGGAGATGCTCGATGAAATGGGCGTCGATGTCATCGAAGCGGGCTTCCCCATCGCCTCCGAAGGCGACTTCGCGGCGGTCTCCGAGATTGCAAAACGCTCGAAAAGCTCGACGATATGCGGCCTCGCACGCGCCAACTTCAAGGATATTGACCGCTGCTGGGAAGCCGTGAAGGGTGCAAGATCACCGCGGATTCACACGTTCATCGGAACCTCTCCGCTCCACCGCGCTATCCCGAACCTCGATCAGGACCAGATGGCCGAGCGCATCCACGAAACCGTGACCCACGCCCGCAATCTGTGCGACAACGTCCAGTGGTCGCCGATGGATGCAACACGGACCGAGCATGACTATCTCTGCCGGGTCGTTGAAATCGCCATCAAGGCGGGCGCTACTACCATCAATATCCCCGATACCGTCGGCTACACCGCCCCGGCAGAAAGCGCCGACCTGATCCGCATGCTGCTCGAGCGCGTACCGGGTTCCGAGAAAGTCATCTTCGCGACGCATTGCCACAACGATCTGGGTATGGCGACCGCGAACGCTCTGGCCGCAGTGGTAGCTGGTGCCCGCCAGATCGAATGCACGATCAACGGTCTTGGCGAGCGCGCAGGTAACACTGCACTGGAGGAAGTCGTCATGGCCCTGAAGGTCCGCAACGACATCATGCCCTACCGGACCGGCATCGACACCACGAAGATCATGAACATCAGTCGCAAGGTTTCGACGGTTTCGGGTTTCCCGGTACAGTTCAACAAGGCCATCGTCGGCAAGAATGCCTTTGCGCATGAAAGTGGCATCCACCAGGATGGGATGCTGAAGAACGCCGAGACATTCGAAATCATGCGCCCCTCCGATATTGGTCTGGCGGCGTCGAGCCTGCCTCTGGGCAAACACTCTGGCCGACATGCACTCCGCACCAAGATGAACGAACTGGGTTTCGATCTGGCCGACAATCAGCTGAACGACGTGTTTGTGCGCTTCAAGGCCCTTGCCGACCGTAAGAAGGAGGTCTTTGACGACGACCTCTTGGCGCTGATGAAGGATCACGAAGCGAACACGACAAGCGACTTCCTGCAAGTGAAGCGCCTGCGTGTCGTATGCGGCACTGAAGGTCCGCAAGAAGCAGAACTGACGCTGACCATCGATGGTGTCGATCATTCCATCGATGCTACTGGTGACGGCCCCGTCGACGCGGCTTTCAACGCCGTCCGGATGCTCTATCCCCACAACGCGAGCCTGCAACTCTATCAGGTGCACGCTGTGACAGAAGGAACCGATGCTCAGGCTACCGTTTCGGTCAAGATCGAAGAGGAAGGGCGCATCGCCACGGGCCAGTCCGCCGACACAGACACCATCGTTGCGTCATTAAGGGCCTATGTAAATGCGCTCAACCGCCTCATCGTCCGCCGTACCAAGTCGGCGCCGGGAGATGATGTGAAGTCAGTGAATTACCGCGACGTCTCCTGATCAATATCGCCACGCATACACAAAAGGGCGCGCCCATCCGGGTGCGCTCTTTTCGTTGCCGACCACAAATGTCCACTCACTTCATCTCGACCAACGAATTTGCACCATCGACGACCAGCATCGCACCGTTGATGTAACTTACCTCTTCGCTGGCAAGGAAAAGGCAAGCGTACGCCACTTCCTCGGGCCGCCCCGGCCTTCCGGTGGGGCTGCGCTTGCCTGCGGAGATTTCTCGGGCAGTTGCCGAACCCGACGCGATCCAGCCCGGCAGCACCGCATTGCAGGTGATTCCGAACTTGGCATTCTCCAGTGCCGTCGCACGGGTCAGTCCGGTCATCGCCGCCTTGGCGGCCGAATATCCTGCTGTCCTCTCGATGGTAACCACCGGCCCCGTAACAGATGCCACGTTTACAATGCGCCCATAGCCCCGCGCCTGCATATCCGGCAGCAGAGCGCGCGTCACATTGAAGGCTGTCGTAACGTTCATCGCCAAATGCGCAGCCCAGTCTGCGTCGGAAACGCCTTCAATCCGCGCCATTGTGTGTTTCTTGCCTTGCTGGATCATCCCTGCATTGTTCACAACGACCTGAGGCTCACCCAATTGTGCGGCAACCTCCGCGACAAGTCGCGCGACTTGGGCGCTGTCGGTCAGGTCGGCGACAAACGCGGCGTGTCCGGCCCCCAATTCTTCCAATCGTTCGAATATGCGCCGTGTGGTCGCCGCAATCGCCACCTGCGCTCCGGCTTCGGCCATTGATCTGGCAACAGCAAACCCAATACCCTCCGCGGCGCCCGCTCCGGTCACCAACGCCACGCGTCCCTGTACTCCAGCCATGCCCTACCCCTGAACAATTACAGCGAACCTAGTGCGACCAATTCGTCAAGTCACGCAAACGCGCGCAGAATCCCGCGGGTGCAGGTCCTTGGGCCTTTCGGAGTCTCTAGACGATCAATATAAGAGCCGATGCCTGCGCCCGAGGCGAGTCGCGGGCCGTTGGACTATTGGGATAGCGGAAGAAAATTATGGCAGGATTTCTGGGCGGGCTGTTTTCGTCGGACATGGCGATCGACCTCGGTACGGCGAACACACTCGTCTACGTCAAAGGCAAGGGCATCATCCTGAACGAGCCGTCGGTCGTGGCTTACCACGTCAAAGACGGCAAGAAGCAGGTTCTGGCCGTCGGGGAAGATGCCAAACTGATGCTCGGTCGGACGCCCGGCTCCATCGAGGCGATCCGCCCGATGCGTGAAGGTGTGATTGCCGACTTCGAAGCTGCCGAAGAAATGATCAAGCATTTCATCCGCAAGGTCCACAAACGGACGCCTTTCTCGCAAAAGCCGAAGATCATCGTCTGCGTGCCGCACGGCGCCACTCCCGTTGAAAAGCGCGCCATCCGCCAGTCGGTCCTGTCCGCCGGAGCGCGCCGCGCCGGGCTGATCGCCGAACCCATCGCTGCGGCCATCGGCGCCGGCATGCCCATCACTGATCCGACCGGCAACATGGTCGTTGATATCGGCGGCGGTACCACCGAGGTTGCCGTCCTGTCGCTAGGCGACATCGTCTACGCTCGCTCGGTTCGGGTCGGCGGTGACCGAATGGACGAAGCTATAATCAACTACCTCCGCCGCCAGCAGAACTTGCTAGTCGGAGAAAGTACTGCCGAGCGCATCAAGACCTCGATCGGAACGGCGCGGATGCCCGACGATGGTCGCGGCGCTTCGATGCATGTCCGGGGCCGCGACTTGCTGAACGGTATCCCGAAAGAGATAGAAATCAATCAGGCGCAAGTCGCCGAAGCCTTGGCCGAGCCGGTCCAGGCCATCTGCGAGGCGGTAATGACCGCCCTTGAGACCACACCGCCGGACCTTGCCGCCGACATCGTAGACCGTGGCGTCATGCTTACCGGCGGCGGCGCGCTTCTGGGCGAACTTGATCTGGCGCTCCGCGAGCAGACCGGCTTGTCGATTTCCATTGCTGACCAGTCACTGAACTGTGTTGCCTTGGGCACCGGCAAAGCGCTTGAATATGAAAAGCAACTCCGGCACGTCATCGACTACGACAGCTGAGATCGGTCCGGGGACTGACCCCGGCCAGCCCGACGTGAGGCCCAAGTGGCACGAGACCGCAACGCCGACATAGACTATCGCGGCCCGGTGCGCCGGGTACTCGTCGCGACCATGATCCTGTTTCTGGGGGCGATCTTCCTGATCTGGCGCATCGACAGTCCGCGCGTCGAGCGGCTGCGGACTGCTTTAATCGATCGGATCGTCCCGAACATGGATTGGGCAATGGCCCCTGTCACAAAGGTGGCGGGCATGATCGATAGCTTCCAGTCATATACTCGGATATACGAACAAAATCAGGAGCTTCGGCGCGAGCTTCAGAAGATGAAGGCGTGGAAGGAAGCCGCAGTTCAGCTAGAGCAGCAAAATGCAAAGCTTCTGGCCCAGAACAATGTCCGGCTCGATCCCAAACTCACCTACGTCTCGGGAGTGGTGTTGGCGGATTCGGGTTCGCCGTTCCGGCAGTCGGTTCTTCTGAATGTCGGTGCCCGCGATGGCATTATCGATGGTTGGGCCACGATGGACGGCCTTGGCCTCGTCGGGCGCATTTCGGGCGTGGGCCAAACCACCTCCCGCGTTCTCCTGCTGACCGACGCCACCAGCCGTATCCCTGTTGTGGTGCAGCCCTCTGGCCAGCGTGCCATGCTTGTCGGTGACAACAGCGCGGCTCCGCCTCTTGAGTTTCTGGAGTCGCCTGATCTCGTCCACGCGGGCGACAATATCATATCGTCAGGGGATGGAGGCGTGTTTCCCGCCGGAATATTGGTGGGACAAGTCGCAAAGGACAAGGACAACCGTTTCCGTGCCCGCCTTGCCGCTGACTACGACCGACTCGATTTCCTGCGCGTCCTGCGCAGCCACCCCAGCGAGCGGATTAACGAGGCCGGTGCAATCATTCCGCCCGCTATCGCCCCTTCGGCACCTCTGATCGGCCCCGTCGTTCCAGATGGCGTGGTCCTCGAAGGGGCTGGCAATGGTTGACCCACGCTCCGCCACCCGCTTTGGCTACCGCTCACTGTTTCTGGCCTTTGCCGCCCTTATCCTGTTCTTTCGCCTCCTGCCGCTCTCAAGCGGCAATTCGCCTTGGCCATTGCCCACAGCGGTTCTAGAGAAGATGCCGGACTGGCTTTATCCCTACGAATGGCCGGGCCAGGACACGCTCCTGTGCCTTGCCATCGTCTGGGTGTTACGCCGCCCGGACTTCATTCCGGTATTGATGATCGCTTGCGTCTTCTTCCTTGACGACCTGCTGTCGATGCGGCCACCGGGACTGTGGGCACTGATCGTGCTCGTCGGCACGGAATTTCTGCGCTCGCGCGAACTGGCCACTCGCGACCTGCCGTTCCTTGCCGAATGGCTGATGGCTGGCGCTGTCATTGCCGCAATGACGATCTCCAACCGACTGGTCCTTGCGCTTTTCATGATCCCGCAGGTCAGCCTTGGCCCCACGTTCTTGCAAATGGCGATGACCGTCTTGATCTATCCGCTGCTTGCCTACGCTATGCAGATCGCATTCGATCTCCGCCGCGCCGCAACGGGCGAAGTCGACGAATTTGGGCAACGGATATGAAACGGATCGACCGCATCAATCTGGAGTTTTCGCGGCGCATCAACCGGCGGGCGGTCTTGCTTGGCTCGCTCCAGGCGGCCTTTGTGGGCACACTGGCATACCGAATGCGCTATCTTCAGGTTGAACAGGCCGGCGAGTTCAAGCTTCTGGCCGAGGAAAACAGCATCAAGATTCGTCTGGTGCCTCCTGCGCGCGGGCTGATCTTTGATCGAAACGGAATCCTGATTGCCGGGAACGAACAGAATTACCGCATCACCATTACCCGCGAAGATGCCGGAGACCCGCCAGCCGTCCTGAAAAGCCTGACTGAACTGATCCTTCTGTCGGATGAAGATATTGCGGCGCTCATGGCCGAGATGGACAAGCGCAGCCCGACCTTGCCAATCACTGTCGCCGACCGCCTGAGTTGGGAGGAGTTTTCGCGCGTTGCCGTTAATGCACCCTCTCTGCCAGGGATCACGACAGAAGTCGGACTTTCGCGGGTTTATCCCCGCCGTGGCGACTTCGCCCATGTGCTGGGCTACGTGGGGCCTGTAAGCGACTACGACCTCTCCAAACTGACCGATCCCGATCCGCTGTTGCAGATACCGAAATTTCAGATCGGAAAGCTGGGCGTCGAAGCCAAGTTCGAGGAACTTCTCCGCGGCAAGGCTGGCACGCGCCGCATTGAAGTCAATGCCACCGGCCGCGAAATGCGCGAGATCGACCGTCGCGAAGGCGACCCCGGCGCGAACATCCGCACAACGCTCGACGCAAGGCTCCAGAATTACGCAATGGCGCGATTGGGCGACAACAGCGCTGCGGCTGTGGTTCTGGATCTGGAAAAGGGAGACATTCTCGCCATAGCATCGGCACCAAGCTTCGACCCAAATCTCTTTGTGCGCGGCATATCCAGTGACAACTACAAGTCCCTTATGGAAAATGACCACCGACCCCTTGCCGACAAGACCGTTCAGGGCGCCTACCCACCCGGCTCAACGTTCAAGATCGTCACCGCGCTGGCTGCACTAGAGGCAGGCGTCATCTCGGTCGATGAAACCATCTATTGCCGAGGCTATACCGAACTCGGCGATCGCAAATTCCACTGTTGGAAACATTCAGGCCACGGTCATGTTTCACTGACCGGAAGTCTCGAACAGTCCTGCGACGTCTATTACTACGAAGTCGCCCAACGTGTCGGCATCGACAAGATTGCCGCGATGGCCCGCAAGCTCGGAATCGGTGTCAAACATGATCTGCCGATGTCTGCTGTGACAGAGGGGCTCGCCCCCACGAAGGATTGGAAGAAGGAACGATACGGAAAGGACTGGCTGATCGGCGACACGCTCAACAGCGGCATAGGACAGGGCTATGTACTCGCCTCGCCTCTGCAACTTGCTGTCATGGCGGGGCGCGTAGCAACCGGTCGCAACCTTGATCCGAGGATCGTGCGCTCACTGAATGATCGTGAGGAACCGCTTGCAGAAGCGCCACCGCTCGAAGTTAACGAAAACTATCTGCGCGCCGTTCGCGGTGGCATGTTCGCCGTTATGAATGGAGCGCATGGCACCGCCCGCGCCAGCCGCATTGCTGACGACACCCTCGCCATGTGCGGCAAGACTGGCACCAGCCAGGTCCGCAATATTTCGGCCGCCGAGCGGGCCAGCGGCGTCATTTCGAACGATGATTTGCCATGGGAACGCCGCGACCATGCGCTGTTTGTCTGCTACGCACCGGCCGACGCGCCCCGGATCGCAGTTTCACTAATCGTCGAGCATGGCGGCGGCGGTTCGGCCGCGGCTGCGCCAATTGCCCGCGACATCCTTCTACAAGCACTATATGATGGCTTCCCGCCCCTGACCGCCTATCCGGAAAGCCAGCGCTCACGGATCGAGGCGGAGCGGGCCAATCTGCCCCTCGCCGACCCCGCGAGCTTCACTCCTCCAAAGTCGCGCGCATGAGCTATCTCGACTACAACCTCAAAACCGTTCCGACCGGATGGCGCAAGGTGTTCTACATCCATTGGCCGCTTGTCTTCCTGCTAGTCGCCATTGCAGGCGTCGGCTTCCTGATGCTGTATTCAGTGGCTGGCGGCAATCTAAACACTTGGGCCGAACCGCAAATGAAGCGCTTCGTGGCCGGGATGATTGGAATGTTCATAATCGGCTTCGTGCCGATCTGGGTCTGGCGCAACATATCCGTCGTCGCTTACCTCGTGTCGGTCATGCTACTGGTTGCGGTAGAGCTTGTGGGCACAGTTGGCATGGGTGCCCAGCGCTGGCTCGAACTTGGCCCTGTCCGCTTCCAGCCCTCCGAACTGATGAAGATCGCGCTCGTCCTGTTGCTCGCCGCCTACTACGACTGGCTCGATCCACGCAAGGTATCGCGCCCGCTGTGGGTGCTTATCCCCCTTGTCCTGATCATGATTCCGGCCGCGCTTGTTCTCAAGCAGCCGAACCTTGGCAACGCGCTGGTCATACTCGCCACCGGCGGCGCGGTCATGCTGATTTCCGGCGTAAGTCTCTGGTACTTTGGGACAGTTCTTGCCCTTGTCGTTGCGTTGGTCTTTGCCGTCTTTGAGAGCAAGGGGACCGACTGGCAACTGATAGAGGACTACCAGTTCCGCCGCATCGACACATTCCTGGACCCGGAAGCCGATCCGCTGGGTGCGGGCTACAATATCATGCAAGCCAAGATTGCGCTTGGGTCCGGCGGGTGGAGCGGCAAAGGCTTCATGCAGGGAACCCAATCGCAACTCAACTTCCTGCCAGAAAAGCACACGGACTTTATCTTCAACACTCTGGCGGAAGAATTTGGCTTCGTCGGAGCTTTCTCTCTTCTCTGCCTTTATGTGCTTTTGATTTTCTTCTGTTTCACATCCGCCATGTCAAACCGAGACCGTTTCGCGGCCATCATGACATTCGGGGTTGCTACCGCCTTCTTCCTGCTCGTCGCTATCAACATGGGCATGGTCATGGGGTTGATGCCGGTCGTCGGTCTACCACTGCCTCTTGTGTCCTACGGTGGATCCGCGATGATAATCCTGATGGCCGGCTTCGGGCTGGTGCAAAGCGCTCACATTCACAGACCGAGGTAGTCATGCCCTACATCTATTTCGCCGCTGGAGCGGGCAACTGGGCCGACTACGAAAAACCCCTTACAGAGGCTCTAACCCGCGTCGGAATCGAGGCGACGCTCAGCCCCGAGCTGCCAACTGACCCGAAAAAGGTCGACTACATCATCTATGCACCTGTCGGCACCATGACCGACTTTGCACCCTTCACCAATTGCAAGGCGGTCCTCAGTCTTTGGGCGGGCGTCGAAAAGATCGTTCACACGCCAAGCCTCACCCAACCACTCGCCCGCATGGTCAATAACGAACTGACCGAAGGTATGGTTGAATATGTTGTCGGTCATGTTTTACGCCACCATCTTGGCATGGATGCCCATATCCACGGACAGGATGGCATCTGGCGCAACGCAATCATGCCGCCCTTGGCACGCGAGCGCACTGTCGCTGTACTCGGCCTTGGCGAACTCGGGCAGGCGTCAGCAAAAGCGCTGGCCGCGCTGAATTTCAACGTCCTTGGCTGGAGCAGATCGCAGAAGTCCGTTCTTGGCGTAGAATGCCACGCAGGAGATGATGGTCTCGACGAGGTGCTGTCGCGAGCGGAAATCGTCGTCCTACTGATGCCGCTCACCCCGGACACCACCAACATCCTCGACGCCCGGCACCTTGGCCTCCTGCCAAAGGGAGCCGTGATAATAAATCCCGGTCGCGGTCCGCTGATCGACGACGAGGCGCTGCTTGCCTCGCTGAACTCCGGTGCCTTGAGTCACGCTACGCTTGACGTCTTCCGGGTAGAACCTCTGCCTACCGCACATCCTTATTGGGCTCATCCACGCGTCACCGTCACTCCGCATATAGCGGCGGACACCCGTGTCAGCAGTGCCTGCAACGTTCTGGTCGAAAACATTCGCCGAGGCGAGGCTGGCGAGGAGCTCCTCTACCTCGTGGACCGCGCGCGCGGATATTGACCCAAATTACCTAAGTTTCGGCGGTCGGTCAGGATCGCTACCCGGCGCCGCCGGAGTGGCATGCATTGGCACGGCAGACTCAGGAGCGCTGACCACCACGCGCAGGCCAACGCGGGCCAGTCCGGACCGCTCGATCTGATCAGCCGTCAGGAACATCACATCGACGCCTGCAGGATCGACACCAGCAAACTGGACCACCTCGCCCGCTGTCTTGGCAAGTGCGGCCTCAACCTCTGGTCGGGCATCCGCAAATACGATCGCCATTGCCGTTCGACCATCGGCATGCCGCGCCTCCGCCAGCCAGACAGCAGTCGCCAGATGCCCCAGACCTTTCAGTTTTTCTTCCAGACGTCCAACAAACCCCGCGGCGCTGACTGGGACAAAGCTCACCGGTAATGCCATGCCCTCACGGGGTGCCGCCGCCAGTGCGCCTGCCAACCAGCTGACCACCTCCGCAGGCATCAGAAACGCACTCTCCGCGACACCAAGATTTACCCCGACACCTATCGCCTGACCCGCCAATTCAGCCACGATCACGCGACCCGGCAGAGCTACGAAGGGCACTGGTGTGTCACCAAAGCTGGCCAATCGCTCGTCACTGTCGAAGGTCAGCACGAACCGCCCCTCTGCCAACTCGAAAACCGCGGGCGTCAACCTGTCACCATCCGCGTCACTTTCGAGGAGCAGGCACAGTTCGGCGTCGGCAAAGAGATGATAGTATGCAAGCCGGGCCAACTGATCCTCGGGAGATCCCATCATCACCACATAGGCGCGATCCAATTCGGTCTCAGGCTCAATGCTGGTCATTCAACACCTCGGCGACACGGGCCTGCAGGACTGGCAACAGATCGTCCACAAACCACGGGTTGCGTTTCAGCCACCCGGTATTGCGCCAACTCGGATGCGGCAAGGGAAAAACTGTCGGAGCATGGTCGCGCCAGCGTTGTACCGTCACATCGACGCCAGAAGGCGCGCCTACCGTGCCCAGATGCCAGCGCTGCGCATGGCCACCGACCAGAAGCAAAAGCCTGACGTCCGGCAATCTCGCTATCAATCTCTTGCGCCATGTATGAGCACAAATCGGCGGTGGTGGCAGGTCCGCTCCCTTTGCATCGTAGCCGGGAAAGCAAAAACCCATCGGCAAGAAGGCGATCCGCTTCCGATCCCAAAACTGCGCCTCGCTAACGCCCATCCACTCCCTCAACCGTACGCCCGAAGCATCATCGAACGGCTTGCCAGACCCATGCACTCGAATACCTGGCGCTTGTCCCGCCACAATGATCCGGGCACGCTCACCGATCCACGCGACCGGGCGTGGCTGATGTGCTGTCGCAGTTGCCGCGAACCTGTCCGCGCAAATACGGCACTCGTTGAGCGCACTTAACAGTCCGGTCAAATCCTCTTCCATCGCAAAAACCTAGTCCTTGACCCCGTCATCTTGAACCACTGCCGCCACAAGCTGTTCCCCTCTTCTTCTCTTAAATATCCCCGCCGGAGGCTTCCACCGCTCACACCGAGCAACCGCTGCGCGGGCCGCACAACACCACGATTGACACCCTCGCCACCGCGCAGCATTGAGATGAAACAGCCCCTTAAGGGGCAGGAAACCACAGAAACGCGTCTCGAGGTCTGCATGTATCGCGTCTGGAGTTACATTTCCGCCTACTCGCTCCTCTTGATTGCTGGAACTGGGCTTGCGCTGGTTTGGGCGAACCTCAATCCAGACAGCTATCACGCATTTGTGCATTACGTCCTGATAGATGATTTTCTTGTTGGTGAGCCGAGCTTCGAGGGTGGTTCTGTCCGCAGGACCCTGACGCTGCATTTTCTGGTCAACGATGTCTTGATGGCGCTTTTCTTCGCCATTGCAGCAAAGGAAGTGTGGGAAGCACTCATCCTCGAAGAGGGCTCGCTGCGCGGCCGTCGCGGCCTGACGCCGTTGATTGCTACTGCTGGCGGAATGATAGGCCCGGTGGTTGTCTACCTCGGCCTTGCTGCGGCACTCGGCATCTTCGCAGAGGTCAGCCGAGGCTGGGCAATTCCGACCGCAACCGACATCGCCTTTTCCTATCTCGTCGGGCGCATGGTTTTTGGCGCTGGCCATCCGGCCATACGCTTTTTGCTGCTTCTTGCAATTGCCGATGATGCAGCGGGCCTCGTAGTCTTAGCTGTCTTCTACCCCACCGGCGATCTGGCACCCGAATGGCTTCTCATGTCGCTATCCGCTGCTGTCGCCGTATTCGTCCTGTTCAACTGGCTGCCGCGTTACCTTGATCGAGGCAATCAATTGCGCCCGAGATCGACATGGGTGCGTCAGAAACTTTCGTCTGTTCCCTACATCGTGGCAGGTTGCCTGAGTTGGTTCGGCTTTCAGGAGGCGGGTATCCACCCCGCCCTGGGTCTGTTGCCAATCATCCCTACCATCCCACATGCCGACCGTGCCTTTGGCGTATTTGCCGAAGCCGAACAATATCTGACTGACCTCCTTAACCGCATGGAACATGTGCTGAAGCGTCCGGTCGAAATCATCCTGTTCTTCTTCGGTCTCCTGAATGCTGGCGTCGAATTCAACGCCATCGCCGCTCCAACATGGCTTGTGTTTTTCGGCCTGATGATCGGAAAGCCTGTCGGTATCTTCCTCTTTGGCTGGTTTGCGGCGAAGGTACTACGGCTTGGCCTGTCAGAAGGGATGCGGATGGCCGACCTCCTGGTCGTCGGGTGCGTCGCGGCGATTGGCTTTACTGTCGCGCTTTTTGTGGCATCGGTTGCGTTCCCCGGTGGTCAGATCCAGGACGCCGCCAAAATGGGGGCGCTCTTCAGCTTTGGCGCTGCCTTGACCTCACTCCTAGCAGGGCGCTTGATGAAGGTGCGAAAAATTGCATGAGCGCCAAATCTGTGACGGCTGCATGGACTTTGAGCAGTATGACGTCCAGAAAACCTGATAAGAAGTCGTCGACTTTGTTGAAACGAACGACCAGAGCAGCGGAATGATAGAGTTCGTCGATGTCAGCAAGTCCTTTTGGACGGGCCAAAGCCGCAAGGTTATCCTTGATCGGGCGTCTTTTCGTGTTGAACTCGGCCAGTCTATGGGCATTTTGGCGCGCAACGGCACCGGCAAGACCACGATCATCAACATGATGGCGGGTATGGAAAAGCCCGACGAAGGCCGCATCCACAAAACCAGTCGGGTGTCTTTCCCGCTTGGCTTCATGGGAGGGGTCAGCGGTGCTCTCTCTGCTCGGGAAAACTCCCGTTACATCGCTCAGATATATCTTCTTGATCCCGACTATGTCGAAGCCTTCAGTCGTTGGCTTTGCGGTCTTGGCGAATATTTTGACATGCCGCTGTCGACATACAGTGGTGGAATGAAGTCCCGTTTCACTTTTTCCCTCTTGCTTGCCCTCGAGTTCGATATCTACCTCATTGACGAAGGCATGCCCTCCACGGCAGATGCCGAGTTCAACAGAAAGGCTGGCGGCCTGCTTAGGGACAGGCTCGAAAAATCAAC
>Ga0209023_10004769_pt1 | contig 15223 bp, 12 predicted proteins | sample LakOneMetagenome_FD_187468 | JGI IMG/M metagenome (GOLD analysis project Ga0209023, IMG submission 187468) | Freshwater and sediment microbial communities from Lake Erie, Canada (SPAdes) (version 2) | ecosystem: Environmental > Aquatic > Freshwater > Lentic | place: Lake Erie, Canada... | reverse complement strand
AGCTGTGATCGGCTGCCGCGGAGCAAGTGCAGTAAATCCGGGTGGATCGGAAAGTTTGCGCACCGCAATTCCAAGCCATCGATCAGCACCCGTGGAGAATGGCGTGGCGGGCGAAAAATCCAGCGTAACGGTAAAGACGCCGTTTGTTACGGTTACCGAACTGTTCGCGATCGTCGTTCCGATCTGTGAACCGCCGCTTACCGCGTCATAGATCGAGAACTGCATCTCGTAAATGCCGTTTGCAGGAAAGCTGCCATCGGTCAGCCGTCCTTGGTACGTAAACGGTGCTGACTGTGCAAAGGCTGAGGCGGCAGCGGTCAGTCCAATGACAAGGGACAGAAAAAAGAGTGCGAAGCGCGAACGGAATGGCAGGTTGATTTTTGTTTTCATGATCTCACTTACAATTTTCGGCGTTAGAAATAGATTCTTCGTCTATTTTAATATAACGTCGGAAATCGGCGAAAACTCCATCATGAAAACGTAAATTATTTTTGCAAGCTGTCGAGGAGTTCGCGGGCTTCGCGATTGCTGGGGAAGATCGCGAGGAGGCGGTTTAGTTCGCCTTCGGCACGTTTGAGCAGGTTGTATTGAATAAAGAATTCGGCAAGGATGATCCGATACGTCGGGTTGTTCGGGTCGAGTTTGAGTGCGGTCTGCATCTCGGCCTCGGCCTTGTGCCGCTGTTTTTCGTCGCCGGAAAGGGCTTTGCCGTAGTACGCGTGATAGCGGGCATTCTTCGGGGCAAAGTGGGCGGCACGTGCAAGCAATGTCTGGGCGTTTGCGGTATCGCCGTCCATAAGAAGGCTGAATCCGCGTTCGAAGCTTTCCGTCGCCTGCTGCATCTGGACCGACAGCTCGTCGTAAGTTCCCGCTGCCTTTAACTTCTCCTTTTCCGCGAGTTCGCGGCGGACCTTAAAGTCGTAATTCTCACGCGAATCGGCATTCTTGAGCGTCTCATGTGCCTTTGCAAGCTGCGTAAAGGCGTTTTGTACACGTCGAAGCAAATCGGCGTCTTCCTGGTGGAAATGGTCAGGGTGAAAGACTTTGGCGAGCGAAAAGTATGCCCGTTTGATCTCGGCGATCTCCACTTTGGGATCGACGCCCAGCATATCGTAATATGTGTCGGCGGCTTCGGAGCGGTCCAGATACTCTTCGACCGTGATCTTTACTTCTTCGGTCTTTGGTGCAACGACAGGCGCCGCGGGCTTTTCTTCCTTATTTGGTGCCGCAGTAACTTCGTGACGGATGGCTTCGCGTCGCAATTCTAATTTTGCGTCACGGATCGAAGAGATCGAGCTTTCGCTAAACGCCGGATTCCACTCGTTGCGGACCAAAAGCCCGCCGAGCCAGAGCGTATAGAGTGATTTGATAGTGACTGGTTCGGGGAGTGAATGATCAGCGATCAACTCCTTCGCCTTCATCTCGCGGCCGCTGAATTTCGAGAGTACGGTCATCTCGTCCTGAGCGAGGTCGAGCTGAGCCCCGTCCCATTCGGATCGCCGAAAAGATTCGTCGAGGCTGCGAAATCTTCCGAGGATCGTCGTCACGGGAAGACACCGGGAATAATCGATAAGCAACGCCGACGTAACAATATTGAACGCCAGTCCATCGCGAAGGCGGGCGAGCGATGAGAAGTTCCATTCGCCCTCGACCCAACTGAGGACATCAATAACTATCGCTTTGATCTGCTCGATGAAAAGCTGATCGCTCTCCGTCTTCGTCAGAAAGTTCTTTTCCTGTAAGTACGCGGCAAATTCGAAATCGTTAGTAAAATTAGGGATCTTTGCTAGGTCCTCTCGCGTGAGGCGTTTGCGCGTCAGCATCACCTCGAACAACCGCGACGCTCGTGCATTGGAAACGGCGAACGCGATCACGCCCGATTTGAAGTACAAAATGCACTTTCGGTCTTTGTCAGACACGCGCAAGCTGCCGGTCAGCTTTGCTTGCGATATTTCAGCAACCAACTCGGCGGACGGATGGGTTAGGAAGTTTCCCGATATTTCGAGTGCGGATTTGTCGGACATTTATTGGATGACGCGTGAGCGGAAACCAGCTTGGGAGCCAACTTTAATCATAACAAATCGCGCCGATAAAAGTTAAGTAATATTTTTCGCGTTTCGCTTTGGGTTTTGATAGCATTTGAAAACGCCGACGCTTCGAATTCAATGGAAAATAATCTGGAAATTCGCGAATGTGCCACGCTGGAAGCGTTGGCCGAGTGTGTTCAACTTCAGCGCGACGTCTTCGCTTTGCCCGAAGTTGAATTGTCGCCGGTCCGACACTTTGTGGTGACGAAAAACGCCGGGGGATTTACGCTCGGAGCTTACGACGGCGCCCGTCTCGCGGGGTTTGTGTTGAGCGTCCCCGCATTTCTTCGAGGCGAGCCGGCGTTCTATTCGCACATGACCGGTGTGCGGGCCGAATATCAAAGCCAGGGCATCGGAGCAAAGCTGAAGTGGGCACAGCGTGAGCGAGCTCTGGCGGAGGGCGTCAAATATATTAAGTGGACCTTTGAGCCGGTCAAGGCCCGTAACGCATATTTTAATCTCGAAAAGCTCGGTGCGATCATCTGCGAATACCAGGAGAATTTCTACGGCACCGACTACGGTACCGCACCTGAGACAGATGGCGAAAAATTCGGCCTGGCGAGCGACCGCCTCTTTGCCGAATGGCACCTCGAGGCTGATAAAGTATGCAAATTGGCGGCGGGAGAGAAATTTGTCGAAACCAGCGAGCCAGCCTCCGTTCTCCAGATCATGCCCGACTGGCTCGCTCTGGTCGCCTCAGATCCGATAGCGGCAGCGAAAGAACAGTTGCGTATTCGCGGCGAGTTTCAGACGGCGTTCGCGGCAAGGATGGTCGGCCGCAGTTTTAGGCGTGATGGTTTAAGCCCTGCTTATCTACTATTCGAAAGTTGAATCGTTGTGTGGGCTTTTCACATTTTTTTCAGTGAACCTGAATAGTTGAAGATATGGGCCTGTTTGATATTGATCCGAACATTAGAAAAGCGAAAACGCTGGCCTCGGAGTTTTATACCGATCCGGCTTATTTTGAGCTGTCGAAAGAAAAGATATTTGCCAAGACGTGGCAGTTTTTGGGCAAAGCGGACGAGTTTGATGGTTTGAAACCGGCGACGATCGTGCCCGGATTTTTGGACGAGCCTGTTTTGCTGGTCAAGACGGACGATTCTTTAAAATGTTTGTCTAATGTCTGCACACACCGCGGTAAGATATTGGTCGAAGAACCTTGCAATGCAAATCTCATTCGCTGCGGCTATCACGGTCGCCGGTTTTCGCTCGACGGAAAATTTTTGTCGATGCCTGAGTTCGACGGCGTCGAGAATTTTCCGTGTGAGAGCGATAATTTGAAACAGTTTGCTTTTGTAGCCAGAAACGGCTTCATGTTCGCGTCACTCGATCCAATCAGGCCATTTGAAGAGCTTGTGAACGACGTTGCGGTGCAATTAGCCGATGATGATCTTTATTCCGGTGGTCTGCTACTGCGCGCGAAGCGTGAATACGAGGTCAATGCTCATTGGGCTCTATATTGCGAGAACTATCTCGAAGGGTTTCATATTCCTTACGTTCATCATGGCCTAAATGAAGTTGTAGATTATGGATCGTACACAACAGAAACGTTTCGTTATTCGAGTTTGCAAACGGGATATGACGACGCGGGCAATATCGCCGCTCGATACCTTTTTGTTTTCCCCAATCTAATGTTTAATTTCTATCCGTGGGGAATTTCGGTCAATGTTGTCCGGCCGTTGACGCCGTCGAAAACTGTTGTCGAGTTTCTGACGTACGTCAGCGATGAATCGTTAATTGACAAAGGTGCGGGCTCCGATCTCCACGGTGTCGAAATGGAAGACGAAGCCGTAGTTGAAAGCGTGCAAAAAGGCATTAGATCACGATTTTATTCGCGAGGACGTTATTCGCCGACGCGCGAGCAGGGAACGCATCATTTTCACCGACTGATCGCGGAATTTATTAATTTATGAGTGCAGATATCCAAAAAGAGATCGAACATCTGCGTGCCGAGATCAACCGGCACAGCGACCTTTATTATCAATCGGACGCGCCGGAAATTTCCGACTTTGAGTTTGACCAACTTCTTGAGCGACTCAAAACTTTCGAAACGGAACATCCCGAACTCGTCACGCCCGACAGCCCGACTCAGCGCGTCGGAGGCAAGGCCACCAGCCTTAAACCATTTACACATACGGTTGCTCTGATGTCGCTCGATAATTCGTACAATCTGGACGATCTAAAGGCGTTTACAGAGCGTTGTGAGAAACTGGCGGAGGGTAGAAAGCTCGATTACGTGGCGGAACTAAAGATCGACGGCCTTTCGGTGTCTCTGCATTATGAAAACGGCATTTTGGTAACCGGTGCGACGCGTGGCGATGGTTCGCAGGGCGATGAGGTAACGCAGAATGTAAAGACAATTCGCTCTATCCCGCTGAAATTAAAGGTCGATTCACCAGTACACGCCGAGGTTCGCGGCGAGGTGTTTTTGTCGCGGTCTCAGTTTGCAAAGATAAATGCCGAGCTTGAAATGCAGGGCGAAAAAACGTTTGCGAATCCGCGAAACTGTGCGTCAGGGACTCTGCGCATGCTCGATTCAGCGATTGTTGCGTCGCGGCGGCTGGATATGTTTCCGTATGATGCGTTTACGGGAAACGCGAAGATGTTTGCGACGCACGCCGAGGTTTTTGAGTGGTGTGGACGCAATGGATTTAACGTAAATCCGCATCGGCGCGTCTGCAAGAATTTTGATGAGCTTGCTTCGTTTATCGCCGAAATGGAGACGGTTCGCGACGGCCTCGATTACGAGATCGATGGCGTAGTCGTGAAAGTGAATTCGACTGCGTTGCAGGACGAATTCGGCACGACGACAAAGGCCCCGCGTTGGGCGATCGCATATAAATATCCGGCACGACAGGCGACGACACGTTTGCTCGGCATCGGCATTCAGGTTGGCCGCACCGGGGCGTTAACGCCAGTCGCTCATCTTGAGCCGACTTTCCTTGCTGGAACGACCGTTGCCCGCGCATCGCTCCATAACGAAGACGAGATCAAACGCCTCGACCTCAAGATCGGCGACTACGTCATGATCGAAAAAAGCGGTGAGATCATTCCGCAAGTTCTTTCGGTCGTCGCCGCGAAACGTGACGGGAGCGAGACAGAATTTGAATTTCCGACTATTTGTCCCGTTTGTAATTCGCCCGCCGTTCGCCCGGAGGGTGAGGCCGTTCGCCGCTGTACGAACGACATTTGCCCCGCGAAAGTAAAGGCCCGCGTATTGTATTTTGCGTCGCGAAAGGCGATGGATATCGAAGGTTTGGGTGAGGTTTTGGTTGAGACGCTTGTCGATAACGGTTCGATCAAGGATGTCGCCGACCTTTATTTGCTGACCGTCGAACAGATCGCATCGCTCGAGCGCATGGCCGAAAAATCCGGCACGAATCTGATCGACCAGATCACGGCAAGTAAGGAACGCGGCCTTCAACGTCTGCTCTACGGCATCGACATCCGTCATGTCGGCGAGCGTTATGCCAAAATCCTCGCCAAACATTTTCGCTCCATCGACCGCCTTGCCGAAGCGAGCGTTCAAGAACTCGACGACATTCATGAGATCGGTCTTTCGGTTGCGGAAAGCGTTTATGAATGGTTTCGTGATGAACGAAATATAAATCTCGTCGAACGGCTAAAAACGGCCGGTGTCAAAACTGAAACAGACGCCGCTTCGACCGCGATGCTCGACGAACGCTTTAACGGAAAGACCTTCGTCCTCACCGGCAAACTCGAAAACTACACCCGTGACGAAGCCGCCAAACTCATCGAAGACCGCGGCGGCCGCGTCTCATCATCCGTCAGCAAAAAAACCGACTACGTCGTCGCCGGCAGCGATGCAGGGTCGAAACTAACTAAGGCGGAGAGCTTGGGGGTTGCCGTTATGAATGAAAATGAATTTGGCTCGATGATTCAATAACCGAAAACGTATAATATTGAGAATATGAATGACTTTTTCACAGCAAACATAGCAGACGCGGATCCGATCGTTAGCGAGGCAATCGACAATGAAGTTCGGCGGCAGACGGACGGGTTGGAGCTGATCGCTTCGGAGAATTTTGTTTCCGAGGCGGTGCTGCAGACGATGGGGACGGTTTTTACCAATAAGTATGCCGAAGGGTATCCGGCGAAGCGGTATTATGGCGGGTGCGAGTTTGCGGATGTTGTTGAAAATTTGGCGATCGACCGTGCGAAGGAGATATTCGGGGCGGAACATGCCAATGTCCAGCCGCATTCCGGAGCACAGGCGAATATGGCGGTTTTGATGACCGCTTTGGATCATGGGGATCAGATCCTTGGGATGAGCCTCGCACACGGCGGGCATTTGACGCACGGGCATCCGCTTAATTTTTCGGGGATCAATTACAAGGTCGCGGATTACGGCGTTAACAAAGACACCGAGCAGATCGATTACGACGAACTGCAAAAAAAGGCCGAAGAGTCGCGTCCGAAACTGCTGGTTTGCGGTGCATCAGCTTATCCGCGAACTATCGATTTTGCCCGCATCGGCGAGATCGCGCGGTCGGTCGGGGCGAAGGTAATGGCCGATATGGCGCATATTGCGGGTTTGGTTGCCGTCGGACTACACCCTTCGCCGATTCCGCATTGTGAGTTTGTGACGACGACGACGCATAAGACTTTGCGAGGGCCGCGTGGCGGTTTGATACTTTGCCGAGAGGAATTTGCGGCGGATATTAACCGTAGCGTTTTCCCCGGCGTTCAGGGCGGACCTCTGATGCATATTATTGCGGCAAAGGCGGTGGCGTTTGGCGAAGCGCTGAAAGGCGATTTCAGGGCTTATCAGCAACAGGTGATCGATAATGCCAAGGTTCTTGCGGAGACGCTGGCAAACGCGGGTTTGCGAATCGTTTCGGGCGGCACGGACAATCATCTGTTGCTTGTTGATGTTTTTATGGACGGTAATGGAATCACCGGCAAGGTAGCCGAAAAGGCGCTCGGCGACGTAGATATTACGGTGAACAAAAACACGATCCCGTTCGACACCAACAAGCCGTTCATCGCGTCTGGCATTCGGCTTGGTACTCCTGCACTGACTACTCGCGGGATGAAAGAATCGGACATGAGACTGATCGGCGAGATGATCGCCTCGGTCATTCACGAACCTGAGTCGGAAGAAGTGAAGGCGAAAGTGCGGCGCGATGTTGCCGAACTGACAGCGAAATTCCCGATGTATTCAAAGCGGTTGAAAGAAAAGCGTACATCGGCTAATTAGGAAAAATTAACCACAAAAAACGCAAAAGGCACGAAAGTCATTTCTAATACTTTCGTGCCTTTCACGTTTCGCGCGTTTATAAATTCCGACTACTCGTCAATGATCTCGTTTTCGGCATCGAATTGATCGAGGAGGTCGCGGGCCTCGTCTGAATCGAATTCGTATGCTTTCTGCTCGAGAGCTCCGGCGGCGATCCCGGCGTAAAGTGGATCGTCGAGCAAAGGCATTATCAGCGGGATCGGCAGCATCGCGAGTGTCTCGTAGGCGATCGCCCGAATCTGGGGCATCTCGGTCTGGCGAACGATCTCGGCGATCTCGCCTGATGAGAAACGCTCCGCGAGTCGATCGGCGAGCTTATCGAGACGGTTGTAATCGTTATCTTTCAGGGCACGAGTGGCGAGCTGGATAAATACCTCTGCCGAGGCGGTTTGATCTTCGAGAACACGAACGCAGGTGTTCGCGAGTTCCTCGATCTCGTTCCGTTTCAGCGCATTTTTACGAACAGCGGGTGTGTTCGATTGCTCATCGAGAGCGGTGAGCAGACGGCTGACTTCCCAATCGGCGTGGGCGTCGTAAAAAAACTTACGGGATGGTACTGGCACAACCTTGCCGGTCTTCAGGGCACCGACGATCAGTTTTTTAGTGACGGGGCGGAGGCCCTCCCAAACACTTTCAACTCTTGTACCAAAATCTTTCATCATCATTTCAATCACTCAAGTTTGCTACTCGCAGTGCCGCTTGTCAAGAGTCAATCAATGTCCCGTGATGCGTTTCTTGGTTGTTTCTCGAAGCCGTTCTTCCGTGTCGAGTAGTGCGTCTTCGAGTTCCGATGCTTCATCTTTTACAACGACAAGCAGAGCAAACGGTGCGGTACTTAGATGCCGGATCTCCCACGCGGTGCCGTCGTTCTTTGTCGCACGCGAAAACCAAGCAGCGTCGATATCGGAGTCGCGGAGCGAAGCATTGCCGAATAGATTTGCGACATCGCCGAGCGAATTTCGCAATCCGTCAGAAAGCAAAACACGGCGGAGCGACCAGCCGTGTTTGCTATAAACCTCAATGATGTCGCGAATTGACGCGGCGTCGATCATTTAGCTTTAGTGGCGGGCATCGGTTTGGGCACGATCGGCGTAACGCCATTAGTATTAACGACCTCGGTTGGCGGAGCCCCAGCTACCGGTCCGCCGTTGGCTGCGTTGGCGGCTTCTTTCTCAAGCGTGTCGCGGCCCTTACCCGGCGAAGTGAATGAGCCTGCAAACAATTCGCCGATCGCAAATTTCCACGTTCCGTTGTCATTGACAAACGGCAGGTCTTCCCAGCGGCTGTCTTTCGAATTCCACACTTCAACCGAGCCAAAGTTATCTTTGATACGCTCATCGCGGATCTCGGGCAGTTTCTCGGAAAATGTGGTTGCCGTAAAACCGTTCTCGAAAACCTTTTCGATCGGCGTGTTATTCCGGTCTGCGGCCATCTTGGCAAAATCGTGCGATTTCGAAGTCATCGTGGCCTTGATCGCTTCGGTGTCTTTGCTTTTTACCGCGGCAAACAAGCGTTTGTACGCCTGGGTCGGCGAATCACCGCTTGATCCGGGTGCCGCGGTGCCTCCGGTGCAAGCAAAGCCGACCGCCATCAATCCTAACGTAACTGCCAAAAAGAAGATCCTGTACATAATTTCGTAATTCAATCCTATAAATAAATCTTTGAAACCGATGTGTGAAAGTATAATAACCACAACGCAAAAAGTAAATTTTCGACGCCGCTAATCTTTGCTGTTTACATTCGCGAGCCGCCGGGTTTATGATGCTAGGGTTCGTAACGGCAAGGAAAATAAGCGATGAGACAATGTCCGAAATGTACGGCGGTCTATCTGGATGAAACGCTGGCGTTTTGTCTGGAGGACGGCTCACGGCTGACGGAAACGCGTCAGGCCGACATGCCGACCGCCGTCTACGCCGAGACGGAACTCGTCACGAGCGTTCGCCCGAGAGGCACCGCACCCGATCCGAGGTTTATGGAAAGTCAGGTGACGCGGGTCGGTTCGCTATCGCCGCCGCCGGCGAAAAGCAACAAAAGCGGTCTTCTGTTGGCGTTTGCTGCGATGGGCGCGGTGATCTTGTGCGGGTTGGCGGGCATCATCGGATTCACGGTTTATAAAAACTCGGGCGGCACGGTCGCGGGCAATTCGCCGAAGGGCACGAACACAAACGTCTACACTCCGGCGTCCCCGACGCCGACTGTAAAGCCCACATCCACCCCGTCGCCGACCGCTACGCCTACGTCAACGCCGACAGCGTCACCGACGCCGGTTTCGACGCCCAAACCTGAGCGGGCCTCGTATCCATCGACCGTGCGGCTCAAATTTGCGCGTGGAGCGTACGCGACATCATATTCCGGCGAGATAAACCCGGGCGATACGCGATCGCTGGTGCTCGCCTGCCTTTCGGGGCAAACACTGTCAGCATCGGTGTCAGGCGGTGGTTCCTGCGTCTCGATTCGCGGCGGCGGCAGTTCGACGAGATTCACGACGAGCAGCGGCGATAATTTCGTTTCGGTTAGCAGCAGTTGTTCGTCAGTTACCCGATTCACCATCAGTGTATCGGTCTTATAGGCGCCGCAAAGCGTTATTTTGCTTCCGCATAGTGTTATGTCGTCTCCGCACAGTGTTATTTCGCTTGCGCAAAGTGTTATTTTGTCTCCGCGAAGCGTTATTTTGCTTGCGCAAAGAGTTATTTTGTCTGCGCAGAGTGTTATTTCGCTTGCTCAGAGTGTTATTTCGCTTGCGCAAAGTGTTATTTTGTCTGCGCAGAGTGTTATTTCGGCTGCGCAAAGTGTTATTTTGTCTGCGCCGAGTGTTATTTTGTCTGCGCCGAGTGTTATTTTGTCTGCGCCGAGTGTTATTTCGCTTGCGCAAAGTGTTATTTTGTCTGCGCAAAAGGTTATTTTGCTTGCGCATCGTGGAATGTTGCTCCGGTCGAAGAATATTTTGCCTCTCTTTTTCTGCGAAAGCGTAGGATGTTCTAATGAAAGCTCTTAGATTTTTTGGAAATACGCTTGAACTCGTGGAAATTCCGCCGCCGAATCGTGAAACGGAAGCACTGATTCGAGTAACTAGATCGGGCATTTGTAATACCGACCTCGAAATAGTGCGTGGTTACGCGGGTTTTCAGGGAACGATCGGACACGAGTTTGTGGGTGTGGTTGAACGAGCGGACGATGCGATGGAGTTGATCGGCAAACGCGTCGTCGGCGAGATAAATGCGGGCTGCGGTACGTGCGAACTCTGTCTCGCGGGCGATCCGAGGCATTGCCCGACGCGAACTGTACTGGGTATCGTCGGCCGCGACGGTGCTCATGCCGAATTTCTCAACCTGCCCTCGCGAAATCTGATCGAGGTTCCGGACAATGTATCCGACGAACAAGCCGTATTCGCCGAACCACTCGCCGCCGCGAATGGCATCGCTGAACAAGTCGATATCGGTAACGAAACCCGCGTCGCGGTGATCGGCGACGGCAAGCTCGGTCTGCTTTGCGCAATGACAATGGCTCTCAGATCGCCCCACGTAACGCTGATCGGCAAACACAAAAGCAAACTCGACATCGCGGAAAAGCGAAAAATTCGCGGCATTGTGCTCGACGACATCTCTTCTGCGTTTGACCGCAGGTTTGACGTCGTTGTCGAGGCCAGCGGTTCGGAATCTGGCTTTGCCACCGCGTTAGATCTCGTCCGCCCTCGCGGAAAGATCGTTCTCAAATCGACATTCCACGGCACACCTACGTGGCAAGCCTCACGCGTTGTTGTTGACGAGGTCACGATCGTCGGATCACGCTGCGGACGATTTGCGCCAGCCATAGATATGCTCGCAAATGGCTCCATCGACGTTGCGGATATGATCGATGACGAATTTCCGCTTTCTAACGGCATCGCCGCGATGGACCGTGCCGCGGAGAAGGGAACACTTAAGATACTGCTCGCACCCTGATTATTGAATCGAACAAAAAGCTCACAGTTTTTGCTATAATTTGGCAAGTATATCGCTCACGGGTCCTGAAATTTAGGAGAAGCATCTATGTTCATATCCAGCGTGCAACTGCGTAACCGACATTCATTCCGACAGATAATCGCAATTTCGATCGTTGCCCTGGCAATTGCAGCGGGAAATGTCGCGGCACAGCCGGATAAACTATCGAGTTCGTTCGCCGCGATCGCCAAACGCGTTGAACCGGCGGTTGTCAGCATCGATACGAAAAGCTCGATTTCCGGCCCGGTCGCGAGTGCAACACCCCAGCCGGGTGCGTCGGACGACATAATGGAATTTTTTCGCCAACAGGCACGGCAGCGTCCAGTTTATGGTGTCGGCAGCGGATTTATCGTCGATAAGAGTGGTTATATAATGACCAACAATCACGTCATCGATAAAGCCGCCCGCATTACCGTCAGGCTCGAAACGGGAGAGGAATTTTACGCGAAGGTGATCGGCACCGACATCGAAACCGACCTCGCGGTGCTTAAGATAGATGCCCGACGTGATCTGCCGTTCGTCAAATTCGGCAGTTCGACAAAGGCCGAAGTGGGCGATTGGGTGCTCGCGATCGGTTCGCCATTTGGACTGACGAAAACGGTTACAGCCGGAATTATCTCGCAAAAACAGCGGGAGACGCCTTATGCGTCGGCGTTTCAAAAATTTATCCAGACTGACGCGGCGATCAACCCCGGCAATTCGGGCGGGCCGCTCGTAAATATGGATGGCGATGTCATCGGCGTCAATTCGCAGATCGCCACCTCTACCGGCGAATACAGCGGGGTTGGTTTCTCGCTGCCGTCCGATGAGGCCCAAAATGTTTATAACCAGATCGTCGCGAGCGGCAAGGTCCGCCGCGGTTATCTCGGTGCATATCTTGATTCGGTCAAGGCCGAATACGCGCATGTTTACGGGCTCAAAGACGCAAAGGGAGCAATCGTTACCGACATTCGCGACAAACAGAGCGCCGCGGCACTGGCCGGTTTGCAGACGGGCGATATCATTACTCAGTTCAATGGCGAAACGGTCGAATCCGCCGGCGATCTGATCGCAAAGGTCGCTGCCGCCCGCCCCGATGAATCGATCACGTTCCAGTATTTGCGTGAGAACGGGGCGAATCTCGAATCAAAGACCGCAACCATAAAACTCGGTGAACGTCCGTCAACTGCTCGCTCATCGGTCGACGACGGCGAACGGCGCAAATTACCGCTTGACGGGGCAAAAGAAAAACCTTTCGGTCTAACTCTAATTGCCCTGACCAAACCGCTTGCAGAGAAATACGGCTTCACCGATCAAAAAGGCCTGGTTGTCACCGATATCAATCCCGCAAGTTTTATCGCAGACGTAAAAAACTCGGTAGGCAATATCGCCCTCGGCGAGGGCGACCTGATCCAACGCATCAACCGCGTCCCGGTCACCGATCTCGCATCGTTTAACGATCTCGTCTCAAAACTAAAACCCGGCGACCCGGTCGTTTTGCACGTACTTACGTTCACCCCGCAGTTGCAGGGAACGCAGTTAAAGATCGTGCAGTTTACCGTCAGGTAAGCGGTTCGTAAATCCAAAGTTGACCGTCTAAAGTCCAAAGTTAGAATGCTGACTTTGGACTTTTGACGTTAGACTTTAGACTAATGGTATGTCTAAAACAACAGTCAAAAAGTACAAGAATTATATCGGTGGTGAATGGGTCGCGTCTTCGTCGGGTGAGTGGTTCGACAATGTCAATCCTGCGGACACAACGGATATTGTCGGACGTTTTCCGGCTTCAAATGAAGCAGATGTTAACGCGGCAGTCGATGCGGCAAAAAGTGCTGCGACCCGTTGGCGTCGAACACCGGCGCCGAAACGCGCCGAGATATTGTTTACGCTTGGCGAAATACTGCGTAAGAATAAAGAAACGTTTACACAGCAAATGACCCGCGAGATGGGCAAGGTGCTCAAGGAAGCTGGCGGCGACGTCCAGGAGGCGATCGACTGCACGTACTACACCGCCGGCGAAGGCCGCCGTCTTCACGGATTTACTACGCCCGCAGAGATGCCGAATAAATTTGCGATGTGCATTCGTCAACCCGTCGGTCTGTGCGGGTTGATCACGCCGTTCAATTTCCCGATGGCGATACCCTCCTGGAAACTTATTCCCGCTTTAGTTTGCGGCAACACGGTCGTTATCAAATCCGGTGAAGACGTGCCGCTTTCGACGATCAATCTAATCAAATCGTGCGAAGAAGCGGGAATTCCGAAAGGTGTCGTCAACGTAGTTAACGGCTTTGGAAATGCCGGTGAAGCACTCGTCGGTCACGATGATGTTCGTCTTATTTCTTTTACCGGATCGACCAAAACCGGTCGCTTGATCGCCGAGCAATGCGCCCGCGACAACAAGATCGTTAGTCTCGAAATGGGCGGCAAGAATGCGATCATCGTGATGGACGATGCAGATGTCGATAATGCCGTCGAAGGCTCACTGTGGGGAGCTTTCGGGACAAGCGGACAGCGTTGTACGGCGTCGTCGCGGCTGATCGTTCATAAAAAGATCTACAAAAAATTCTGCGAAAAGCTCGTGGAAAAGGTCAAACAGCTTCGTGTAGGCAATGGTCTCGACGCCAAAACCGAGGTCGGTCCGATCATCAACGAACGGGCGATGGACAAGATACTTGGCTATATCGAGATCGGCAAAAATCACGACAAAGCCACCCTCGCTTGCGGCGGCAATCGCCTGACAAAAGGTGCCTACAAAAATGGCTATTTCATCGAACCGACCGTTTTCACCGACGTAAAACGCGGAATGCGGATCGAGCAGGAAGAGATCTTCGGCCCGGTGACGAGTGTCATCCCGTTCTCGACGCTCGACGAGGCCATAGACATAGTAAATGGCGTCCAATACGGCCTTTCGTCCGCGATCTACACGCAGGACGTCAACCACGCTTTTTATGCCATGCAGGAACTTTACACCGGCATTTGCTATGTAAACTCCGCCACGATCGGGGCCGAAGTCCACCTGCCCTTCGGCGGTACGAAAGGCACCGGCAACGGCCATCGTGAAGCCGGAACTCAGGTCCTCGATATTTTCAGCGAGTGGAAATCGCTGTACATCGACTATTCTGGCAAATTGCAAAAAGCCCAGATCGATGAAGTGGAGATCTAGGCGAAACCGACATAGAACTTAGGGTAAAATGGATTTTCGAACGCGGATTAGGCGGGTCGAGCGGATAAAAACGGATAAGATCTCTTAGATCCGCTTTGATCCGCTTGATCCGCGTCAAAAGTTATTGATGAGTATCATCCAGGCAAGAGAAATCCTTAAACACCGATTCGGTTACGACGAGTTCCGGATGAATCAGGAATCGGCGATCGGGGCGGTTTTAGCGCGTCGGGATTGCGTGGTGCTGATGCCGACGGGCGGTGGTAAATCGTTGTGTTATCAGATACCGGCGATGATGCTGGATGGGTTGACGGTGGTTATTTCGCCGTTGATCGCGCTCATGAAGGATCAGGTCGATGCTTTGCGGGCTAATGGTGTTGAGGCCGCTTTTCTAAACTCAACGCAAGCTAATCGAGAACAAGTCGAAGTCTTTCAAAATGTTCGAAGCGGGAAGTTGAAACTGCTTTACGTTGCTCCCGAGCGGTTGTTACAGAGCGGCGATCAGTTTTTGGATTTTCTGCGCGGGATAAATATCTCGCTGTTCGCGATCGACGAGGCCCATTGTATTTCGAGCTGGGGGCACGATTTTCGGCCGGAATATTTGCGGCTCGCGACGCTAAAGAAAGAGTTTCCACAGATCCCGCTAATTGCATTGACAGCGACGGCTGACAAACTCGTCCGTAAAGACATTTTCGAACGCCTCAACATTCCGAACGCCGAGCTTTTTCTTTCGAGCTTTAACCGTCCAAACATCTAT
>Ga0209023_10004768_pt1 | contig 15224 bp, 7 predicted proteins | sample LakOneMetagenome_FD_187468 | JGI IMG/M metagenome (GOLD analysis project Ga0209023, IMG submission 187468) | Freshwater and sediment microbial communities from Lake Erie, Canada (SPAdes) (version 2) | ecosystem: Environmental > Aquatic > Freshwater > Lentic | place: Lake Erie, Canada | collected... | reverse complement strand
CGCGGCCCGGTCGGCGTCGGCCAACGCCGCGTTGATGTCGCCCAGCTGCATCCGGGCGGCAGAGCGATGGTTGAGCGCTTCGATCAGGACGCCGGTCCAACGCGATGGTCCACCGGTCGCCAGCTGACGCGCTGCCTCGTCGACGTGGCGGGTGGTGAGTGCATCGCGGGCTGCCGCATCGTCCGGCCCCCAACACGCGCGGGCCACCTCGGTCTCGACTGTCGCCCGATCGATCGGGTCCATGCGGTCCAGGTCCACCAGGCCCAGCCGTGCCATTGCGCACCGCTGTTCGTGGCGGACGTTCGCAGGCAGCAGCCGGGCTCGGCGGATGTGCAGCATCGCGGGCAGCACCGCGGGCTCTGGAGGGCACTGGTCGCTGGCACGTTCCAGCAGGTGCAACAGGTCCGGATCGTCGCGCCCGTGGCGGCGCTGCAACGAAGCCGCGAGTGCGGCCTGTGCCAGCGTGGCCAGGTCTCCGCTCTGCTCGGCGAGGTCGGCGGCGCGGTACAGCTGGGCTTGCGCGGCCTCCATGTGGGAGGCGAAGAAGTCGGCACGGCCGTGTGCCACGCGCACGCGGGCTTCCACCCGGTCACGGTCCACCGACGCGGTTGCCGACTGCAGCACGATGAGGGCCCGGTCCAGGACGGTCAACGCTCGTTCGTGGGCGAGGCGTTCCGTGGCGCGGTTGGCGACCTCGACGGCGATCTCCCCGGCGCGCAATGGGTTGCCCAGCCGGTCCGCCTCGAACCAGTGGTGCAGCACCTGCTCGAGGTTCTCCAGGCTGTCGCCGGAGGCCTCCAGCCGCTGTGCGATGGCGGCGTGCAACAACGCCCGGCGGGCAGGGGACAGGCTGTCCTCCAGGGTGGCGCGCACGATGGCATGGACGAAGCGGAACTCGCCGGGGTGGTTGCCGTCGACGAGGAGGCCTGCGTCGGCGGACGCATCCAGATGGGCCAACGCTTCCAATGGGCTGACACCGAGCACATCGGCCAGTGCGACCACCTCGAAGCTGCGCCCGAACACGGCCGCGGGACCAAGGGTGGCGCGCACCCCTTCGCCGAGACGGTCGACGCGTTGCAGGATCCAGTCGCGTACGCCGGTCGGCAGGTCGTCGCTGTGCAGGGTGTTGCCCGGCAGGTCGCGCAGGTGCGCCAACAGCTGCAACCCGAAGAACGGGTTGCCGCCCGACAACGCGTACAGGCCGTCCACCGTCTCGTCGCTCAGCTCCAGTCCGGCACCGCGGGCGAGGTCGGCGAGTGCGGCAGGGAGCAGCGGGCCGATCGCGATCGTCGTCAGCCCCAGTCGCTGTTGGAACTCGTCGAGCACGCGACGGTCCGCGTTCGGCCGGCAACCGGCGAGCACGGCGAGGGTGCCCGCCAGTTCGTCGAGCAACTGCGACAGCAGCGCCTGCGACGACCCGTCGATCCACTGCACGTCGTCGAGCACGAGGGTGACCGGGCCGCCGAGCTCGCGCAGTGAGTCGGCGATGCGTCCGAAGAAGCGCCGGCGGTCGATCCAGCCTTCCTCGTCTCGTTCCAGCTGGCCGGACTCGAAGGGAAACAGATCGTCGCCGAGTGCATCCAGGAACGGCTCGAACGCCCCGCCCGACTCGGTGCAGCGGCCGACCAGGACGTGCTCGCCGCGGTCGCTCGCCTGACCGGCGAGTTCCGCCAGCAGGCGGGTCTTGCCCATGCCCGCTTCACCCACCGCGAGGATCACCGGTGCTTCGCCCGCGGTACGGCCGCGTTCGATCGCGTTGCCCGCCGCGCGCAGCTCGGTCGCCCTCCCCGCCAGTGGACGCGCCCGGCGGGATGCGACCCAGCCGGCCGAACGCGCCACGGCAGCGTGGCGCTGGCGAGTGGCCGTCGGCATCGGTGCGGTGGCCCCCGCGCGCTGCATGCGGAAGCCGAGTCCGAGCGCTTCGAACTGCAGGGTGTCGTCACTGCCGAGCAACATGCGAACCGGTGGCGAGCAGACAACACCCGGTTCGCCGGTCGATGCACGCAGCGACACCATCTCGTCGGCCAGTTGCTGCAGCGTGGCGCCGTGCCAGCCGCCGAGGTCTCCGGCGTGCAGCGCGATCGGCGTGTGGGCCGGAAGGTCCAGCGCGGCAGCGGCAGCGTCGGCGGCGCGAGAGAACGCGATGATCGCCGTCCCGGGTGCGAGCGACACCGTGGTCATCACGCGCCCGCCGGCGGCCTCCAGCGTCGTCACCACGGGTGATGGGCGACCGGCTGCAACCTGCGCCGTGTCGAGCAGCACGAGCGTGATCGTGCCCGTTGGTACGTCCATCTCGGCGGCTTCGCGCAGCCGCATCGCGAACTCGGACGCGCTCCACGGGCGACCGAGCGGGTCCCAGGTCAGCCCGCTGCGCAGCACCCGTTCCAGACGGCCGTGGCCGCCGGCCATCAGCACGGTCGGCCATGCCGCGCCGAGCATGGGCACCGTGCCGGTGAGGAGGTAGACCACCACGGCGGCCAACGAGTAGACGTCGGCGGCGGGTGACAGTGCCTCGCCGGCCAGCACCTCCGGAGCGGAGAACCCGGGTGTGCCCAGTCGCTCGCCGTCCTCGCCGACGCGGATGGCGGCGCCGAAGTCGACCAGCACGAGCCGGCCGTCGTCCGCCAACACCAGGTTCTCCGGCTTCACGTCGCCATGCACGACAGGCGGCCGGTGCCGGTGCAGGTGGTCGAGGGTGCCGGCCAGCTGGTCGACCAGCCCGAGCACGGTGGGCAGCGGTACTCCGCTGCGCTGCGCGTCGACCTGGGTGCGCAGGTCGTGGCCCGCAATGTGATCGCTGATCAGGCAGTAGCGGTCACCGTCGACGAGGTCGCTGCGCACCATCGGCAGGCCCGGGTGGGCGACGATCCGCATCAACATGCCGGCCTCGCGGCGCAGCCGGCCCAGGTCGTCGCCGCTGCGGATCGGCCGGACCTTGATCACGACATCGAGGTCCAGCTGCAGGTCGCGAGCGAGCAACACCTCGGCCTCGCCACCGGACGCGATCAAGCGCGTGACGCGGAAGCGTTCGCCGATCACGTCATCGGTTGCGGTCGGCGCGTGGGCGTCGTCGGAGAGCTCGTTCATGGTGCTGCTCGGAAGGCTTCCAGATCTGCGCGCCGCACCGCGCCACGGGTGAGTGCATCGTTCGCGAGCCGTACTCGCCGGTCGCCGCCTTCGTCGATGCCGAACTTCAGGTACAGCCGCCCGAGTTGCTGCTTGACCGCGCTGTCGGTGACGCACAGCTGCGCTGCCATCGTGGGCACGGTGGCCGGCGGGGTGAACGCATCTCCGTCCAGCACGGGCGAGCACAGGCACACCAACACCCGCCGCTCGGCCGGCGTCAGCTCGGGGATGCCGCGCGCGGTCTGGGTGTGTGACCGGTCCCCGGCAGAACGGTGCAGCGAGTGGAAGACGAGGGTCGTGCGTTCGCCCATCCGCAACTCGTCGCCGGGTGACAGCAGGTGGACTGCGCCGGCGGCCAGCCGTGCGCCGTTGACGAACAGACCGTTCGTGGAGTTGGCCGCCTGCGCGCACCACCCCGGTGCCCGCCGGGTGAGGACCGCGTGGAGCCGCGACACCGTGGGGTCGTCGTGGATCGCGAGGTGGCCGCTGACGTCGGCTTGGCCGATGTGGCGGCCGATCGTCAGCTCGCCCTCGAGGTTGACGGTCTGTGGGGCGCGGCCACTCTGGTAGAGCACCAGCCACGCCTGGTCGGTGTCGTGGCCCTTGTCTGCCGAAGCGGTCATGCCGGCATCGTCCCGCGGGTCATGTCGTCGCAGCCATGTCGGATGCGACAGTTCCACCTGTCGCCCGCAGGATCTCCGCCACCCGGGCGAGGTATGTGGGTGACACGTCGTCGTGGACCATCTCCGCGACGGCAACTGCTTCCTCGGCGAGCCGATGGATGGGTGCGTCCGGCTGGTTGACGAGCGCCAACGACAGGCGCGAGACGGCAGCGGTCCACTGCGGTTCGCCGTCGCTGGGGGAGCGTTCCGACAGCCAGTGGCCGACCGTTCGAACGGTGTCCGGTCGGTCCAGTGCGGCCCAATGATCGCCGAGGCCGATGATGATCCGGTAGGCGATGGCCGGGTCGGAGTCGTGCATCGACGTCTCGAGTGCTGCCAGGACATCGGCTTCGTCCGGCGCCAAGAGCGAGGCGGGCAGCACCGAGCCCTGGCCCGTGAACCGCTCGGCCACGCCGGCGAACCAGTGGCCATGGCGGGTCACGGTCGCTGCTCGATCACTTGCCGTGTTCAGGCGCTGTTCCGCGAACTGGCGGATCGAGGGCGGCATCGCGATGCGCCCGGTGACGTCGTCGACCGTGATCAGTCGCTGGTCGAGCAGCCCGCGGATGGCGGTGACGGCGTCTCGTTCGTCGAGCTCTCCGCCGGTCACCACGAAGGTAGCGGCATCGACCTCGCAGCTGTCGCGGAAGACAGCGAGCCGGCGCAGCGCGACCTGTTCCTCCGGTGACAACAACTGGTAGCTCCAGGCGATCGACGAGGCGAGCGTGCTCTCGGCGTCGACACGTGGGGCGCTGGCCAACGCGCCGAGGCTGACGACCAGTTGCGCGAGCGTCGTGGAGGCGGCCCGGGCCGCGGCCAGCTCCATGCTCAGCGGGAGGCCGCCGAGGACCCTGCAGATGTGTGCAACCGTCGTCGCCTCGGCGTCGTCGAAACGCGCCGTCGAGCCGGCGGCAGTGGCGCGCTCGATGAACAGACGCGCCGCGTCGTACGCGTCCAGTCCCGCCCGGTCGCCGGCGAATGCTTCAGGAGGTGTCGCCAGCGGGGACAGCAGGTGGACTGCCTCACCGGCGATGCGCAGTGGCTCGCGGCCCGTCGCCAGCACGCGCACGGTTGCGGACTGGGCAAGCAGCCGTTCGAGCGCGGCTGCAGCGCCTCCGCCTGCGCGGTCATGGCCGTCGATCACGACCAGTGCGTCGGCCACCGACTTGAAGTGGGTCACCAACGCGTCCAGCGGATCCTCGCCGGCACGCTCGAGCGCGCAGGCCTGGGCGACCGCCGCCAGCACGGCCTCCGCCTCGTCGGGAATGCCGGCGAGCGGCACCCACCAGATGCCGCCGGGCAGTGCGTTCGCAGCGGCGGCTGCGGCCGTGATCGCAAGGCGGCTCTTGCCGACGCCGGCCTCACCCGTGATCGACACCAGCCGGTGTTGCGCGAGCGAGTGGCTGAGCGCGGCCAGCTCGACACCGCGCCCGACGAAGGAACTGATCGGCGTGGGCAGGTTGCCCGCCGACGAGGCCCCGGCCTTCAGCGGCGGGAACGTGGCGGGCAGGTCGGGGTGCGTGAGCTGCCAGATGCGCTCGCGGCCGGCGAGGTCGCGCAGGCCGTAGACCCCGAGGTCGGTGACGGACGCGCCCGCGGGCAGCGCATCGCCGACCTGACGAGCGGTGTCGTCGGAGAGCAGGATCTGGCGGCCGTGCCCGCAGGCGCGGATGCGCGCGCAGCGGATGATCGTGAGGCCGACGTAGTTGTGTTCGTTGCGCAGCATCGCGTCGCCGCTGTGCAATGCCATGCGGACGGACAACGTCGGCAGCTCGCGCAGCAACTGCTGTTGTGCTGCCAGCGCGGCAGCAACCGCATCGGTGGCGCTGCGGAAGACCGCGACGATGCTGTCGCCTTCACCCTGCTCCTCCGGCCGTTGACCGTGGTGGGCGTCGATGGCCTCGTCGAGGATCTCGTAGTGGCGAGCGACCGGCGCGGTCATCGCCTCCGGCGCGGCTTGCCAGGCGCGGGTGGACCCTTCGATGTCGGTGAGCAGGAACGTGACCCCTTCGGTGGGCAGCGAACTGACGAGTGCGGTCACTTCGTCATCCTCTCGCGGTCGAGCATCCGCTGCAACGGGGGGCGGTCTGCGTTGTCGTGCCGTCCGAGGAACATCGTGCTCCCTCCCGTTGTCGTGTGCGGTCTGCCCCCGTGCGAACCACCGGCGTGGTGGTATCTAGCACGGATCGCGAGGTCACGATGTCCGGTGACCGACGTCGTGTCGCTGTCCGTTCGGACACATCTCGCTGGCCGTCACCGCTGTCCTACGCTGCCGTCATGCGCTGGTTGCTGGGTGGGCAGGTCTACGACGTCGAGCAGGGCAGGTTCCATGCCGCGGACATCGGCATCGACAGCGAGCGGATCGCGGTCATCGGCAGCGGCGCCGGTCGGGCGAGTGGCGACGAGGTGGTTGATGCAAGCGGCCTGTGGCTGCTGCCCGGTCTGATCGACTGCCACGTGCACCTCACGTTGCCGACCGACGCCGGCGACCCTGCCGCATCGGCGAACCGCACGGATGCGGCGATCACCTTGTACGCAGCCGGCGCAGCCGCGCGCACCCTGGCCGCGGGCATCACGACCGTCCGCGACGTGGGTGGCTGGAACTATGTCGAGATGGCCGTGCGCGACGCGGTCAACGCGGGCAGCATCCCCGGGCCGCGCATGTTCCTGGCCGGTCGGCTGTTGTCGATCACGACGTCGACGGTCGAGTACTACCCGGGCATGTACGAGGTTGCCGATGGCGCGGACGCCGTGCGCGCCGCCGCTCGCCGTCAGCTCGCCAAGGGCGCCGACCTGATCAAGGTGATGGCCACCGGGGCGATGCTGTCGTCGGAGACGGAGGACTCACGCGCGATCCAGTTCACGCTGGAGGAACTGCGTGCCGCCGTGGAGATCGCCCACGACAACCACAAGCATGTGGCCGCTCACTGTCATGCGCTGCGCGGCATCGAGCACGCCGTCGAGGCCGGCGTCGACAGCATCGAGCACTGCACGTTCGCCGACGACGCGGTGCTGCGCAAGATGGCCGCCGCGGGCACGTCGCTCGTGCCGACGCTGTGCGCCGGCGAACTGCTGTTCCGCGACCCCGCTGCAGTCGCCTCCATGCCGCCGCACCTGCTGACCCGCATGGCGGACTTCAACGACATCCACGTCGCCGTCATCCGCCGCGCCCACGAACTGGGCGTGCCGATCGCAATGGGCACCGACGCCGGCACGCCCGGTAACCATCACGGCCTGAACGCGGAGGAGTGCGTGGTGTTGTCGCAGTCGGCAGGTCTCTCGCCACAGGACAGCATCCGGACGGCGACGGTGAACGCTGCCCGACTGCTGCGCCAGTCGGGCCACCTGGGCGCGCTCGACCCTGGCAAGTTCGCCGACGTCATCGGGCTGCGTGAGAACCCACTGGACGACATCACCGCGCTGACACGGGTCGCGTTGGTGGTCAAGGGTGGCGCGGTCGCCCGCGACGGCCGCTGACGAGCAGCCGTCCTCGCCGCTGGCGGGCCACAACCCGTTCACGGAGATGACAACCTGAATTGCGTCCCCCTGCAACCTGGCTTGTCGCCCACGCGAACAGCAACATGCCGACCCGCTGAAGCGCCGGCGCCGCACAACCTGAGGTCGCCCGCGACGCCCGGTGAGCAGGCTCAGGCGATGAAGCCGGTCACCTGACCGTCGAAGTTGCGGATCTTGCCGCCGGCCGCGTCGCGGTCGCCCTGGCCGAACGCACCGACCGACAGTTCGGTGGCGGCCCCGTCGGCGGTGCGCACCAGCACCGTCGCGGCGTTGGCGGGCACCGTGACTGCCGCAGCCAGCGTGCCGGAGCGACCGCCGGTGACACCGGCGCGTACGCCCTTGCCGGCGCGGCCCTGCACGCTGAAGTCCGTTGCCGGCGTGCGGCGGCCGGCGCCCTTCGACGACACCGTCAGCAGCACGTCGTCGTCGGAGGCCCACCCGGCTCCGATCACGCGGTCGCCGGCGGCCAGTTTCATGCCGCGCACACCGCTGGCGCTGCGACCCATCGGGCGCACGTCGTCGGGCAGGAAGCGGATGCCCTGGCCCAGTGAGGTGACGACCAGCAGCGGCACACCATCGACGAACGGCAGCACGGCGACGACCTCCTCGCCGGCGCTGCACTTCACCGTGGCGATCCCACCCTTGCGGTCGCCACCCTGCAGGTCCTCGCCAGAGGTGCGCTTCACCTGCCCGTCGGAGAGCACGTACAGCAGGTCGTCGGGCAGCGTGCCGTCGATCCACCACCCGAGCAGGCGGGCAGCAGGGTCGAGCCCCGGGAACAGGTTGGCGGCAGCGGTGGGCTTGTCGGTGGGGACCGACGCAACAAGCGCACGATGCAGCTGCCCGGCGTTGGTGATGACCACCAGGTTGGTGGCGGTGGAGGTGTCGAACGTGAACAGCGGTTCCAGCTTCAGCTTCGCCTTCGCACCGGGGCGCGAGGCCTGCACCCAACCGTTCACATCGACGGCGACGGTGGTCGGCGTGTCCAGCACCATCGCGGCCTTCGAGACGCGAGGCTGGGCCTCGGTGACGATGTCGGTGACCCGCAGCGCGACGCCGTCGAATGCCGGCACGACCTCGTCGAGCTCGATGCCCACCTGGCGCCGCAGCTTGGTGGGCGACGCGAGCAGTGCCTGCAGCCGGGCCGCTTCCTTGCGCAACTCGTCCGACTCGCGTTGGAACTCGATGACCGCGTCCTCGGTGAGCTGACCGAGGTTGAGGTCGAGCACGGCGTTGGCCTGCGACTCGTCGATCTCCCAGCGAGCGCAGAGGCGTTCGCGGGCGATCGCGCGAGTCTTCGACGTGCGCACGATGGCGATCGTCTCGTCGATGTCGATCAGGACCGCCAGGTAGCCGGCCAGGCGATGCAGGCGCTCGGCGATGCGCTCCAGCCGGTTCTCCGACCGCTGCACGATGACTCGCACGCGGTGGTCGATCCAGGCCTTCAGTGCAGTGCGCAGGTTGTACAGGCGGACAACGCCGTGCTCGTCCAGGAAGTGCATCTGCACCTTGTTGGTGACCTGCAGGTTGGTGTACTTCAGCAACGCAGGGATGATCTGCTCGGCGGCGACACCGGCGGCGAGGCCGATGGTGATCCGCACCTGCCCGTCGGACGACTCGTCGTTGAGGCTGGTGACGCCACCGACATCGCCGGCATCCACCGCGTCGGCCAGCAAGCCGATGAACTTCTCCGTCGAGCCGAGCATCGTGTCCGCGTAGGGCAGCGAGGTGATCACCAACTGCTGTCGGCCGCGGCCCAGGTCTTCCACGGTCCATGCGCCGCGCACGGTGACCCGGCCCTGGCCGGAGCGGTAGGTGTCGACCAGTTCGTCGCCGTTGGTGATCGTGCACGGCGAGGGGAACGACGGGCCGGGCAGCACCGTCATCAACTCGTCGACGGTCGCCTTCGGGTTGTCGATCAGCATCTTCGCCGCCGAGCACACCTCGCGCGGGTCGTGCGGCGGCAGGTACGACGACAGGCCGACCGCGATGCCGTTCGCGCCGTTCACCAGCAGGTTGGGGAACGCCGCCGGCAGCACCAGTGGCTCCTCGGTGGAGCCCTCGTAGTTCGCCGTCATCGGGACGATGCCCTGGTCGATGCCGTCCAGCAGCAGCACGCCGAAGCGGCCGAGGCGGGTCTCCGTGTAGCGCTCTGCCGCGGCAGAGAAGTCCGGGGAACCCATGTTGCCGTGGAAGTCCAGCAGCGGCACCAGGTTGGAGAACGGCTGCGCCAGGCGGACCAGCGCGTCGGCGATGGACTGGTTGCCGTGCGGGTGGTAGAGCGCCATCGTGTCGCCGGTGACGCGTGCGGTCTTCACGAACGGGCGGTCGGGCAGCAGACGTTGGGTCCACATGTCCCACAGGATGCGGCGGTGCACGGGCTTCAACCCGTCCAGCGCGGAGGGCACGGCGCGGTCCTGGATGACCTGCTCCGCGTATGCGAAGTAGTCGCGGTCCAGCTGCTCGGCGGCAGGCAGCGCGACGATGTTCTCGGTGAACTCGAACAGATTCGTGCCCCCGGCGGGTTTCTTCGTGCGGGCCATCAGCGGCTGCCCTCCTTCAGCGAGAGGCTCTCGCCGGAACGTTCCAGGAACCATTGTTTGCGCGGTTCGCTCTTCCTGCCGAACAACCGGTCGGCCATGCGGGCCAGGCCGGCGGGGTCGTCGACCGCGACCTGCCCGATGGTGCGGCCGGGGCCGATCACCAGCTTCAGTTCGTGCGAGTCCATCTCGCCCAGGCCCTTCATGCGGTTCACGTGGCCGCGGTGGTCGGGGTGCTCGGCCTTCCACGCCGCGAGCGCGGCATCGTCGGCCAGGTAGATGCGCTCGCCGCGCAGCATGGTGGACCACAACGGCGGCATTGCGTACCAGAGCCGGCCGGACTCGATGAACCCTGGGCACCAGCGGTACAGGAACACCGTGATCAGCGTGCGGATGTGCATGCCGTCATTGTCGGCATCGGCCACGACCAGCACCCGGTCGTAACGGAACTTGTCGAGGTCGAAGTCCTCGCCGATGCCGCAGCCCATGGAGAGGATCAGGTCGGCCAGCGACTTCACCACGCGCTCGAGGTCCTCCTCGTAGGCGTTCAACGGCTTGCCGCGCAACGGCAGGATCGCCTGGAAGGACGGGTCGCGGGCGTCGACCGCCGTACCGCCGGCGGAGTCGCCCTCCACCAGCAGCACCTCGGTGGGTCGTTCGGTCTTGAACGTGCAGTCGCGCAGCTTGGCGGGCAGCCCGTTGCGCGACTTCGAACCCTTGCTGAGCAGCGCGCGCACCGCGGCCTGCTCGGCGTTGCTCTTCGTGCGCGAGCGCATCGCTGCGATCGACAGATCGGCCACCTTCTTCGCCTCTGCCGGGTTCTCCTCCAGCCAGCGGCTCATCACCGGCAGCACGACCTGGCGGGCGCGGGCGGTGCCTTCCGGGTTCATCAGCTTCGATTTCGAGTTCCCCGCGAACTGCGGGCCGGGCAGCATGATCGAGATCACACCGGTGGCCGCGGCGAAGATGTCGCGCGTGTTCGGCGCCTGCTCCTTGTCGCGCAGCAGCCCGCGGTCGACCACGTACTTCTGCACGGCCTCGGTGATTGCGTTGCGGAAGCCGTTGACGTGCGTGCCGCCCTCAGGCGTCGCCACCCCGTTGGCGAAACCGAGCACGGTGTCGCGGCCGTCAGCGGTCCAGCGCACGGCGGCGTGCACCGTGGTGTCGCCGTCCGCGTCGCCGACGAAGCCGACCACGGGGCTGACCGCGTCGGAGTCCGCGGTCAGCTCGGCCACCAGGTCGGCGACGCCGCCCGTGGAGCACCATTCGGTGACGGTGGGGTTGGCCGGGTCGCGCTGGTCGCGCAGTTCGAACGTGAGACCGGGGTGCACGAAGCTCTTGTGACGGAAGCGTTCGCCGATGAGCCGCAGCGACCACTGGGGACGGCTGAAGGCCACACCGTGCTCGTCGTGGAACAGCGCGAGGTCGGGCCAGAAGCGGATGGTGGTGCCGGTGGTGGACTTGTTGGCAGCCGGGCCGACGTCGCGAATGGGGCCGGCGGGCACGCCCGGTTCGACCTCGCCCTTGCGCCCCTTCTGCGCCTGCAGCGTGAGCTGCCAACGGCGCCCGCCGCGCCAGACCTCCGCCTCCATCTTCGTGGAGAGCGCGGTGACCACGCTGGCGCCCACGCCGTGCAGGCCACCGGAGACCTTGTAGCTGCCGGCATCGAACTTGCCGCCGGCATTCGTTTCGCAGAGCACGACCTCCAGCGCGGAGCGGCCCTTGTGGTTGCCGGATGTCATCGGGTCGACAGGGATGCCGCGGCCGAAGTCCTGCACGGCCACCGAGCCGTCCTTGTGCAGGGTGACGATGATCCGGTCGCCGTTGCCGGCCATGGCCTCGTCGACCGAGTTGTCGACGATCTCCCAGATGAGGTGATGCAGGCCGCCGATGCCGACCCCGGCCGAGCCGAGGTACATCAGCGGCCGTTGCCGGACGTGCTGAAGGCCGGACAGGGCCTGGATGGCTGAGGCGTCGTAGGTGGTGGTCACCGGGAACGGGCTCCAAGAGGATGCGAGGGGGGATTGGAACGGTAGGTGCCCGAGTCGGACGGGGCGTGGATACGAACAAGTGTACGTCTCGTGCCCTGTCGGTGTGGTGCTTCTCGACCGTGACGCACGATGGTGGCCGTCGTCAATCGCCGCTCGCCGCGACGCTGTGCCACCATCGTCGGCGTGAAAGCAGCCGTCTACGACACCTTCCGCGGGCCGATCACGATCGCCGATGTCCCCGACCCGACGCCGGCGCCCGGTGAGCTGGTGGTCGAAGTGCTGGCGGTCGGTCTCTGCCGCAGCGACTACCACGGCTGGCACGGCACCGACCCCGACATCGTCTGCCCGCACGTCGGCGGCCACGAGTTCGTCGGCCGTGTCGTCGCCGCCGGCGAGGGTGTGGCGCGGTTCCGCGAGGGTGATCGCGTGGTCGCCCCGTTCGTGTGCGGCTGCGGGCAGTGCGAGCCGTGCCTGCTGGGCCAGCACCAGGTGTGCCGCAACCAGCAGCAGCCTGGTTTCACCCGCTGGGGTGCGTTCGCGCAGTACACGACGGTGCCGTTCGCGGACACGAACGCGGTCGCGGTGCCCGCCGAGGTCACCGACGAAGCCGCTGCACTGGTCGGCTGCCGCGTCTCCACCGCGTACCGCGGGGTCGTCGAACGGGGCCGCCTTGCCGCGGGAGAGGTGCTGTGCGTCCACGGCTGCGGTGGCGTCGGTCTGGCCGCGGTCGCGTTCGGGCGTGCCATCGGTGCGCAGGTGGTGGCCGTCGATCTGTCGCCCGATGCGCTGGCGCTGGCGAAGGCCGTCGGCGCGGACATCGTGTTCGACGCCACGGGTGTCGACGACGTGCCCGCGGCGATCTTCGACCTGGTGGGCGGCGCACACGTGTCGGTCGACTGCCTGGGCCATGCGGTCACCGCCTCGAACTCGATCCTGTCGCTGCGTGCGCTCGGTCGCCATGTACAGATCGGTCTGTTCCCCACTCGGACGGCGGACCTGCCGATCTCCCGCGTCATCCGCGACGAGTTGGAGGTGCTCGGTGTGCACGGCCTCTCGGCCTCCCGCTTCGAGCAGGTGTTCGCGCTGATGGCCGACGGCCGGCTGGACCCGTCGGCGATGGTGACGCAGCGCCTGGCCCTCGCGGACATCCCGCAGGCGCTGCCGGCCATGGGCGGTTTCGCTCAGCCCGGCGTGTCCGTGGTGACCACGATGTAGATCCTTGTATCTGATCGCTTGCCAAGTGGGTCGTTGCGGACGTATATCGCGAGCAACGGGAGGTCGACAATGGCATCGGAGTATCAGGTCAAGGGGAAGAACTCCTCGGCACCGTTCACCCTGCGAGTGCATCGCGGCGACGGCATGGCGCTGCTCGCCATGAACTGGCGGCACGGACAGCCGCCGCCCGAGTTCGTCGGGTTCGCGATCGAGTTCCAGGAGCCCGGCTCCACGACCTGGAAGGCCGTGCGCAACCGTCTGACCTTCCCAGGCGTCGACCTGAAGGCCGACCCGGCGGCGGCGAGGTCCACCCGCTCGCCGATCCAGAAGTTCCGCTGGGTGCACTTCCCGTTCCATGCCGACGCGCCCGGCCAGTTCACCTATCGGGTGACGCCGATGTTCTTCGACGGCCAGTTCCCGCTGCGCAAGGGTTCGGCGCAGACCGCGAAGATCGAACTGGCCCGCGACACCTACCCCGGGCAGATGAACGTGACCTTCACCCGCGGCTTCGTCTCGTCGCAGGCGTTCGTGGACGAGTTCGCCGAGGACGGCGACACGACGACGCTGCTGCCGGCGAAAGCCGCCGACGGCCTCAAGTTCCAGCCGACCAACCCGAAGGCACCGCAGGCGCTGGCCTGGATGGGCTTCGAGGCCCGGAGCGCGATCATCGAGCTGCTCGAGGCCGCGGTGGCCGCGCCGCAGGCCACGGTCAGCGTGGTGGCGTACGACCTGAGCGAGCCGGAGGTGGTCGACCGGCTGGTGCAGCTCGGCAGCCGGTTGCGGATCATCATCGACAACTCGGCCGACCACGGCGACACCGGGTCGGGCGAGTCGCAGGCGGCCACGAAGTTGCGCAAGTCCGCCGGCGCCGCCAACGTCAAGCGCCAGCACATGGGCCAACTGCAGCACAACAAGACGATCATCGTCGACGGACCAGGCGTGCAACAGGTCGTGTGTGGTTCGACGAACTTCAGTTGGCGCGGCTTCTACGTGCAGAACAACAACGCCGTGGTGCTGACCGGTGCCGACGCAATTGCCCCGTTCCAGGCCGCGTTCGAGCAGTACTGGAGAAGCAGCCAGGCCGCGGCCTTTGGTGCGTCAGCCGCGGCGGAGTGGGTGTCGCTCGGTCTCGCCGATGTCGACGCGCAGGTGGCGTTCTCTCCGCACAGCGCGGCGAACAGCGTGCTGGCCGGGATCGCGACCGATGTCGACAGCACGGAGTCCAGCCTGTTCTATTCGCTGGCCTTCCTGTCGCAGACCGGCGGGCCGATCCGGACGTCGATCACGAAGGCGCACGCCCGCAACGACATCTTCGTGTTCGGCATGGCCGACAAGAAGGTCGGTGGCATCGAGCTGGCCACCCCCGATGGCAACCTCGCCCCGGTCAGCCCCGCCGCGTTGACCGGCAAGGTGCCCGAGCCGTTCAAGTCCGAGCCGTCGTGCGGTGGCGGCATCCACCTGCACCACAAGTTCGTGGTGATCGACTTCGACCAGCCGACGGCGCGTGTCTACCTCGGCTCGTACAACTTCTCGGGCCCGGCCGACAACGCCAATGGCGAGAACCTGCTCCTGATCCGTGACCGGAAGGTGGCCGTGTCGTACATGGTCGAGGCCGTGCGGATCTTCGACCACTACCAGTTCCGGCTCAAGCAGAAGGACGCGAAGTCGGCGAAGCAGTCGTTGCAGTTGGCGCTGCCGCCGGCCGCAGGCGCCGAGGCGTGGTGGCAGCGCGACTGGGACGAGCCGCATCGCGTACGCGACCGCCTGCTGTTCGCGTGAGTCGACCGACGGTCAGATCGGTGCGACGATCGGCGTGGTGTCGACGATCGGACCGATGGTCGTGACGACCTCGGCGGTGCCGCCCTGCACGGGGGCCGCGTAGGCGATCTGCGTGATCGCCCCACCGGTGATGGTGACCGTCACCGGGACGTCGCCGTCGACACTGATGCCGAGCGAGCGCGCATTGACGGACACGGCCAGCACGGCGGTCGCACCGTCGTCGGACGTCACGGTGACCGAGGTCGGGCTCTTCAGCGCGGCAATCGGGTCTGTGGTAGCGGGCGGCACCGTCAGCAGCGCCCAATCGCCACCCTCGGGTTGCGCCCAGCTGCCATCTGCGGTCGTGATGTAGGCGACCGTGCCGCCCGGCAACTGCAATGACGTGCGGCTGGGGG
>Ga0209023_10004767_pt1 | contig 15225 bp, 13 predicted proteins | sample LakOneMetagenome_FD_187468 | JGI IMG/M metagenome (GOLD analysis project Ga0209023, IMG submission 187468) | Freshwater and sediment microbial communities from Lake Erie, Canada (SPAdes) (version 2) | ecosystem: Environmental > Aquatic > Freshwater > Lentic | place: Lake Erie, Canada... | reverse complement strand
CTTCCGATCTCCCGGTTCTCGAAGCACGTGGCAGCCCAGATCCTGGGCTCGGCCCCGCGGTACTCGTACGTGTGGGGCGGGAGCGGCGGAGCCAGACGATCTCCGCTGTGCCTGGCCTACGCCCCCGACGTGTGGGACGGTGCCCTACCGTTCATGGGTGACGCCCTCGACGGCGACCACGGCGACTGGGCCCGGCTGAAGACCGTCGCCCAACACTTCACCGCGATGTTCAACGTCCAGCGACTCCTCGGACCCAAGATCCACGAACTCATCGACGCAACCCGCCCCGGCGGTAGCGGCGACCCCTTCGACGGACTCGACACGCATCAGCGCGAAGAGCTGGCGACGTTGTACCGCCTGGGTTTTCCTCGCGGTGACGAGTTCATGATCGCCCAACCGATGGGCCAGGTGTGGTTGTGGACGTCCTACGCGGCGCGGCTCCAAGCCGAGCATCCGGCGTATTGGAAGGCCTTCTGGACCGAACCGGGCCACGTCGGCCACGACGAACCACAACACGTCGAGCGCGACCTGATCGACGCCGAGGCGACGGTCGTCCGCACATTCACCCCGGCACAGATTCTTGCTGACCAGAGGTTCCAGGCCCCCGAATACGCTCGGATCCGCGGCATGGCCGCCATCTTCGGAGGCATGCAAGGAGCGGCCGACCTCCCGATGGTGGTCGAGGTCGACCAGGTCCCCGACGGGTATCGCCTCGGCACCGGAGTGAGCGTGGTCGACGGCGATGCAGCCGGTCGGCAACTCTTTGCCATGGTGAGCATCGGGAACCTCTTCCTCTGCGATGGCGAGGGCGAAGCGAGCAACCTCCGCTTCGGTGGTGTGCGCCCTGGGGATCGGGTCCACATCGACAATCGCGCGTTCCTCGCCTACTGCTACATGTATCGCCATCACATCGAGGCCTCGGTGGAATACGACTGCCTGCGGGTCGACGGGCACCCGATGTACCCGCAGTACCCGATCCCAGAGTCCTCGCCGTTCATGGGCACCGTCCACACCGGCCGCTTCGACGGAAAGATGCTGTGGATCCACCACACCCACGATTCCTCGCTCTGGCCGTCGCAGGGCGTCGGAATGCAACGCAACGTCCGGCGCGAACGAGGAGACCGTGCCGACGACCACTTCTGTCTACGTTGGACCGAGAACGCCGAACACGTCCCGCCCCAGATGGCAGCATCACCCCCCGATCGGCACAACACCACCTGGCTTGTCGATTACGCCCCCGTGATCGAGCAAGGCCTCGTCGACCTCACGAAATGGGTCGAGGACGGCGTGCGCCCGGCCGACACCGCATTCGACTATCGCGACGGAAAGGTCGCGCTCCCAGCGACCGCAGCCGAACGAGGCGGCATCCAGCCAGTCGTGCATGTCACCGCCAACGGGGCCTCCCGGACCGAGGCTCGCACGGGCGAACCGGTCCGGCTCGAAGTCGTCGCCGAGGTACCCCCAGGCGCCGGCACGATCATCGGCGTGAAGTGGGACGTCGACGGAACTGGTGCGTATCCGTTCACCGAGACGCTCGATGGATCCTCGCCCCTCGTGTCGCACGAGCTCATCCACGCATGGGAGCGACCGGGCACCTACTTCGTGACCGCGCTCGTGGAATCCCACCGGGACGGCGACCCCGCCGCGACGGCTCGACGAATCCCGAATCTGGACGCAGCCAGAGTCGTGATCGTCTAAACACCCTGCCGGCTGGTCAGAGAAGGTATGGCTCGCCGGCTGCGCGCACGGTGATGTCGCTGATGGACACGCCCCAGGGTTGGTCGATCACGTGCACGATGGCTTCGCCGACATCGCGGGCGTTCAGCGAGAAGTAGGTGATGAGATCGCGGTCGGCGAGTTCGGGTGGCAGCGTGCCCGCGAGGAGCTGTTGCACGCCAGGCCCCGCGGCCTTGGCGTGGTGACCGATGTTGCCGACGGCGGCGCGCGGGTTCACCATGGTCCCGCCGAGGCCGGTGGTTGGCACTCCCGAAGGCCGCACGATGGTGACCTTGATTCGTCCTTGGGCCTCGACGCGCAGCGACTCGGTCAGCACGTTCACCGCGCTCTTGGTAGCGCTATATACGCCTGATCCTTCGCTGCCGAGCGTGGCGTAGGTGGATGAGACGTTCACCACGTGGCCTCGCCCTTGTGCCGTCATGAGGTCGTACACGGCGGCGATGCCGTTGAGGACGCCCTTGAGGTTGACGTCGATTGCCGCGCTCCAGGCTGCGGCTGCCTCGTGGTGGTCACTGTAGAACGCGAGGGGCATGAGGCCGGCGTTGTTGACCATCACGTCGACGCGACCGAAACGCTCGACCGCGAACGCCACGAGGGCTTGCATGTCCGCGAGGTCGGTGACGTCCGTGGCTCGCCACGCGACGTCCAGCCCCTGTTCGGCGAGCGGATGAAACGTGCCAGCGAGTGCGGCTTCGCTCAGATCGGCACCGACGACCCTCGCGCCCCGTTCGGCGGCGATCTCCGCGGCCGCACTCCCGAACCCGCCGGCCGCACCAGTGATGACGATGACACGGTCGGCCAGACGATCCGACACGGCGGCGCTCATCGGCGGGCCCCGGCCAGAACGGCGAGCGCGTCGTCGGTCGTCGCGACGGTGCGACCGACCCGCTCGGCGAGCGCGACGGCCCGTTCGACGGTGGCGACGTTGGTGGTCGAGGTGGCATCGCCGAGATCCTCGATGCCGACACGGAGGTGTCCGCCTCGCTCGAGGGCGTAGCGGGCCAGCGGTAGCTCGAGCACGTCGTCGCCCATCACCCCGACCATCCACGGCAGCCTCGAGCCCTCCATCATCGACAGGTACATGTCGAGCGCTTGGGTTGTAGGCGGGAGACCGAAGTTGATCGCCTGCCTACCCGGCTTGAAGAGACTCTTCGTGCCCCCGAAGTAGAGCTTCACCATCGTGCCCGGCACGAGCTTGCCGGCGGCCTCCATGGCGAGCGCCCAGCGCAGCTGCAGCGGCTCGTAGACGCCGAGGGCGAGGGGCACCGAGTGGTCGAGCATCGAGGCGGTCACCTTCTTGGCAATGGAGAACGGGTTCCACACCCAGCCGTGGCCGGTGGGGAGACCGTCGTCGTCGAGGTCGTACGGCACGGCGGCGCCCGGGTCGAGGGGGGCCATCCCGAGCACCCCCGCTTCGGCCATCGGGACGAGGTGCGCCATGTGTTCGGCGGGCGTGCGGCCCGAGAGGATGCCGGGATACAGGAGCGCGCCGGGCCGGGCGTCGAGGATCGAACGACAGGTGGCGATCATTCGGGCGATCGCTTCGTCGCGTTCGAGTCGCTGGTCGTGGTGGTGATGGATCACCGCCGAGCCCGCTGTGATGCAGGCGATCGAGTCCTCGATCACGCCGGTGGCGTCGGCGACGGGCGCATCGGGCCGGAACGGCGAGATCGCAGCTTCGATGACGAGGGTCTGGTCGGTGCGCATGGCGGTCCTCAGACGTTGAGCGTGTAACGGATGGGAACGGTTTTGGCGCCGCCCACGGCGGTGGTCTGCGTATACGCGGGGTCACCAGCGAGTTCGACCCGGGCCAAGGCGGGCAGCACGCGACCGAACATCGAGCGAAGCTCGAGGCGAGCGAGTTGGGCACCGAGGCAGAAGTGCACGCCGTGCCCGAAGGCGATGTGTCGATCGGCGTCGGTACGGGTGATGTCGAAGTGCAGCGGGTCGGTGAACACGGCCGGGTCATGGTTGGCGGCCGTGTAGGACAGATAGAGGTGGTCGCCCTGGCGGACCGCCTGGCCGGCGACGACGGCGTCCTCGGTAACAGTGCGCATGAAGTGCCGTGCGGGAGTGGTCCAGCGGATGATCTCCTCGACCGCGTTGTTGAGCAGCGACGGGTCAGCGCGCAGCATCTGCAGTTGGTCGGGGTGGGCAGCGAGCGCGTGCATGCCACCGCTCATCGCGTACGACGTCGTGTCGTGACCCGCGGTTGCCACGATCAAGTAGTAGCTGAGAGTGTCGATATCCGGGATCGGCCGATCGTCGATCGTGCCGTTGGCGATCGCAGAGGCGAGATCGTCCGTCGGATGGTCCCGCCGTTCGGCGGTCAGGCGGGTGAAGTAGGCCATGATCTCGCCCACCACTTCCGAGAAGCTCTCCAGGCTGCCGGTGCGGCGCAGATCGGGATCTTCCTGGCCGAACATCTCCTGGGTCAGGCGCAGCATCAGTGCGAAGTCGGTCTCGGGCAGGCCGAGTATCTCGAGTACCACTTGCAACGGATACGGCATGGCGACGACCTGTGCGAAGTCACATGCTCCGCGGGCCGCCCGCAGGCGCTGCACCGCTTGATCACTGAGCTGGTCGAGATGCCCGCCCAGCTGGTTCATCTTCGCCGGCCGGAACCACGCGGCACCCAGCTTGCGATACTTCCCATGATCGGGTGCGTCCATGTGCACCAGTGTGCGGAGGGTGTGCTTGCGGGCCGCTTGGGCGCGGCGCGAGACGAGCACGGGCTCTGGCGCGTTGTGGAACAGGTCGGGCTGGCGTTCGACCTCGGCGATCGCGTCGAGGCCGATCACTGCCCAGAACGGATCGAAGTGCTCGGGCTCGATGCGGTGGATCGGACCTTCGTCGTGCATCGACACTGCGTCTCGACGCCACTGCTCCATATCGGCCCATCGCCGGCGATCGCTGAACAGGTCGACACTCACCGGCGCACTCCGGCGCGGTCGCCGCGGAGCACATCGAGCGCGTTCCCGGCGCCGGCCACGGGACGACCGATCTCGGTGGCGAGCGCCACGGCGGCGGCCACCATCTCGGCGTTGCTCGGACCGCCGCTCGTTGCCGAATCCTCGATGCCGACGCGCAGGTGGCCGCCGCGCTCGATGGCAGCTCGGGCGATCGGGCTGTCGAGCACCGGGTCGCCGAACAGGCTGACGATCCACGGTAGGCCGGACCCCTCCAGCATCGAGAGGTACACGTCGAGTGCGGCGGTCGTGGGAGGCAGACCGAAGTTGATGCCGGCGGTGTCGGGGCGGTCCACCATCCGCGTGCCGCCGAAGTACAGCTTCACGATGGTGCCGGGCGAGAAGCCGGCTCGCCGCGCATAGGCCACGATCCACCGGAGGTGGCCTGGCTCGAAGACGCCGAGCGAGATCGGGACATCCAGGCGTTTCGAGAGTTCGACCATCTGGTGCGCCTCGTCGAAGCGCAGTCCGTCGGTGTAGGTGCGGGTCGGCAGACCGTCGTCGTCGTCGCTGGGGAACGAGGTGATACCGGGATCGATCGCGAACATCGTCAGCACGCCCGCCTCGGCGGTCGGCCCCAGGTGGGCGTGTTCCTCGACGGCTCGCTTCCCGGCGAGGTAGTCGGTGTAGGTCAGCACGCCCGGGTGCAGTTCCTGGATACGCCGGGTCGTCTCGACGAGCTGGTTGATCGCATCCGACTCGCTCAGCCGCATGTCGTGATGGTGGTGGACGATGCCGGCACCGGCGCGCACGCAGGCGTCGGCCTCGCTGACCATCTCGTCGATGCTCTGAGCGGGCGTTCCTCGGCGCAGCGGCGTGATCGCAGCCTCGATGAGCACATGCCCAGAGAGGTCCGACGAGGGCGACGGGGATGACGCGTCGGTCATGACAGCGTCCGGAGCACAGGGAGCGCACACACGAGAACACTGTACGCTATGTTGAGTACAGTGTTCTCAGCGAGATCGGACGTGACGACTTCCGACGGTGCCCCGGCGATCGAGGCGATGTCGTCGCCGCGGCACGCGGCAGTGATGCGTGGCGTCGGTCGGCGCGTGGACGAGGCCGAGGCCACGGTCGAGGCGCTGCTCAGCGCCGGGCGTGCGCTGATGCGACGCGACGGCGTGCTCGACTTCAACGTCCGCGAACTCCTCGCGGTCGCCGGCGTGTCCAACCGGGCGCTCTATCGGCACTTCGCCACCAAAGAGGCGCTCGTGGCCGCGCTGGCCGACGAGGTGTACCAGAACCTGTTGCAGGCCCAGGCCGCTGCGGTCGCAGAGGCGAGCGATCCAGTGGAGCAACTGCGCGTGTGGATCGACATCGCCCTGTCCCGAGCGGTCGACCCGGAGATGGCGGCGCGAGGGCGGGTCTTCGTCGCGCACGAGGCCAAGCTCCGCGAGCAACACGGGGAGCTCTATCGCGCCGTCGGACGAACGATGAGCGACGAGGTCGCCGGCATCGTCGCCCGAGGCGCGGCCACCGGTGCCTTCGCCACCGGTGCCGGGGTGGCGCAGGCCCGGCTCATCGTGCGGCTCACCATCGCCACCCTCCAACAGCACGTCCTCGCCGGCACGACCCCGGCTGCAGCGGAGGGCGACGCGCTGCTGGCCTTCGCCGTCGCCGGCTGCCGATGACTGCGTTCCATCGGAGCGCTCCAGCGCCGATCTGACAGACTCGTCAAGAGCGCCAGTGCGTACGTCGAGGAGGCCGCGTGTACGACGTCATCATCGCCAACGCTGCCGTGCTCGACGGTACGGGCGCACCCGCTCGACGACTGGACGTGGCGGTCCGTGACGGGATCATCGTCGGGCTCGCGCCGACGATCGACGAGCCCGCCGCCCAGGTCATCGATGCGTCGGATCGTACGGTCACACCCGGGTTCGTCGACGTCCACAGCCATTACGACGCCCAGGTGATCTGGGACGAGGTCCTGGAGCCGACCAGCCCCCACGGCGTCACCACCGTGCTGCTCGGCAACTGTGGCGTGGGCTTCGCACCGGCCCGACCCGGCGACCGGCAGGCGTTGATCCAGCTGATCGAGGGTGTCGAGGACATCCCGGGCCCGGCGATCGCGGCGGGAATGGCGTGGGGCTGGGAGACCTTTCCCGAGTACCTCGACGAGCTGTCCCGTCGGCACTGGGCGATCGACGTGGGAACGCAGGTGCCGCACGGACCGCTGCGCACCTACGTGATGGGTCTCGATGCCGTCGAGGATCGCCCGGCCGACACGCCGCAGCGAGCTGCGATGGCGCGCATCGCCGAGGAGGCGATCGCAGCCGGTGCCTTCGGGTTCACCACCTCGCGGACGATGGGCCACCGGGCCCTCGACGGCAGGCCCGTGCCGGGCACCTACGCGGCATACGAGGAGCTTCTCGACATCGCCGTCGGGGTCGCGGCCGGCGGGGGTGGCATCCTCGAGTTCGCGACCGCCGGGTTGGCGCGCAGCGATTCGCCCGACACCGTCGCGGCGGAGTTCCCGTGGATCGGTCGCATCGCGGAGGCCGCCGGGCTGTCCGCCACCTGGATCGCGCTGCAGGCCCACGACGCCCCCGACCGTTGGCGTCGCGAGATGGACCAGGCCGCCGCGTGGCGCGATCAGGGCATCTCGGTGACGCCGCTCGTGGCCGGCCGTTCCGGGGGCGTGCTCTGGGGATGGGACGTGCGCCATCCGTTCCTGACGCGCCCCACGTACGCGGCGATCGCTCATCTCAAGTTGGCCGAGCGGATCGAGGTGCTGCGCCGCTCCGAAGTGCGCGCCGCGATCCTGTCCGAGCCCGACGACCCGGCCGGCTTGAACGAGCGTCGGCAGCGGTCGTTCATGCGCGCCGCTCTCCCGGCGTGCTACGTCCTCACCGGCGTGCCCGACTACGAGCAACCGCCGGAGCGATCGCTCGGTGCCCTCGCGGAGCAGACGGGGTGCAGCATCGACGAGGTCGTGTACGACGCGCTCACCGCCGACCCCGACGCCATGGTGCTCTACCCGATGTACAACTATGCCGGTACCGATCACCAGGTCCTCTACGAGCAGCTCTGCGACCCCGCCGCCGTGATCGGCACCAACGACGGGGGTGCGCACTGCGCGTACACGTGCGACGCCTCGATCCCGACGTTCATGCTCGCCCACTGGGCCCGTGACCGTCATCGTGGACCGCGCCTCGAACTCCCCGAGATCGTTCGCCGTCTCACGTCGCAGCCGGCCGATCTCTACGGGATGTCCGATCGGGGTCGGATCCAGGTCGGCCTTCGCGCCGACCTCAACGTGATCGACGTCGACCGCGTGCAGCTGAGCGTGCCGCGCGCTGCGCACGACCTGCCCGGCGGCGCCACCCGCCTCCTCCAGGACCCGACGGGCTACGACCTGACGATGGTCGCCGGACAGATCACCCGTCGACACGGGGCCGACACCGGCGCCCGACCGGGACGCCTGCTCCGGCGTCACTGATCCGACCGAGGGCGCCGTTGCCACGAGCACCGAGCGGCGGTCGTCATCCTGCGAGCTCGTCGAGCCGGGCCTGCAGCTCGACAGGAAGCCGGTACGCACCGACGCCGAGGGTGATGGCCCGCTGCGGCGTTCGCCCGTCGGTGAGCAGCCGCACGGTGTCGTAGTCGTCGGCGGCCGCGAACGAGCGCCGCACCATCTCGGCCCCGCTCCGCTGACCCCATTGGTTGACGTTCCCGAGCCAGGCCTGGATGCCGTAGCCGGGCCAGCGAACGAAGTGCTCCCACGCGCCGTCGAGGGACGGCACCCCTTCGGCACCGGTGGACGCCAGGCGATCCAGGTAGTGGGCGAGCAGTTCTCGGTCGGCCGCTCGTCGTTCCTCGACCGTGAGCGAACTGACGACGAAGTACGACACGTCCCGCCAGGGACTGCCTCTGCGGGCCAGCTGCCAGTCGAGCCACAAGCGCTCGCCGTCGGCGCGCAGGTAGCTGTTGCCCTGGTGGGCGTCGCCGTGGACGAGACCCTTCGGTCCCGGCAGGCTTCGTTCGTACGCCGAGAGCTCGTCGAGCACGTGCTGCATCAGCTCGGGCCGCTCGTACACCCACGCCGGGACCACGGCGCTGTACTGGGGATCGGCGAGGTTCACCCGGATGTAGTTCCAGAACTGGATCACCTGCTCGGTGTCGACCGGGGTGTCCATCGACGGGGTGAGCCAGTTCAGATGCGCCGTCCGGTCGCTTGCCCACGACGAGCCGTGCAACACGGCCAACGACTCGAGCCCGGCCGCCACGCCGTCGACCCCGAGGTGGTCAGCGCTCGACCCGAACCGCCCCGGCGACCGGGCGAGGTCCTCCATCACCACGATGCCCTGACCGCTCCCATCGTCGTCCCAGTCGGCGTAGAACGCACGCGGCACCGGTGCATCGAGGCGACCCCGGACGAAGTGGTAGAAGCGGGCCTCGCGTTCACAGATGTCGCCCGTACGCATGCCCGACCAGTTCGACTTGAGGCAGACATGCTGCGGCAGGCCCGCGGTTCGGGCGGTCTCGTTCAGCTGGAGCGACAACCGGAGTTTCGTCGTGTGGCTCGCGGTTCGCTCGACCTCCTCGAAGCCCTCCACCACCACGCCCTCGAACCGATACGCCAGCAGCTCCGTGAGCCACGCCGGTGTCACGTCGTCGATCCGACGCGGGAGCGGCCGGCGTCGCTGCGGATAGGGCCGGTCGAGCCCCAGGCCTGATCCCCTGATCGACGAGTCGCTGCGCTGCTCGACCACGGTCCTCCCGTCTCTGCCGGCTCCGATGCCCGGCGGCACGGTCGCCCGACCCGGCACGACGGCGGACTTGACACTATCGTCACACCTTCGTCGCGGCGGGCTCCGACGAGGGAACCGCTGCCGCCACGATCCACCGGAGGTCACTCATGGCTCGCCTTCACGACCCCGCCGGACGCAAGATCGTGTTGATCACGGGCTGCTCGAGCGGGATCGGCCTGGCCACCGCCGAGGCCTTCGCTCGTCAGGGCTGGACCGTCGTCGCCTCAGTGCGCGACGCGTCGCGCGGCGACCGCCTTCGGGCCGTGCTCAAACCTGCGGGGGCGTCGGCGGAGATCGTGGAGTTGGACGTGACCGACGAGTCCTCGATCGCGGACGCGGTGGCCGGTGTCGTCGAGCGTCACGGCGGGATCGACGTCGTGGCGAGCAACGCCGGGGTGGGGATGGACGGCACGACCGAAGAACTGTCGGTCGACGACTTCCGCGCCTCGCTCGAGGTCAACTTCCTCGGTTCGGCGCGCCGAGCGGACGGGAGGGCGAGAGCGGATGGCACCAGGTGTGCACGCGCCCGAGTCTCGACTGCGACCTGCACGGTTCCCGGACCATGAGGTCCGCGAACAGCGCAGCGTCCTGGAACGTGCGGCCAAGCGAGAGGGCGGCGCGACGATGCGCGGGGAGCTGATCGACCGGACGGCCGACGAGCTCGATCCGCCCGGTGCTCCTCACGTAGGCACCGATCGCGCAAGACGCCTGCCTCCACCACGCCGAGCACGACACCGGCGCCGAGCGCGATCGGCCCGCCAGCGCGACGTTGAGCGACTGCTCGACGATGATCATCGTCATTCCCTGTGTTTGAGCTCGCGGGCGATCCCGAGGAGACTCTGGACCGTCACCGGTGCCAGGCCGAGCGACAGCTCGTCGATGATCAGCACGTCGGGCTCATGGCCGAGCGCCGTCGCCAGGGCGAGGATCTGTTCGAGTCGACCATCGCGGTGGAAGTCGTAGCGCTTGCGTTGATGGGCAGGTACTCCTACGGTTGGCGGATGTTGACCCCGGTTCGCTCCACGGTGCTGATGGGGTTCTATTTCTTCCCTCGTGGTGGCAGCGCTCAGGTGGCCAGGTACTTGTGCCGGGCGCTGGCCGGTTCGCCGTGGCGCCTGACTCTGTTCTCAGGTTCGCTCGGAACCAGCAGCGACACCTCGAATGCTGAGCGCTTCTTCGGCGGTATCGAGTGCCGCTCGTTGGACTACTCGCCAGCAAAGGCCAGCTGGGCGACAGGGCGCGACTCGATGCTGGCGGCGGTGCCGATGCACGCCTCCTACGAGGACCGGCCACAAGTGGCCGACCGGGTCTTCGTCGACCTGGACGACGCGGCGTTCAACCGTCAGGTCACCGGGTGGACCAAGTTCCTGTCTGTCCAAACCTGCACGCCGAGCGTGTTGCACCTGCACCACCTCACACCGATCCACGAGGCGGCCATGGGACTGTGGCCAGACACCCCAGTGGTCACCCATCTGCACGGCACGGAGCTGATGATGCTCGCAGCTGAGCGGGCGGGTCGCCGAAGTCGCCACGGTTCACCGTTCGGGGTCGAGTGGGTCGAACGGATGCGACGATGGGCGGCGGCCTCGGATCGACTCGTCGTCGTGTCGTCCCATGATCGTGAACTCGCCGGCGAGCTGCTCGAGGTCGATCCTGAGCGCTTCGCGATTGTCGCCAACGGCGTCGACACCGAGGTGTTCACCATCCGCGTTCCCCGTTTCTGCGACCATCGGGCACGGTGGACGCGGTGGCTCGTCGACGATCCCCGTGGATGGCGGCCGGGCGGTGACGAAGGTTCGATCCGCTACGAGCACGACGATCTGGCCGCGTTCAGCGACGACGCCGGCGAGCCGGTGCCGGTCGTGTTGTTCGTGGGGCGTTTCCTTCGCTTCAAACGCCTGCAGCTCCTGATCGAAGCACACCACCAAATTCGGTCGACCACCGGACTTCGGAGCGTGCTGGTGATCGTCGGTGGTTTCGTGGGCGAATGGGAGGGCGAGCACCCCTACGACACGGTGCAACGCCTCGGCGCTGTGGGCGTGTATTTCGTTGGTTGGCGCGATCACCACGAGTTGGCAGAGATCCTCGGGTGCAGCGACGTGCTCGCCGCCCCCGCCGTCGACGAACCGTTCGGCCTCGTCTACCTCGAAGCGATGGCGGCGGGGGTCCCGCCGATCGCTACCGATACCGGAGGTCCACGGTCGTTCATCAACGTCGACCCGACCTTGCCAACCGGGTGGCTCGTTGCGCCCGACGACGTTGGAGCCACCGCCGCGGCGTTGGCCGAAGCGGTGTCGGACCCGGTCGGTCGGTGTGAGCGTGGCGAACGAGCAGCCCGCTACGTCGCCGAGAAGTATTCGTGGACCGCCACCGCGGCGACGTTCTCGAAGATGTACCGAGATGTGATCGAGGAGCGGGCGCCGATCAAGCGTCAGTCAGAGCCGACGACGAGCGGCGTCGCGTAGGACAAAATCAGCCCGTACCCGTCGTCGGGAAGAAGGTGGACGATCAGCTGGTCCTCGACGATCTCGGACCACAACGGATTGTGTGTCGCCACCCGCCCCGATCCGGCCATGAACACCGGGAACGGGACCTCGCGTTCCATCACTAGCCCGTCGGCATCCAACAGCCCGATCCCGCCGAGCCAGCCCGGACCGCCCGCCAGGGTCACCTCGGCGACGCCGCCGCACAACAGGTGGCCGCTGTCGAGCCATTGGCAGTCCTGGTGATCCACGAAACAACCCGGGTTGACCCGAGCCGACAAGAGGCGACCGTCGATCGACCACCGGTAGAAACGACGCGAGCCCCACGACCATCCGACCAGGTCGCCGTCGGGGCCGCAGCGTGCGATCGCACCCACGTGATCGTCGACCGAGAACACGGGCTCGGGGCGGCCGCCCGGCTCGAACCGGACGATGGTCGCCGACGAATCAGGGATGTACTCGGCGCACGGAATCCAGAACGCGCGGCCATCGAAATCCATACCACCCGGGTGGTAGTGGTGATCGTCGCCGACCGGAATCCGTTCCACCAGATCACCACAGCGGTCGACCCCGAACACGAGACCGCACCGCTCGACCTTGTCGACCGTGGAGATCCACCAGGTCCCATCGACCCTGGCCATGCCCTGGGGGTGGTGGGCATCGAAGGTCAGCGGTAGTTCGTCCACCAACTGCCAGGTCGTCGAACGGGAGGCGGAAGCAACCGTGTTCCCAACTCGGCGGCCAACGCGTGTCTCGTGATGCAGCATGCAAGAACAAGCCTGGCAGACCAACACGAACTACTAGCGGCCATCGAACGACCCATTCGCACCGCTCAGATGAACGGACGACGTAAGGGTCACCCGGCTTTTCGGACTCGCGAGGTGGCTGGACCTGGCGACCGATCCGCCCGACGCGCCGCTCGAGGCTCCCCTCGTCTGGCCCGACGGTCCCGTCGACGTCCCGACCCCCGGCGGGGCGACCGTCACTGCCGATCGCCGACGCTGCGGCGCTGCTCGGTTTGACGACGTTGCAGATGATCCGCGGCCTCCTGGCCCAGACGTGCCCCGTGCCGGCGATCGGGCTCGGTAGCGAACTCGGCGACGCCGTGGTGGCGACAGCGGAACCGCGGCGGTGTGAGCTCTCTTGCGGCGCTGGCGCCTCAGACCTTCGATGCCCGAACCACGACGTTGTCCTCGTACCGACGACGGTCTCCGTTGAACCGGCCGCCGCAGGTGACGAGGGTGAGTGTCGGCGGACCGTCGCGTCTCCAGACGCCTATCGCGCCGAGGTCGTCCTTGTCGACCAGGCGGACCTCGTCGACCACGTAGGCGGCGGTCGTTCCATCCGACAAGGTCACCTGGACGCGCGCCCCGACCTTCAGGTCCCTGAGGTGGCGGAACACACCGTTCACGCGGTTGAAGTTCACATGGGCCGCCAACACCGTCGAACCTGGATCAGCGGGAGCGGGCCCGAACCGATACCAACCGATCACCTTCGGATCCGGGACGTCGAGGTCGCCGCCCTCCAGCACGCCAACCGAGATGATCGGAGCCTCGTCGATCGTGAGATCGGGAATCGACAACCCGACCGGCACTGCTCGTTCCACCTCTTCAGCCGGGTCGAACACGGCGCTCCCGAGGTCGCCGACGAGTCCCTCGTACGGAGATGCCACCTCGCTGGGCTCCTGGTTCATTTCGACCTCCGTCGTTGGCACGGCGACGGTCGTTCGGACCGCCTCGACACGCGGAGGAATTGGAGAGGGGACGGAAGCGCTGCAGGCGGCGGTCACGAGGAGCAGGACTGCCACCTGCAGCGCGATCATTTGGCGCTCGGGACGATGCGCCGCTGGATGCTCAGGCATGGGCTCGCTTCGAGCGAACCATCACGAACCCGACGGCGACCACGCCGAGGCCGCCAAGGACCAACAGCGTGACCGGGAATCCGCCCTGGTCATCGATCGGCGTGTTCCCGGTCTCGATCCGACTCGGGTCGCTGCCCAAGCCCGAAATCGACTCGGTCAGCACGCCAAGGGTCTTGGCGTCCAGCGAGCCGACGGCGTAGACGATGAGCGACTCGCCGTCCTTGATCGTCAGATCCGCCGGTCCGATCACCACCGGAGAAGCGGCTCCCGCGGGCACGACCTCGGCCGAGATCTTCCCGGCCGCGAGATCGGCCTTGCCCTCTTTGCCGTTCACGACGTTGGCGAACGCCACGGCACCGTTGGCTTTCACGTCAACCGCGGGCGCGGCAGCGGCGTGACGGACGACGAGGCGGCCCTTCCCGGCAGCCAGCTTGGAGGTGTCGTTCTCGAACACCGACAACGTCGGCTTCCCGTCCGCGGTCAGGTGCGCGACGATCGTGTAGTTGCCGGAGGCAGGCAGCTTGACGTCACCGGCGTCGATTGCCACGGTGTCGGTACCGGCGGCCTTCACCTGCAGCTTCGCCAGTGTCTTGCCGGCCAGCGAGGAGAGATCCTTCGTCTCGCCGTACTTGAAACCGGCGAACACCTCGGCCCCGCCGGCCTCGACGTCGACATCGGTTGCGGGAATGCCATGGATCAGGTGGATCCGGGCAGCCTGCTGGGCAGAGGCGGATCCGGTGCCGGCCAAACCAGCAGTGACCAGGAGTGCTGTTCCTGCGGCGAGCAGTCGAGCAGTGCGCTTCATGGCGAAATGTCCTCTCGGTAGGGTGTTTCACATCATTTGGCACTAAACGATCGGTCCGGATGCAAGGACGCAGAACAACTTGAGAAGTTGGTGATCGGTGCATCCATCGACGCCGTTCGAAGACAAGTTGCGTGAGATGGCACTCTCCCTACCCGCCAACCGAGGAGCAGTGGTGAAGAACGCTCCGCGCGACGCCAGAGCACTCGAGGAGGTGTTCCGCGAGGGTTCGGATGATGCGCTGCGCCGCGCCTACGACTCGCATGGCGCGCTGATCTACACGTTCTGCCGCCGGGCCGTGGGCAACGATCGAGCCGACGACGTCACCCAGGAGGTGTTCCTCACTGCTTGGCGACAGCGCGATCGCTATGACCCCGAGCGAGGCGCCTTGGCGGGCTGGTTGATCGGAATTGCACGGTTCAAGGTGCTGGAAGCCCTACGGCGTCGTCAGCTCCACCTCATCGATGACGAACGGACGGGCTCGGCCGACATGGTGAGCCCGGATGATGTCGAGTCGCTCGCCGATCGAATGGTGCTCGCCACCGCGCTCGCAGAACTCACACCACGAGCCCGTTCGCTGATCACCCTTGCGTTCGACGAACAACTTCCCCACACGGAGATC
>Ga0209023_10004766_pt1 | contig 15225 bp, 12 predicted proteins | sample LakOneMetagenome_FD_187468 | JGI IMG/M metagenome (GOLD analysis project Ga0209023, IMG submission 187468) | Freshwater and sediment microbial communities from Lake Erie, Canada (SPAdes) (version 2) | ecosystem: Environmental > Aquatic > Freshwater > Lentic | place: Lake Erie, Canada... | reverse complement strand
GGTCGCCACGGCCTTTGGTGAGATCTACCAGTATCTCGTCGAGGGTGACGCGATCGATCCGATGGAGCGCAAGACAATCCACGACTGGGATCTGCGGACTCGCCTGCGGTCGGTGCCCGGCGTCAGCGAGATCAACTCGTGGGGTGGGCTCACCAAACAGTTCCAGATTGTCGTGGATCCGCGGCAGCTTGATCGATATGGCCTGTCGCTGCGACAGGTCTACGCAGCCGTGGAAGCGAACAACGCGTCGTTCAGCGGCGGATTCATCGAGCATCGCTCTGAGCGTTACACCGTGCGCGGCGTCGGCCTGGCCACCAACGAAGACGATCTGAAGCACATCGTCGTCGCCTCCGCCGAAGGCGTCCCGGTGCTGGTGGGCGACGTCGCTGCCGTGGAACTGGGCGCCATGCCGCGACAGGGCGCGGTGACGCGTGACGGCAAGGGCGAAACGATTGCCGGCATGGTCATCATGCTGAAGGGCGAAAGCGGCAAGGTGGTGGCCGAGCGTGTGAAGAACCGCATGGCCGAGATCGCATCGTCGCTGCCACAAGGCCTGAGTCTCCTGCCCTTCTACGACCAGACCGAAGTCATCGACCGGACCTCTGCAACCGTGAAGAAGAACCTCATCGAGGGTTCACTGCTCGTGGTCGTGGTGCTGTTCGTCTTCCTGCGCAACGTGCGCGCCGCGCTCATCACCGCGGTGATCATTCCGCTCTCGATGCTCGTCGGCTTCATCGGCATGAAGCTGTTCGGCGTCTCGGCCAACCTGATGTCGCTCGGAGCCATCGACTTCGGGCTGCTGGTCGACGGCGCGGTCGTGATGATCGAGAACTTCGTGCGTCGCGGCCATGAAACCGATCACGGTCCACCCGACGAGTCCGCGCACCACCGCACGATACGGCGCGCGACCGAGGCCGCCACCGAGGTGGCGCGCCCGATTCTCTTCGGAGTCCTCATCATCATCGCGGTCTACATCCCGATCTTCGCCCTCGAGGGCCTCGAGGGAAAGATGTTCAAGCCGATGGCGATCACGGTCTGCTCAGCCCTGCTCGGATCGCTGATGCTGTCGCTCACCGCCGTGCCGGTGTTCGCCTCCTACGTGCTGAAGCCGCATCACGAGCACGAGGAGGTCTGGTTTGCCGCCCTGCGGTATCGCTACGGACGGCACCTGCACGACGCCATGAACCACAAGTCGCGCACGCTGGCCGTGGCGCTCCTTGCCGTGAGCGCGGCGCTGGCGTCCGTGCCGTTCCTCGGCACCGAGTTCATGCCGAAGCTCGATGAAGGTTCCATCCTCATCGAAACGCGCAAGCTGCCGTCGGTCTCACTTCAGGAGTCGGTGGAGCTGTCGACGCAGGTTGAAACGGTCGTCAAGGCTTTCCCCGAGGTCAAGACGGTCGTCACCAAGATCGGTCGACCGGATGTGGCGACCGAAGCCATGTCCATCTTTCAGGGAGACGTGTACGTCATCCTGCACCCGGTTGAGACGTGGACCTCAGGCCGGACCAAGGAGGCTCTGATTGACGCGCTCGCCATGGAGCTCGAGAAGGTGCCGGGGCTGGCGTTCAACTTCACGCAGCCGATGGCCATGCGACTGGACGAAGTCGTCTCGGGCGTGAAGGCTGATGTCGCGGTGAAGGTCTTTGGTCCCGATGCCACGGCGCTCGAGCGCCTGGGCGAACAGGTGCGTCAGGTGCTCGACCGCGTGCCGGGCAATGCCGACTTGCAGGTCGAGGCGCTCTCGGGTTCCACGCAAATCCAGCTCGATATCGATCGGGCACGCATCGCTCGCTACGGCCTGAACGTGGACGACGTGCGCGAGGTGGTGGAAACGGCGGTTGGCGGCATGGAGGCCAGCGAAGTGCTCGATGGGGCGCGCCGCTTCCCCGTCGTGCTCCGCTACCCGGCGGAACAGCGACGTGACGCGACCGCGATCGCCAGCCTCATGCTCACGGGCCCGGCCGGCGAACGCGTGCCGCTGTCGTCGATCGCGACGGTGCGCGAGATCCAGGGGCCTGAAGCCATCAACCACGAAATGGCAGAGCGACGGCTCGTCGTGCAGACCAACGTCCGCGGTCGGGACATGGGCGGCTTCGTGGCCGAGGCGCAGCGCATGGTGTCAGACAAGGTGCAGCTGCCGGCGGGCTACCACATCGCGTGGGGCGGCCAGTTCGAGAATCAGCAGCGTGCGATGCGGCGGTTGATGTTCGTCATTCCGCTGTCGCTGGTCATCATCTTCCTGCTGCTGTTCGCCACCTTCGGAAAGGTGCGCCAGGCCGGCCTGGTCATCATGAACGTGCCGTTCGCGCTGGTCGGCGGCATCGCCGCACTCTGGTTGCGCCAGCTGAACCTCAATCTGTCTGCCTCGGTGGGCTTCATCGCCCTCTTCGGCGTGGCGGTGTTGAACGGCGTCGTGCTGGTCTCAGCGGTCAACAAGCTGCGCGAGGACGGCGCAGGCCTGCGCCATGCCATCATCAGCGGCGCGTCCACCAGGCTCAAGCCCGTGTTGATGACCGCCACGGTCGCCATGTTCGGGTTCTTCCCGATGGCGCTTTCGCATGGTGCGGGCGCCGAGATCAGCCGTCCACTTGCCACCGTCGTCATCGGCGGCATCATCACGTCGACGCTGCTGACGCTCATCGTGCTGCCGACGCTCTATGAACTCATCGAGGCTCGCGTCGCCAACGATGACGACGCGTAGAATGAAATCGTGCACTTCTTGCTCGTCGAAGACGACCCCACCATCAGCCGGTTTCTGCTGCGCGGTCTTCGCGAAGAGAACCATGTGGTGGACCTCGCCGAAGACGCCGACACCGCCGAGCAGTGTGCCGCCGCATCCGAGTACGACGCGATCCTGCTGGACGTGATGCTGCCGGGCGGCGCCGACGGTTTCGAGGTCTGTCGCCGCCTGCGATCTGCGGGCGTCGACACGCCGGTGCTGATGCTCACGGCTCGAGACGGCATCGCCGACCGGGTGCACGGCCTCGACATTGGAGCCGACGACTACCTCACCAAACCATTTGCGTTCGACGAACTGCTCGCCCGGCTTCGCGCCTTGACGCGCCGCGGACGCTCGCGCCATGTCTCGGCGTCGCTGGTGTACGGGCCGCTGCAGATGGACCTCGAGTTGCACACAGTCACCGCAAACGGCCAGGTCGTGCCGCTGAGCGCCACGGAGTATCGGCTGCTCGAGTACCTCCTCCGTCGCGCCGAAACCATCGTGTCTCGCTCGCAGCTGGCGGATCACGTCTGGGGCAGCGACTACGACCCGTTCTCGAATGTCGCCGACGTCTACATCGGTTACCTGCGACGCAAGCTTTCAGCGGCGGGTGTGCCCGCGACGCTCATCCAGACCATTCGCGGTCTCGGCTACATGCTGAAGACACAGGCTGCCTGAGGACGGACCATGCGGACCTTGTCGTTTCGAGCGCGTCTGACGCTGCAGTGGACGGCGGCGTTCGGCTGTGTGCTTGCACTCATGTCGCTCGCGGTCTACTCCGGCATCCGCACGTTCCTCTACGACGAGCTCGACTCGCAGTTGCGCACGCTCGCCGGTACCGAACTCGCCTCGGCAACCGATGCGGCGACCGGTGTGCACTTCCACGATTTTCCCGCCGAGGAAGTAGCCGGCACCTACGCCGCCAAGTTCGTGCAGCTCTATGACGCCTCGGGCCGCCTCCTGAGTCAGTCGGCGGTTCTCGAGAACAGCCCTGCCCTCGTGTCTCCCGAGATGCGCCAGCAGGCGCTCCGTGGTGCAGCACCTGTCTTCACAGTGGCGGCGGCCGGTCGGCCCGGTCGCGTCATCGCGCTCACGACACGCAAGGATGGACAGGCGTATGTCGTCGCCGTGGGTCTGTTCATCGAGCCTGTCACGGCAACACTCGCCCGCATCGGCTGGTTGCTGGCGGCGCTGTCTGGTTTCGGTCTGTCGATGACGGCGGTGATTGGCTACCTGCTCGCGACGCGCGCCCTGGCGCCAGTCGCGCACGTCACGGAACGCGCCAGCCGCATTGCCCACGGCGACTTTTCGGCACGCCTCGACCGCCCGACGGTCGACGACGAACTCGGACGCATGACGGGTCTGCTGAACGAGATGCTCGACCGGCTGCACGGCTCGGTTGAAGCCAACCGCCGGTTTGCCGCAGACGCGTCACATGAACTGCGCAGCCCGCTCACCGCCATGCTCGGCGAGATCGACGTGACGCTGAAGCGGCCGCGTGACGCCGACGAGTATCGCGAGAGCCTCACGATCGTGCACGGTCGCCTGCGGGAACTGACCGAGATGACCGACCAGCTGATGGTGCTGGTTCGAGCGCAGGAAGGTCAGGTGATCGGTGCCACAGAGGTCCACGTCGACGCGCTCGCCCATGATGCCGCGCACGCGGTGGCGCGACTCGCTGAAGAACGCGGTGTGACCATACGCGTCGGTGAGACAGACAACGCCGTCATCTACGCGGAGCCACTGCTGCTCACACGGGTCATCGACAATCTGGTTCGGAACGCCGTGCAGTACAACCGGCCAGGTGGGGACGTCGTCATCACCGCGAGCGTCGAGGAGCCGAGCGGCACCGAATGGTCGGCGGCGCACACGATCCTTCGCGTCACGGACACGGGGCACGGCATCCCGCCTGCGGATCGCGAAAGAGTGTTCGAGCGCTTCTACAGGGTGGAGCGCTCGCGCAATCGCCGCATGGGCGGTGCCGGCCTCGGACTCGCCATCGCCAGCGAAGTCGTGCGGCTGTTCGGCGGCACGATTCGCGTCGCGTCATCGTCGGCGGAGGGCACGACGCTCGAAGTGCGGATGCCAGGTGGACACGGCTCGGTGTCCACGGTCGCGCAGCAACAGGCGCTGACGACTTAACCCTGAGCCGAGCGCAACAATGCGCGGACGCTGTCCTGCGCCTTGCGTCGCACGTCGTCTGGCAGCGACGCAGCCGCCGCACCGCGGCACAGGCCGATCGTGCTGCGCAACCCCGCGACAACCGCCGCGCAGTCCGTGCACACGGCGCAGTGCCGCTCGATGTCGTCGCAGCGCGCCGCATCGAGCTCGCCGTCGAGATAGGCCGAGATGGAGCGCAGCACCGCGGCGCAGTCGGGTCTCACATCGGCAGTCATAGATCCTCCAGCGCGGCTCGCAGCATCAGACGCGCGCGATGCAGCCGCTGCTTCACGTTGGCTTCGGACAGTCCCGTCACCGTCGCCACCTCGCGCGTCGACAAACCTTCCATTTCCCGCAGCACGACGATGACGCGGTAGTTCGGCGGCAGCGATGCGAGCGCTTTTCGCAGTCGCTCGCCCAGCCACGCATCGATCAACTGCTGGTCGGCCGGGCGCCCGTCGGCGGGCACGTCGATTGCCGCGTGATCGCCATCATCGGCGGCACTCTGCTCAATCGATGCGAGGCGAGCCGGTTCGTTGACGCGCCGTCGGCGCTTCATCAGACACGCGTTCCGCACTGTCTGATAGAGCCACGTGCGAAACGCCTCGGGCTCTTTGATCTGGGACACGTGCTTGTAGGTGTTCAGCAGCGCGTCCTGCATCACATCTTCAGCGTCCTCGGGATGGCCGCACACCAGCAGGCTGAATCGATACGCCACTTCCTGCGCGCGCATCAAGAGACGTTCCATGGCGTCGGAGTCGCCGCCGGCCGCGCGACGCACGAGGTCTGCGTACTCGGCTTTCACCGTGTCCTGTGCGGTTGGATGCGTCGTCTCGAGGTTGGTGACAGACACGACACCCAGTTTAGCGGTGTCACCAGGAAGTCTGCGCGTGCATCTCTCGGCATGATGGCCCGCCTCATCACGATATGGACTCTCTTCCTGTGCCTCGGTGCACCTGGCGTCCTCAGGGCGCAGGATGCACCGACATCGCTCACCCTGGCCGCGCTCATTGACGCCGCGGTGGCAAAGAGCGCGCCGCTTCGCGCCGCACGTGCACAGGCGGAGGTCGCGACCGCATCGCTCGGTGCGGCCCGAAGCACGGTGTTTCCTCGCGTGTCCGTCGTCGAAAGCTGGCAACGCGGCAATCAGCCGGTGTTCGTGTTCAGCACGTTGCTCGCAAGCCGGCGCTTTGCCGCTGACAACTTCGCGATCGAACAGCTGAATCACCCGGCGGCACTCGGGTCCTTTCACGCAACGGCCGCTATCGAGCAGGTATTGTTCGACGGCGGCGCACGGAAAGCCTCGATTGCTCAGTCGTCGGCCCAGGCTGAGATCGCGACCCTCGCGACGAGCGAAGCAGAACTGGCGACTATCGAACGGGTGATCGACCTGTATGGCCGATTGCTCGCCCTGCAAGCGACCCACACAGCGACGACGGGATCCATCGAGAGCGCCCGCGAAGACCTGCAGCTTGCCGAGCGTCGGAGGGATGCCGGCACGGTCACCGAAGCCGACGTGTTGTCGCTGCGGGTGCACGTCGCCGGTCTCGAGCAACGTCTGATTCAGCTCGACGGCGACGCCGCCATCGTCCGCGCGCACCTGAATCGTCTGACCGGTGCGTCGCTCACCCGAGAGTTCCGGGCGGCCGAACCGGCGCCAGGGACATCGCCCGCGGTGCCCTCCCTCTCAGACGTGCTTGCCGACGCCGAAGCAAACCGGCCCGACGTGAAACGTGCGGCGGCGGCCTCCTCTGGTGCCGACGAGGCTCGCCGCGCCGCACGCGCGGCGCTGATGCCTCGCATAGCCGCACAGGGTGCGTTCGACGTGGCGGGGACACGCGCGTTCGATCGCGCCTCGTCGTGGCTCGTCGGAGGCGAGCTGCGGTGGTCGCTCGGTCTGGGCGGCACAGAGCTCGCGCAACTGCGTTCCGCGACGGCCGCGGCGGCGAAGTCGCGCGCCGACGCGGACGATGCGCGTGCACAGGTCCAAATCGAGGCGCTGACCGCGCTGCGTCAGCTCGATACGGCGCGCGCGCGGCAGGTGGTTGGCGAGGCCATGGTGACTCAGGCACGAGAAAGCCAGCGCATCACGCGCGATCGGTATGAAGCCGGACTGGCTCGCGTCAACGACGTGTTGTCTGCAGCGGCCGCGCTGCTCGATGCCGAAGCGCAACGCGCAGCCGCCATCGCCGACGAGTTCACGAGTCGCGCGCAGTTGAGCCGAGCCACGGGCCACCGCCCATGAGCAGCAACAACCGCGTGGGAACGACCCGCAGGCACTCGACACCATCATTCTCGAAGAGGACTCTGTGAGATTCCGACTGCTCACCATCGCCGCCGCCCTCGTCATGTCCGCGGCCTGTACCAGGCGGACGCCGGAGGCGGCCCCTGCCAAGGCCGCCGAGCCCGTCCCTGTGACCGTGGACAAGGCCGCGACGACAGAGTGGCCCTCGTCCTACGAAGCCGGCGGCATCGTCCGCGCGCAAGTCAGCGCGCCTGTCGCAAGCCGCATCATGGCAACGATCACCGCGGTCCACGTGCGCGTTGGCGACCGGGTCCGTCGCGGTGCGCCGCTGGTGACGCTCGACGCTCGTGAGTTAGTTGCCAATCAGGACCGCACCGCTGCTGGCCTCGTTGGAGCGCAGGCGGCAGCCTCTGCAGCCGCCGCAGACGAGGCTGCCGCGGACGCCAACCTGACATTGGCCAGAGTGACACACGAGCGCATTGCGGGACTCGCGGCGCGCAAGTCTGCGACGCCGCAGGAACTCGATCAAGCCGTGGCCGCCCTCGCCGCCGCAGACGCGCAGCTGCGTGGTGCCCGCGCACGACGCGCTGCCGCCGACGCCGGCCGTGAGGCCGCCAGGGCGGCTGGCGCAGCCGCCGACACAGGCGCCAGCTACGCGCAGCTCATCGCCCCGTTTGACGCCGTAGTCACCGAGCGCGCGGCCGAGCCCGGCATGATGGCCACGCCGGGCACACCACTGCTGATCCTCGAGGAGCCCTCACACCAGCGCCTCGAAGTCAGCGTCGACGAGGCGCGCGCCGCGTGGACCGGACCTGGTCAGTCGGTCGAAATCAGCCTTGATGCCGATGCCGCCGGCGAACAACGGACGTGGACGACCGCGCGTGTCGCCGAAGTGGACCGGCTTGATCCGTCCTCGCACACCTTCACGCTGAAGATCGACCTGCCGTCCGGCGACGTTGCGACGTCGGGCCACGTCGGTCGCGCGCGCATCACCGGCGCCAGGCGGTCTACGCTTGCCGTTCCAGATGCGGCACTGGTGCGCCGCGGTCAGCTCACGTTCGTCTTCGCGGTAGATGCCGGCAGCGTCGCTCGCTTGCGAGCCGTCTCCATCGGCACCTCGCAGAGTGGGCGGACCGAGATTCTCGCAGGGCTCGCGCCGAACGACGCGGTGGTCGTCAGTCCTGGTCCGTCGCTGGTTGACGGTCAGCCGGTGCGCCAGACCACCGCAGTGTCCGGAGGCCGGCCGTGACCGCGCTTCGCCTCGGTGCCGCCGGCCGGCTCGCAGCTGCATTCACGCACTCCAAGCTGACACCGCTGCTGATGGTGTCCTCGCTGCTGCTCGGCATCTGGGCCGTCATCGCCCTCCCGCGCGAAGAAGAACCACAGATCATCGTGCCGATGGTCGACGTGTTCGTCGACCTGCGTGGCGCAACGCCAAGCGAGGTCGAACAGCGCATCACCCGACCGCTCGAAAAGCTGATGTGGGAAGTGCCTGGCGTCGAGTACGTCTACTCCACGTCCCTTGCCGGCCGCTCGATGGTCATCGTGCGCTTCCTCGTCGGCCAGAAGGAGGTGGACGCGCTCGTTCGGCTCAACCAGAAGCTCGCGGCGAACGCCGTGGCGATGCCGCCTGACGCGTCGCGACCGTTGGTGCAGGCGCGCTCGATCGACGATGTTCCTGTGATGGCACTGACGCTGTCTGGTGCTGGCTATGACGACGTCCGGGTGCGACAGTTCGCGGCGCAGTTACACGATGCGTTGAAGGAGCTGCCAGGCATCGGCACGGTGGAACTCATTGGCGGGCGGGCGCGCCAGATCACCGTGGAACTCGACCCGCAGGCACTGGTGGCTGGCGGCCTCGATACGCTGGCGGTCACCCAGGCACTCGCACAGAGCAATGTGCGCATGACCGCCGCGTCCATTGTGACGGGCAATTCGACCACGGTGGTGGACGCCGGACAGTGGCACTCCTCCGTCGATTCCCTCCGCCGCATCGTCGTCGGGCAACAACGCGGAGCACCCGTGTGGTTGGGTGACATCGCGGCCGTGCGCGATGAAGGCGGTGAGCCCGCCAGCTACGTGCGCCAGTACACGCGCACCGGGGAGGCCCGCCCGGCCGTGACGCTGTCCATTGCCAAGCAGTCCGGTGTCAACGCCATCGAGTTGACGCGAGCCGTGCGCGAGAAGGTGAACGCGTCGCGCGGCTACATTCTCCCGGCCGACCTCGACGTCGCGGTCACGCGCGACTACGGCGCCACCGCCGAGCAGAAGTCGAACGAACTGCTCTGGCACATGTTCCTCGCGATCGTCTCGGTGTCTGTGCTCATCTGGATCGTGCTCGGACGGCGAGAGTCCCTCGTCGTGCTGACCGCCATTCCTGTCACGCTGGCGCTGACGCTGTTCGTCTTCTATCTGTACGGCTACACGCTGAACCGCATCACGCTCTTCGCGCTGATCTTCTCCATTGGCATCCTCGTCGACGACGCCATCGTGGTCGTCGAGAACATCGTGCGCCACATGCGCGAGCGCGGACACGAGACCGATGTCGCCGCCGTCGCCATACGCGCTGTTGACGAAGTCGGCAATCCCACGATTCTCGCCACGCTCGCCGTTGTCGCCGCCATTCTGCCGATGGCGTTTGTCGGTGGGTTGATGGGTCCGTACATGCGTCCCATTCCTGTGGGCGCAACTGCCGCCATGCTCTTCTCGCTGGTCGTGGCGTTCATCGTCACGCCGTGGTCTGCCATGCGGCTCCTCGGCCACGGTCATGGGGGTGAGCATCACACCGAAGATCGCATGACGGCGGCCTACCGCGAGCTGATGCATCGGCTGATCACCCGGCCGATGTGGCGATGGACGTTCCTGGGCAGCGTCGCCGTGCTGCTCGTCCTGGCCGTCATGACAGTCCCCACGGGGCTCGTGACCGTGAAGATGCTGCCCTTCGACAACAAGAACGAACTCCAGGTTGTCGTGCACATGCCTGAGGGCACGCCGCTCGAGACGACGACGGCCGCGACTGACCAACTGGCGGCCGCCGTGCTCGGCGACCGCGAAGTGGCAGGCGTCCAGAGCTACGCCGGCACCTCGTCACCGTTCACGTTCAACGGACTGGTCCGCCATTACTTCCTGCGGCGCGATGCGAATCTGGCCGACCTGCAGGTGGCGCTCACGCCGAAGGACGACCGACACGAGCAGAGCCACGACATCGCAAAGCGTCTGCGCACGCGCCTGACGCCGGTGGCCGAGTCGCTGCACGCGACGATTCAGGTGGTCGAGGTTCCGCCTGGCCCGCCGGTGCTGCAGACGATCGTGGCGGAAGTCTACGGGCCGGATCCGGCTCGCCGCCTCGAAGTGGCGCAGACGGTAAAGGGTGCGCTTCAGCGCACAAACGGCGTGGTCGATGTCGACTGGTATGTGGACGCGGCGCAACCGCGTGTGCGGCTGGATGTCGACAGCGAGAAGAGCGGCGTCGCCGGCGTCTCGCCAGCCGCCGTGGCGCGTCTCGTCCGACTCGCCGGGTCTGGAGAAACACTGGGCACGCTGCACGACGACCGGTCGCGCGAGCTCGTTCCGATCGTGCTGCGCCTGCCGCGTTCCGAACGCGGTTCGCTCGACGCCATCGAGAGTCTGCGGCTTGGCCCGAACCAGGTGCCGGTCGGCGAGTTGACTACGCGCACGAGTGACACGACCGATCAGTCCATCTATCACAAGAACCTGCGACCCGTGACCTATGTCACCGCCGACGTGGCCGGTGCCATCGAGAGTCCGGTCTACGCGATTCTGCAGCTCAATCGGGCGCTGTCATCAATGACGCTGCCGGAGGGGTATGCCTTCGAGATCTACAACACGCACCAGCCATTCGACGCCTCGAAGTACGCGATGAAATGGGATGGTGAGTGGCACATCACCTACGAGGTCTTCCGTGACCTCGGAATTGCATTTGCCGCCGTGCTGGTGCTCATCTACATCCTGGTGGTTGGCTGGTTCCAGTCATTCAAGAGCCCGCTGACGATCATGCTGGCGATTCCCTTCTCGCTGGTCGGCATCCTGCCAGCGCACGCCGCGCTTGGCGCATTCTTCACCGCAACGTCGATGATCGGCTTCATCGCCGGTGCGGGCATCGTCGTGCGCAATTCGATCATCCTCGTGGACTTCATCGAGCTGCGCATTCGCGACGGCATGCCCGTCGCAGAAGCCGTGGTGGACGCCGGAGCGGTCCGCTTCCGGCCCATGGCCCTGACGGCGGCCGCGGTCGTCGTCGGCTCGGCAGTCATCCTCTTCGATCCGATCTTCCAGGGACTGGCTATCTCACTGATGGCCGGCGAGGTGGCCTCGCTGCTGCTGTCACGCGTGACCGTGCCCATCACCTACTACCTCACACATCGCTCGAACAGCGCGGTCCTGACCGCGGCTGTTCCGCAGGGAGCCGCATCATGACCGTCGACGCGTTGATTCGTCTCATCGGCGGGAGCTTCGTGGCGCTGAGCGTGCTGCTCGGCATCTACGTACACCCCGGATTCCTCTGGTTCACGCTGTTTGTCGGGCTCAACCTCGCACAGTCCGGCGTGACCGGCTGGTGTCCGATGATGGCGATCCTCCGCAAGCTGGGTGTCCCCGACGCAGCGTGAAGCCGCACGAGGTTCTACAATCGGGCGACACCATTGATCCATGCCGCCCCGCACCGCTGAATCGCGTCGCACCTCACGCACGCCGAACTTCCGCGCCGTTGTCGACGGGCTCGCGTTGGCCGTGCTGGTCTTTCGCGGCCATCAGCTGGTGTACGCCAATGAGGCGGCGCAGCTCCTGAGGGCGCGTCTCCGCTCGAAGTACAAGTCGGAACTGACGGTGCTGCTCACCGATCATCTGCGCGAGCTGCAGCGCGGCGTCGGCCCGACGATGAGCCTGCTCACCGGTCAGCGTGGCGAGCCGTTCTACCTGCACGTCATCCCACTCGACGACACGGGCGGCGACATTGCGGTGAGCGTGCGCGAACTCGGGTCGTCGATGGGCGCGTTCCGCACGCGCTACGGTCTGTCACGTCGCGAAGCGGAGGTCGTGGAACTGGTGATGCTGGGATACCGCAACCGCGACATCGCCACTGTGCTCGGCACAGCCCCTGCGACCATCAAGAAGCATCTGACGCACATCTTCGACAAGGTCGGCGTCGACACGCGCACGCAGCTGATCGCGCGCATCGCCTGACGGCGCGAGTGTCGGAGGCACGGAACGGGCGTCACCCGGCCCGGCTGGAGCGGGAATGCTGAGCCGAATACCACGTAAGTAGTATTGCTGGCTCAGCATTGCACACTTATAGTCCAGAATTGTTCTACTTCAGTGGATCTGCGCGACGGGCCTGGTCCTGAACACGGAACGGAGGCCTCAGGTTGTTATGCGCGAGTGCCGTGTCCGACGTCGGGCGCGTGCGAAAAACCAACGAAGATGCGTTTGTGGCGGACCTGGGCGTCTCGTTGTTCTGCGTGGCCGACGGCATGGGCGGTCACGATGCGGGCGAGGTCGCGGCAGCGCTCGCCATCGAGTCGATTACGGCGTTCATCCGGCGCTCGAGCAAGGACCCTGATTTCTCCTGGCCTTACGGCATCGACCGTCAGCTGTCCTTCGACGCCAACCGGCTTCGGACGGCGGTGCAGCTGGCAAACCGGCGTATCTTTCGTGCGGCAGAACGGAACCACGACTACAGCGGTATGGGAACCACGACGGTCGGCGCGCTCGTCAGCGGCGAGCGGATGTCAGTCGCCCACGTCGGAGACAGTCGGCTCTACCTGATTCGTCGCGGCGCGATTCATCGGCTGACCGACGATGACTCGTGGGCGGCCACCATCCTCGCGCACGACCCGCGGCTCACGGCCACGGATCTGGCGCGTCACCCGATGCGCAATGTTCTGACCAACGTGCTCGGTGCCCGCGATCAGGTAGACGTCCACATGTCCGAGCACAGCCTCGAACCCGGCGACATCGTCCTGCTCTGCAGCGACGGTCTGCACGGTGTGCTCGAGGACGACGCGCTTGCAGCCATCGCCCTGAGCGAGTCGAGCGTGGAACTGACCACGCGCAAACTGGTCGATGCCGCACTCGATGGCGGCAGCCGCGACAATGTCACGGCACTCGTCTTCCGCTTCGACGGAGCCACGGTATGAAGCCACCGCCATCACGCATCGAGTCGTCGGTTGCCACTATGATCGGTCGATACCTGCTGCTGCACCGCATTGCGACCGGCGCGACGGGCTATGTGTATGCCGCTGACGACCCGACGCTCGGCCGTCGCGTTGCGCTCAAGGTGATTGCGAGCGATCTCGAGGATGAACCAGAGACGCGCGAGCGCTTCTACCGCGAAGCACGCATCACCGCACAGCTCCGTCACCCGAATATCGTGCAAGTGCTCGAGGTCGGTCAGGATCAGGGCAGGCCGTTCATTGCGATGGAGCTGCTCGAAGGCCTGTCGCTCGACGAGCACCTGCGCAACCGTCCGGACCTGTCGCTCGAAGCACGTCTCGACCTGATCATTCAGCTGTGCACGGGGCTCGAGGTGGCGCACGCGGAAGGTGTCGTACACCGCGACGTGAAGCCCACCAACATCATGGTGCAGAGCGACGGACGCCTGAAGATTCTCGACTTCGGCCTGGCCCGACTCCATACGTCCACCCTCACGGCGAACGGAGCGGTGGTCGGCTCCTCGGGTTACATGTCGCCTGAGCAGGCCGAGGGACGACGCGTCGATGAACGTTCCGACATCTTCTCGGCGGCTGCCGTCGGCTATCTGATTCTCAGTGGCCGCGCCCCGTTCGGTGCGCGCAACCTGCCGCTCGCCCTGCATGCGATCCTGCACGAAGCACCGGCCCCGCTCGCGTCGTCGGAGGCTCCCGAGCCACTGGCGCGCGTGCTGTTCAAGGCTCTCGAGAAATCGCCGCACGTCAGGTATCAGACCTGCGGCACCTTCCTCGCCGACTTGCGGCGAGCACTGACACGGGTACTCAGGCCGTGATCCGCAAGCTGATCGTCGGAAACGGGCGTACTGAGCGCGAGGTGCTGGTGGTCAGCCATCTGCTGGTCGGCCGCGACCCCGCCTGCCATATCAGCGAACCCGATCCGCTCCTGTCGCGCCGCCACGCGGAGATTCTGTCGGGCACGCACGGCGTGAGCGTTCGCGATCTCGACAGCCGCAACGGCGTGCTGGTCAACGGCGAAAAGACGCGCGAGCAGGTCCTGTTCCCCGGTGACGTGGTGCAGATGGGCCATCTGCTGCTGCGCTATGTCGAGGAAGTCTCGGACGCCGAACCCGTCGACCGTCGTCGCGATCGTCGAGCCTCGGCTTCGGATGACGGGCCGCAGCCATCACCGTTCGAACGGTTCTCGCTCGATCAGGAAGTGCCCGGGCGGTGGACGAAGGAACCGACCCCGATGCCGGGTCGGGGTCCACTCTCGAACGACACGCCGTCGCCGCGGCTGAAGAGCATCACACCTCTCCCGCGTGGACGCGCGGCCTATGAGGAAGCCACCGGCATTCGTCCGCCGGAACCGCCGGTCCCCGGCGATCGCCGTCGTCGTCCCACCGATGCCCCCGCTGATGACATCGAGGGCGACGACCCCGACGCCACGATGCTTGCACCACCGGGAGGACTCGAACCCGACGGCATCGTCTACGTGCGTGAGACGCGCGCACGGCGGAGCGGTGACGCGCCCGGCGACGTGACCATGGCGCCCGGCGACTCGACGTTTGCCGATGCGGTCGCCCGCCTCGCCAGCGTCGTCAAACCGGCCGGCGCCCCGACGACACCGCTGGGCGACGCACGTCTGTCAGTCGATGCCGAGCTGCGTGTGCTGGATGCCACGCCCGCGTGCGCCGCGCTCCTTGGCATTCCGCGCGAGTCGCTCGTCGGCGACTCGTTGTCCGATGTCTTCCTGCGCGGCGTGCGCCGTGCGTACGCCGATGACGGCGCCACGTTGTCGTTCAATGTGACGAGAGGAGCAGCTGGCGTCATCGTGGTCACGATGACGATGACCGGCGGTGGTGAGACCACGTAATGCCTGACGGGAGGGGTCCCGAGCGAATCGGGCGGTACCAGATCCTCGGACGCGTCGGCAA
>Ga0209023_10004765_pt1 | contig 15228 bp, 15 predicted proteins | sample LakOneMetagenome_FD_187468 | JGI IMG/M metagenome (GOLD analysis project Ga0209023, IMG submission 187468) | Freshwater and sediment microbial communities from Lake Erie, Canada (SPAdes) (version 2) | ecosystem: Environmental > Aquatic > Freshwater > Lentic | place: Lake Erie, Canada... | reverse complement strand
GCGAATGTCTGGGCGCTGCTGCCGGAAGAGGGCGAACGATTCGCCGCCGGAACCCTGGTCGAGGTGTTGCCGCCATCGCACATGCAGGCGGCGTTGCTCGGGAGCGAAGGCGCATGAAGTTGCAGGTGCGATTGTTCGGGCCGTTCCGCGATTTCCAGCCGCAACCGGTGCTGGAACTCGACCTCGCCGACGGCGCGGACGTCGCCGCCGCGCGCGCCGCGCTGGCCGCTCACGCCGCCGCGCACTGGCCGGAGTGCCCGCCGGGCCTGCTGCGCAGCACCGCCTTCGCCAGCGAACACGCCTTGCTGCGCGATGGCGATGCATTGCCCGCGGACGGCCGCATCGCGGTGATTCCGCCGGTCAATGGCGGCTGAGGCGATGGCTACGATGGATGTAAATGGACACCGACATCGGCATCGCCGCGATCCAGGCCTTCGTGGCCGCGCCGCGCGAGGCCGCGCTCGACCCGGCGCGCGCGCTGGACTTCGTGTCGCACGCCGAATTCGGCGGCCAGGCGTTGTTCGTCGGTCGCGTGCGCCGGCACAACCACGGCCGCGACGTGGTCGCGGTGCACTACGACCTGTTCGAACCGCTGGCGCTCGCCACGTTCGACGCGATCGCGCGCGACGCCTTCGCCGACGTCACGCCGGAACTGCGGATCTACGTGGCGCATGCGAAGGGCGAACTCGCGGTCGGCGACATCGCGGTGGTGGTCGCCGCCGGCAGCCGCCACCGCGACGAGGCGTTCCGCGCCTGCCGTGCCGTCATCGAAGGTGTGAAACACCGCGCGCCGATCTGGAAGCAGGAGCACTACCTCGACGGACGCAGCGAGTGGAGCGAGGGGTGTTCGTTGTGTGGAGAGCAATCGTTAGCAATTGCGGTAGCGCAACCAGTCTCACTCGACGAGAATGCAAGGGGTGAAACTTAAAGTGACGAATGGCAAAAGCGACTAAACCTGGCTGATTAGGAATATTGCTGGAAAAGCACAATGACTATTAAAGTTGCGCGGTGGATTTTCGCTTTGCGCTGTATGGGACCTAACACATGAACATGCTGGACTTGTTCTGCGGCACGGGCGCGTTGTCGTACGGAATCGAAAAAAATTCACAAATCCGTACAGTTGGGGGGATTGACGCTGACAAGGCAGCGTGTGCCACGGCCGCATTGAACCATCAGAATGCGAAAATTATTTGTAAAGAAATACAGTTGGTTGCACCGAGAGAAATGCTGTCGCTCATCGGAGTTGGTCAAGTTGACTTGATCGTAGGTGGCCCTCCGTGCCAAGGATTTTCCTCGCTTCGGCCAAGCCGAGGTGTTGCGGGCTTGGATGACCCAAGGAATTCGCTTTACAAGAACTTTTTGGGGTACGTCCGCGAGCTTAGGCCCAGAGTATTCCTAATGGAAAACGTCGTAGGGATTCTGTCGGCAGGTGATGGTGCTTTGGTAACGGACATGCTCCAGTCCTTCCGAAGGCTAGGTTATTCGGTTGATTGGAAAATTCTAAATGCCGCCAATTTTGGCGTGCCGCAGAAGCGCGAACGTTTTTTTTTATTGGGCACAAGAAAAAACCTTGGCAGAAAGGTAGTGCCGCATTTTCCCGTTCCTAAGCATTGGTTTCAGGGGAGAGTGATTGGCACTAGGCTAAAGGATCACTATGTGGTCAATCAGAGTATGGGTCTTTCTCCCGTAACGGTACGCGACGCCATCTCCGATCTACCTAGCCTGAAGTCCGGAGAGGCCAAATCGCGCTACAAAACACCACCGTCTACGGATTACCAGTTGGCCAGGCGGTGTAAGGAACTAGGGACTCTTACACTGCATGAAGCGGCAGCACATAACGCCAAGATGCTTAACGTAATCAAGCATTCAGGGGCAAGCATAAGCGCATTGCCTAAGGGGCTGGTGAGTAGCGGCTATAGTTCATGCTACTCACGGCTTAACTTTGATGAGCCTGCCACTACAATCACCGTGAAATTTACATCGCCAGCATCAAGCAAGTGCATCCATCCCGTGGACAATAGGGCCATTACGCCGAGAGAGGCGGCACGGATCCAGTCATTTGACGACGCGTTTTCATTTGCGGGAAGCAAGACCGAAATCGCATCTCAGATTGGGAATGCGGTTCCCCCCTTATTTGGCGAGGCATTTTCCGAGGTCTTGGAGGAAATAATCGAATCTCAAGGGATTGGGGAGTACTGACATGGGAAGAACTCCCCGCCCGCGGAAGGCGGTAAGCCTATTCTCATCGGCCGGTATCGGAGAGCTTGGACTGCAAGCCGCCGGGCTTGAAATCCTCATTGCGAATGAACTTCTCCCGGCGCGCGTTAAGTTGTATCGGGAAAATTTCGCTCACGAAATATTGGAAGGCGACATTTCCGATAGAAAACGAGAATTGGTCGAAAAGGCAGAATCCAGTCTAGCCGGCGAGGAACTGTTTCTTCTCTACGCAACACCACCGTGTCAGGGGATGTCTAGCAATGGAATGGGGAAGCTGAATTCTGAGACTCGGTTGGGCAGGCGAGGCCATGAAGATCAGCGGAACCGACTCGTGATTCCCGCGATGGATGTTGCCGTCGCTCTCAAGCCACGCTGGATATTGCTTGAGAACGTGCCGGGTATGGAAAAAACGGAAATTCGAACCGTTGGGAAGCGATGCGAAAATATCATTAGCTACATTAGAAGACGTCTAGGGTCAGATTATGTTGGGGGCGCGGAAGTTGTAGCGTGCGAAGACTTTGGAGTGCCTCAGCGCCGCAAAAGGTTGATCACAATATTTACTAGAGACCCATTCGGGAAAAGGCTTTTTGATCTTAACGGAAGCTTTTTCGCTCCTTCTATGCGGGAGCCTAGGGTTACGCTTAAGCAGGCGATCGGTGCAACTCCGCCTTTGGACGCTCGTGTCGGCAAGAACGAGGCTCGGTGGTTTCACCCATATCACTACGTTCCTGTTATGTCGGATCTTAAGTATCACTGGGTGAGGCATACGAAAGAGGGTTCTACGGCGTTTAATAATCAATGCGTGAATCCCAAGTGTCGGTGTCAAGATAATCCGGGGCACCAGGATGTAATGATCGATGGTAAGTGGGTTTCCTCAAAAGAAATCCCTATATATTGCAAGAAATGCGGCCATCTTCTTCCCCGGCCTCATGTGACTGTAGATGGGCGCCCTAGGCTCCTGCGTGGATTTCATTCGGCATATAGAAGAATGAAGTGGGACGAGACGGCTCGCACGCTAACTCAAAACTTTATATACGAAGCGTCTGATAACAAAATTCATCCATATCAGAATCGTGTCTTGTCCGTGTATGAGGCCTTGGTTCTACAGACGATTACACGCTACTCATACAGGTTTGAACTGGATGGAAAGATCATTAGTACCGCCCAGATCGCCGAGGTTATCGGTGAGTCTGTGCCGCCTTATTTGATCGAGAAAATCTGTAGCATGATGGTCCAAACGTCGTGTGCGCCGAAGAGGGTGGCACGCAGAACATTGCGTCACAATTCTTCGTGTTGAATCCAACACTTGCCGTTTTTGACAGCAAAGCATTACGCGCTTTTTTTTGAGAATTAGCCGTCGCTCTTCAGTGGCTGTTTATCAAGTTCAAGACAAGCGGCGGGAGCCATCCTAGTCCTGTCGCCGCTGCTCAAAATCATCCAGCCGGTACCATTGGGCGATTTCCCTGTTCGCTTTTGAGAGGATAGTCTCCCCTTTGCTAAGTTCATGCAGATTGGTTTTTGGTGTGGCGGCGATGCCCTCCTCGAGTCGTCGGAATATCGCAGCACCATCCTCGTTGCTATCTGCATCGAATATTTCGTACTGCAGATTCCAGTTGCCACTGTTGCCGCGATTTATCCACTGGAATCGCGCAACTGGATTCTGCATTTCAATCATTTCTGGAGCTTCAAATCGTGCGGTGTTTTGGATCCCATTTGCCAGGTTGTAACCGATCGGATGCCGCGTTCCATCAATCGAAATTACCTCTGTTGCGTCTCGCATGAACGCGCTCAAGACATCCATTGATATTTGGACTTGACCTCCATTGCGGCGGGGCCTCACCCGCATTAGCAATACTTCCGCAGTCCTGATTTTTGCGGGTTGGATCCGAATGGCTCGGCCATGCCCACCTCCCCGTGGCGGGCTTCTGCCGAAGAGCGGTTCTCCTCTGCCAGATCGGGGCGTGGCGTCAGAGGTTCGGCTGCGGTGGATTTCTTCTTCAGTGCGAACGTATTGTTGATTGAGCAACTGTTCGAGAAGCTCGCGCGTCAGCCGCCTTGATCTGGATAGGCCATCTTGACGCCAGTTCTCAAGGGCTTTGCGCGCCGCGCAAATCGTCTCATCGTCTAGGTCGGTTGCAAATGCCACCGTAGCCTCTACGTTTGAGTCCAAACCTCCACCAGTCATATTGTTGGAGCCGACGAATAAAAGAGCTTCCGTTGAGTTGCTGAACAGATAGATCTTCGGGTGAAATGTGCAGGATTGATTTTCGTCGAAGAACACAAATGTCTCGATGTCGACCGTGTCATTTTCCAATTCCAACAAGATGTCTAGCCCCTCGTAACTGGTGCTAGAAAAATCCAATCCTACGACCGCGCGGATTTGTCCGCCGCCTGCGAGAAATCTTCGAGCGGCTTCGTTTATTATTTCAGCCCCGGCACGGTTCACCCAGGCGGCCGCGAACTCAAATGTTTGCCAATGGCGGCGGTCGGCCCTTTGTAGTTCCAGTTCTTTGCAAATCTGGGCGCCAAAGCTCAAAGCGGGTTGGACGAATAACATCAGAGCCTCGCTGATCTTTTTTGTGATCTGTCCACTTCAATGTAAGCCAGACTGCTCGTGTGAGTCGCCGCCAAATGACGACGAAATACTAACTACTAAGGGGTCAGTTGACTTCCTTTTCCGCAGAATAAGCAACATTTTCGTGACCGGTGCTCGTGAACTGCCAACCACTCGGCGGGGTTTTCGTTCGATGCGAATCGGGAAATGGCCGCCATCCATGGGAGCTTGAAGCGCCGTCAGACAAGTACTTCGACCCATGTCGGCGCATGATCGCTCGCCTTCGGCTGCAATCGCACCCAGCGATCCACGCCGGCTGACTTCAGGCCTTTGGCCAACACCGGATTGGCCAGGATGTGATCGATCCGCAATCCGCGATCGCGCTCCGCGTGCTGCCGGAAATAATCCCAGAAGGTGTAGATGCCGCTTGCGGGGCCGAGGAGGCGCAAGAGGCTGTCCGTCCATCCCTGCGCGAGCAGCGACTGGAACGCCTCGCGCGACTCGGGCTGCAGCAGTGCATCGCGTCGCCATCCCTTGGGATCGTAGATGTCCTCGTCCGTCGGCACGACGTTGAAATCGCCGAGCAAGGCGACCGGGTGCGGCAGATCGACCAGTGTTTTCGCGTGCCGTGCCAAGCGCCGCATCCATGCGAGCTTGTAATCGAACTTCGGTCCCGGCTGCGGATTGCCGTTCGGCAGGTACAGGCAACCGACGATGACGCCGTGCACCGCGGCCTCGATGTAGCGGCTCTGCACGTCGGAGCGGTCGCCGGGCAGCCCGCGCCTGCTTTCGACCGGATCCGCGTTCCTCGCAAGGATGGCGACGCCGTTCCATGAAGGCTGGCCGTGCCAGATGGAACCGTAACCGGCCTGGGAGAGTGGTTCCGCCGGGAACGACGCATCGGTCGCCTTCAGTTCCTGCAGCGCCACGATGTCGGGCCGTTCCTGCTCGAGCCAATGCAGCAACTGGGCAAGGCGACTGCCGATGCCGTTGACGTTGAACGTCGCGATCTTCAGGCGCTTGCGTCGCGGCATGGTCGGCAAATTCCGGAATGGGTGTCCGCGACGCTAGCCCTTGGCGTGTGAACACGGTGATCGCACAAGCCCGGGCTGCGACGACGGCACAACGCAAAAACCCCGCGCTCGGCGGGGTTTTGTTCGAAGACTCGAAGTGTTTGGTGGCTATGGGTGGACTCGAACCACCGACCCCAGCATTATGAGTGCTGTGCTCTAACCGGCTGAGCTACATAGCCGAAACGCCGCGCAGTCCGCGCGGGGGCGCAATTCTCCCCGGCGACCGCGCCGACGTCAAATCGCCGGGCCCTGCGCTTGTCCCTTCGGCATGGCCGTGGCAGAGTCGGACGCAGTGGCCTTGAGGCCAAATCCTTTCGAGGTCCGCATCGTGATCGATCCGGACGGCTATCGCCCCAACGTGGGCATCGTGCTCATGCACCCCGACGGGCGCGTGTTCTGGGCGCGACGCGTGCGCCGCGACGGCTGGCAGTTCCCGCAGGGCGGCATGAACAGCGACGAGACGCCGCTGGAAGCCATGTACCGCGAGCTGGAGGAAGAAACCGGCCTGCTGCCGGAACATGTCGCCGTGCTCGGCGTCACCCCGGGCTGGCTGCGCTACCGCCTGCCGCCGCGCGCCATCCGCCGCCACGAGCGCCTGGTCTGCATCGGCCAGAAGCAGGTGTGGTTCCTGCTGCAGTTCACCGGCGCGGAAGCCGACCTGCGCCTGGACCATACCGACCACCCCGAGTTCGACCAGTGGCGCTGGGTGGACTTCTGGTACCCGGCCGAGAACGTCGTCCTGTTCAAGCGCGGGGTGTACTGCAGTGCGCTGCGGCACCTGGCGCCGTTCGCCCGGCAGATCGCCGGGGCGCAGGCGATCCCGCCGCCCCTGCCGCACCTGGTCCGCGAGGAACCGCATCGCGGGCGACCGCATTCCCGGCAGCCGCGTCCGGTGCCGGTGCCGAGCAGCGGGGATGACGGCTCCGATCCAGCGAATTGACAATCATTCGCATCTCTGGTCGAATGGCCCCGTTCCAGCCCCGGGTCCGCCCCATGTACGTCTGCGTCTGCAACGGCATCACCGACCACCAGATCCGCGACGTCGCCGCGGCCGGTTGCCGCACCATGGCCGAGCTGACCATGCGCACCGGCGTCGGCGCCGGTTGCGGCAGCTGCCTGGAGCTGGCCGCGCAGATCCTCGACGAATCGCAACGCGCGAACGCGCTGCCGGCGTTGCCGGTGCTCTCGCAAGCCGCCTGATCGCCCCGCGCGTGGCGCGCGCCCCGGATCCTCGTCCCGAACGCGGACGATTCGCGTTCCGCTGCTGTCTTCGCGCGGGCGCTAGAGTCGTCGCATCACGCATGCGGAGCACGGCCATGAAGGGCGACGCCAGGGTCATCGAATTCCTCAACAAGGTGCTCTACAACGAGCTGACCGCGATCAACCAGTATTTCCTGCACGCGAAGATGCTGAAGAACTGGGGCCTGGAGGAACTCGCGGAACACGAGCACCACGAGTCGATCGACGAGATGAAGCACGCGGACAGGTTGTCCGAACGCATCCTGTTCCTCGACGGGCTGCCGAACTTCCAGGCGCTGGGCAAGCTGCGCATCGGCGAATCGCCGGTCGAGATCCTGCGTTGCGACCTGTCGCTGGAAATGGACGGCCTGCAGGTGCTGAGGGATGCCGTCGTGCATTGCGAAGGCGTGAACGACTTCACCAGCCGCAAGCTGTTCGCCGACATCCTCGATTCCGAGGAAGAGCATATCGACTGGCTGGAGACGCAGTTGTCGCTGGTCGAACGCCTGGGCGAGCAGAACTACCTGGCGCAGCGACTCGACAAGGACTGAATCCCCGCGCGGCTCAGGCCTCGGCGCGCGGCAGCGCGTCGAGCAGCACGTCGCGGGCGCGCTTGAATTCCCACGCGATCTTCGCAACCTCCACCGCCGGGCGGTCGAGGGTGCCGGTGCGCGCGCCCAGTTCGACCCGCTTCGCCGCGGCCGACAGCTGCATCGCGCCGAGGTTGGCGCTCGCCGACTTGAGCGAATGCGCATGCTCGCGCAGCGCTTCGAAATCCGGCGCGACCGCGGCTTCCTCCAGCGCGGCGATCTGCCGGGGCGCGTCGTCGAGGAACACGCGGATCAGCCGGTCGAGCTCGCCACCGAGCACGGCGCGCAACTCGTCGAGCACTTCGTCGTCGATGGTGCCCTGGGGCGCGGTTTCGGTCGCATGCGGTGCCGGCACGTGCATCGGCGCCAGCGTCGCGGCATCCGCAATCGCGGCGGCGGTTTCGACCGGCGCGTTCGCGATCGGTGCGGCGGGCGTTTCGCTGCGCACGGGGGGCACGGTTGCCGACGTTGGCGCGGTGCCGGTGTGCCACCAGCGATGCAGGCTGCGTTCGAGTTCGGCGCGCGTGACGGGTTTGGCGAGGTAATCGTCCATGCCGGCGTCGAGGCATTTCTGCCGGTCGCCGGCCATCGCGTTCGCGGTCATGGCGATGATCGGCAGGTGGCGTCCGTCGCCGGCGTTGCGTTCGATTTCGCGCCAGCGGCGGGTCGCGGTGTAGCCGTCCATGACCGGCATCTGGCAGTCCATCAGCACCAGGTCGTAGCGCGAAGCCGACATCCGCAACAGCGCTTCCTCGCCGTTGCCGGCGGCGTCGCAATCGGTGCCGAGCACGCCGAGCAGGCGCTGGCCGACCATCAGGTTGACCGGGTTGTCCTCGACCAGCAGCACGCGCATGCGCCGCTGCGGGGACAGGGGCATGTTCGGCATCGCCACCGGCTCCTCCACGGTTTCCTCCTGCTTGGCCGCGGTCGTCGTCGCGGAAAGGGCGACGCGCAGGTCGCCGTCCTGTGCATTGCGGTTGAGCAGGGTCGCGCGTTCGCGCAGTTCCTCGGGCGCGGCTTCCTCGCCGTACAGGCAGAGCAGGCGGATCTGGCCGTAGATCGCGTGGTGTTCGAGGTTGCGGCGCAAGGCGATCGCGGTGTTGCGCATGCCGGCGAGGTCGGCGACGACCACCGAATACGCCCACGGCGGGCCCTGCGTGGCCGCGGCGCGCAAGCGATCCAGCGCTTCCTGGGTGGTTTCGACCGCGGTCAGGCGCATGCCCCAGTTCGGCAGCAGCATGCTCAGGCGCATGCGCAGGCGCGGGTCGTTGCTGAGCAGCATCACCCGCATGCCGCTGTGCGAGGCGTCGCGGGCGGGCATGTCGCCGTGCACCTTGAGCAGCGGGATTTCGAACCAGAAATCGGTGCCGCGCCCCATCTCCGACTTCACGCCGATGCGGCCGCCCATCAGTTCGACGATGCGCTTGCAGATGGCGAGGCCGAGGCCGGTGCCGCCGTACAGGCGCGTGGTCGAGGCATCGGCCTGGCTGAACGCGCTGAACAGCCGCTCCATCGCCTCGGCCGGGATGCCGATGCCGGTATCGCGCACTTCGATGCGCAGCTGGTGCTGCGCCGCGGTTTCGCCCAGTCGTTGCACGTGCACCGATACCGAGCCCTTCTCGGTGAACTTCACCGCATTGCTGATCAGGTTGGTCAACACCTGGCGCAGCCGCACCGGGTCGCCGCGCACCGGCAGGCGCACGCCCGGGTCGAGGTGCAGGTACAGGCGCAGGCCCTTGGATTCGGCCGGGCGATCCATCAGCCGGATCACGTTCTCCAGGAGTTCGCGCAGGTTGAAGTTCGTGGTTTCGAGTTCGAGGCGGTCGGCCTCGAGCTTGGAGTAGTCGAGGATGTCGTCGACGATGCGCAGCAATTGCTGCGACGACGAATACGCGGTGCGCACCATCTCCATCTGGTTGGCCGAGAGCTGGCCCTGCAGCAACAGGTCGAGCATCGGCACGATGCCGTTGAGCGGCGTGCGGATCTCGTGGCTCATGGTCGCGAGGAATTCGCCTTTCGCCAGCACCGCGGATTCGGCCGCCTGCTTGGCCTTGGTCAGTTCCTGCTCGAGCCGGGTGTGGTGGTCGATTTCCTGCTGCAGTTGTTCGATGAGTTCCTGCCCGTGGCGCGCCTTCTCGCTGCTCTTGCTCAAATCCAGCTCGCGCTCGTGGGTGCCGTACAGCCAGGCGCTGATCGCGAACATCGCCAGCAGCACCAGCAGCAACGCGATCCTCTGCCACGGACCGGCGAGCCCGAACTGGTCGAGCGCCAGCGCGCATGCCGCGCCGCCGCCGGCGCCGAGTGCCAGCCAGCGCGTGGTCAGCAAAGGGCGGCGTTCGTTCACGGCTAGAGCACCGGGGTCTGGAAATCGAAATCGAGCGCGTGCTCGGGTTCCTGCACGAGGTTGCCCTGCAGGTAGTCGATGCCGCTGCTCCACAGGGCCGCGGCGGCGCGCGGATCCTCCACCGACGGGCCGATCACCCGCAGCCCCAGCGCATGCGCGCGCTTGATCACCCCGCGCGCTTCGTCGCGTTCGGCGGCGCTGGCATCGGCCGCGGTGTAACGCGGCGACAGGCGCACGTACTGCAGCGGCAATTGCGAGAGCAGCACGTCGGCCTCGCTGCCGTGCAGGTACTGGCTGAGGCAGGCACCGATGCCGGCATCGGCCAGCCGCGCCAGCGGCGGCGCGAGTTCCTCCGAATGCACCAGCGCGTCTCGTCCAGGCGCAGGTCGAGCACCAGTTGCGAGGCGGCCACCCCGCGCGCGCCGAGTTCCTGCCGCAACCATTCGACGTGGCCGTCTTCGGCGAGCGAACGCGGCGATTGGCTCACGAACAGGCGCGCCAGCGGCGCATCCGGCTTGCGCTCGCCGAGGTGGGCGATCGCGCGCGCGAGGACGGCGCGGTCGATCTCGGGCATCAGGCCATTGGCTTCGGCCAGGGGCAGCACTTCGCGCGCCGAATGCATCGGCCGGTCGGCTTCGGGCAGGCGCAACAGCGCCTGGAATTGCGCTTCCTCGCCGCCATCGACCGCCACCACCGGCTGGAACGCGAGCCGCAGCCCGTCGTTGGCGAGCGCGTCGCGCAGCAGCGCCAGAAGGCGGTCGTCGCGCGCGTCGCGCACCGGCGCCTGGTAGGCGGCGATGCCGAGCGGCACGGTGCGCGCCTCGCGCAAGGCTTCCATGGCATGGTCGAGCAGCTGGCCCGGTTCGCTGTCGGCGCAGGTGGCGTAGGCCACCGCCGCGCGCAGGCGCTGCGGCGTGCCGGCGATGTCGATGCCGTCGCGGCCGATGCCGTCGCGCAGGTTGCGCGCCAGGGCCTCGAGCGCGGGTTCGTTCGCGGCGGGCGCGAACACCGCGAACACGTTGTCGTTGAGGCGCGCGGCATCGAAGCCGCCGACCAGGCTGGCGAGGTTGCGCCCGGCTTCGTTCATCAGGTGCTCGAAGCCGGCGAAGCCGTAACGGTCGCGCAGCGCGCCGGCGTTCTGGATCTCCACGCACAGCGCGCCGCCGGCGCTGGTCGGATGCGCGGCGATGCGGCGCATCAATTCCGGCCGGTGCAGCAACCCGGTGGTCGGGTTGAGGTCGTGGCTGGTGCCCTGCAGGCGACGCAAGGCGCGCGCGCGCTGCACGCGGCTCTGCACCGCGGCGATCAGGTGGCGCGGGCGGATCGGCTTGCTGAGGAAATCGTCGGCGCCGACTTCCAGCACCTGGTATTGCAGTTCCGGATCGGGATCGCCGGTGAGGAACACCACCGGCACGTGCGCGAATTCCTCGTGCGCGCGGATGCGCTGGGTCAGGGAGGTGCCTTCCATGTCGGGCAGGTGCAGGTCCATCAGCACCAGGTCGGGCTGGAATTCCTCCATCGCCGGCAGCACCGCAGCCGCTTCCGCGACCGCGCGGGTCTGGATGCCGGAGCCGCCGAGCACGCTTTCGGCGAACAGGGCCTGGCTGCGGTCGTCCTCGACGATCAGCACGCGGTAGGGCTCGTCCCCATCGGTCGCATTCCCCTCCGCAGACTGCGCGTATGCAGCCGGCGCATCGCCCGGCGCTTCGAACCCGGGGCCCGGGGACATCCCGGCATCGGTCTCTGGAGGTTGCGAATGCGGGGGCGGCAGCGACATGGATTCACTCGATACGAATGCGGCGTCGCACTATGGCACCGCCGCCGACTGGTAGTCAGTGACACGCGTTAAACGGCCGCAACCGGCCATCGCCGAGTATGCGGAATCCGGCGTTTCAGGTCGCCTGCGCGCGCGGCCTGCGCCGGAAAATCGCCCGCCACAGCCACCATACGAACAGTGCGAAGGCCATGCTGATCGCCACGACCAGGCCCAGGGCCAGCCACGGGTGGGCGAAAGCGAGCGCCAGCGCGCCGAGGGTGGTGACGTCCTCGGTCGCCGATGCGGTCCAGTTGCTGAGCGGTTCGGGCGAAGTGTTGAGCAGCGCGCGCGTGCCCGATTTCAGCACGTGGCTGGCGAGCGCCGCGCCGGCGCCGGTCGCGAGCATGCCCGCGCTGAGCTGGCCATCGGGCGAGAATGCGGCGGCAGCGAGGAAGGCGCCGGCCGGGATTCGCAGCAGCGTGTGCAGCAAATCCCAGGCCGAGTCCACGCCCGGGATCTTGTCGGCGAAGAATTCCGCCAGCGCGAGCGCGCCGGAAACCCCCAGCACCCATGGCGATTGGGTCACCTGCAAGGCCTCGGGCAGGTGCAGCCAGCCGAAATAGCCGGCGATGCCGACGCCGAACACGGTGAGGTAGACGCGGATGCCGGCGAGCCATGCGAGCAGCACGCCGATCGCGAAGAGATGGGCCTGTGACATGGCGTTCCCCCGCAAGCGCAGCGCGGCCGGACGGGCCGCACGGCCGCAGTCTAACCGCGGCGCCGGCTTGACGGCGGCTTGAAGCCCTCGCTATACCGCGCCAATGGAAGAGACGGAACACCCGCCATCGCCGCAGCCGCCGGCAGAAGTCGCTGCAACGCCGGCGACGCACGGCCATGGCATCGCCTACGCGCTGATCGCCGCGTTCGTGCTCGCGCTCGCATTCGGCGCATGGGGTCTGTGGCGGATGCTGTCGCCGGCCCCGGGCGATACCCATGCACAGGCCGCGCGCATCGCCGACCTCGAACAGCGCGTGGCCACGCTTGCGCGTTCGGACCAGATCAGCCGCGAGGCCAACCGCGACCTGCAATCCACCCTCGCCGAGCGCGACGAGGAAATCGCCAGCCTGCGCGCCGACGTGGGTTTCTACGAACGCTTCGTCGGCGCCACCGGCCAGCGCCACGGCCTGGCCGTGCACGACCTGAAACTGCAGGCGCAGGACGCGCAGGTGTGGAAGTTCACCGCCACCCTCACCCAGAACCTCAATCGCGGCGCGGTGAACAGCGGCCGGCTCACCCTGGCGGTGGAAGGCAGCGTCGGCGGGCGCATGCAGAAGGCGGACTGGGCCACGCTGCGGCAACAGGCCGATGCGGCCGGCTTGCCGTACTCGTTCAAGTATTTCCAGCAGGTCGAAGGCGACCTGCTGCTGCCGGCGGGAATGAAACCGGTGCGCGTGGTCGTGCGCCTGCAGCCTGCCAGCGGCGCCGCGGTGGAACAGTCCTTCACCTGGGCCGAAGCGATCGGCCCCGTGCCGCCCGGCGCTTGAAGCGCAGGGCCCCGGCCCCCATGCTGTCGGCATGAACGATGTCGCCGTCCCCGATTACCACGCGCTGTCGCGCCCGCTGGAATTCACCGCGGCCGCGGCGGCCAAGGTGCGCGAACTGATCGCCGAGGAAGGCAATCCCGGGCTCAAGCTGCGCGCCTACATCCAGGGCGGCGGCTGTTCCGGTTTCCAGTACGGCTTCGAATTCGACGAAGCGCAGGGCGAGGACGACCTCGCGGTGGAAACCGACGGCGTGACCCTGCTGGTCGATCCGCTCAGCCTGCAATACCTGATGGGCGCCGAAGTCGACTACAGCGAAAGCCTGCACGGCGCGCAGTTCGTGATCCGCAACCCGAACGCGCGCAGTTCGTGATCCGCAACCCGAACGCGAAAACCACCTGCGGCTGCGGCAGCAGCTTCACCGTGTAGCGCTTTCCCCTCCCCTTGATGGGAGAGGGTGCCCGAAGGGCGGGAGAGGGGAGGCAGGCGGGAACCCCCATCCCGACCTTCCCCGCAAGCGGGGGAAGGGGCCGAAGGCGGATAATCCGCGCATGCCCTTCGCCTTCCTCGATGCCGACCTCGACCGTTCCGACGACCTGCGCGGCGATGCCGATGCGCTCGCGCGCTTGTGGTCGAACGCGAAGCTGATCGCGATCGATGCCGAAGGCCACGCGCTGTCCGATGGCGAGTCCGGCCCGCGCCTGCTGATCGCGGGCGAGGTCGAAAACGGATTCGAACACGCCCTGCTGCTCGGCGTGCGCGGCGACGAAGCCTGGTTCGCGATCGACGCCGAACGCATCGCCGGTGCGCCCGAGGCGCGCACCGACCTGCGCCAGGCCGCGGCGGCGTGGCCGGCCTTCGACGCCTCGCTGTTCGCGCAGGCGCGGGCGATGCGCCACTGGCGCGACCGGCATCGTTTCTGCAGCGTGTGCGGCGGCGAAAACGCCTTCGTGCGCGCCGGCTGGCTCGGGCGCTGCTCGCGTTGCGGCGCGGAACATTATCCGCGCACCGATCCGGCCGTGATCGTCGCCATCACCGACGGCGAGCGCCTGCTGCTCGGGCGCCAGGCCGGCTGGCCGGAACACCGCTATTCCACGCTCGCCGGTTTCGTCGAGCCCGGCGAATCGCTGGAGCAGACCATCGTGCGCGAAGTGCGCGAGGAAAGCGGCGTGTGCGTGCTGCGCAGCCGTTACCTCGCCTCGCAGCCGTGGCCGTTCCCCGGTTCGCTGATGCTCGGCTTCGTCGCCGAAGCCGCAGCGGACGATCCGGTCGCTGGCGATGAACTCGAGGACGTGCGCTGGTTCACGCGCACCGAAGTCGATCTCGCCCTGCGCGGCGAATCCCCGCCGGGCGGCCTGCGCCTGTCGCCGTCGATCTCGATCTCGCGCTGGCTGGTGCAACGCTGGTTCGCCGGCGAAACCGTGGCAACGGGCTAATCGCTAGAATCGAACCATGTTCATGACCCTCGCCGCCGCCGTCGTCGCGCTCGTGCTCGGTCATGTCGCGCCGGAGTTCGCCGCGGCCGTGCGCCGGCACGGCTGGTTCGACGACTGGCTGCGCTGGCTCGGCGCGCGCTTCCCGCAGGGCAACTGGCAGGGCCGATGGGGGATCGCGCTGGCGTTGTTTCCGCCGCTGCTGCTCGTCGCGTTGTTGCAGTGGGCGCTGGACACGCCGCTGTACGGCAGCATCGGCTTGCTGTTCGGCATCGCCATCCTGTTTTACTGCTGGGGCCCGCGCGACCTCGATCTCGACGTCGACGCCATCGTCGATGCGCCCGACGTCGCCGCGCGCAATGCCGCGATCGCGCGCCTCACGCCGAATGGCGGCGACATCGCATCCCTGCTCACGGCCGTGTTCCACGCCGCGCGCCGGCGCTGGTTCGGCGTGCTGTTCTGGTTCCTGCTGCTCGGCGCG
>Ga0209023_10004763_pt1 | contig 15234 bp, 14 predicted proteins | sample LakOneMetagenome_FD_187468 | JGI IMG/M metagenome (GOLD analysis project Ga0209023, IMG submission 187468) | Freshwater and sediment microbial communities from Lake Erie, Canada (SPAdes) (version 2) | ecosystem: Environmental > Aquatic > Freshwater > Lentic | place: Lake Erie, Canada... | reverse complement strand
CAGCGGGTCCGCAAGGCCTCGGGCCTCGCACCGCTTCAGCGCGTCTTCCACCCAGCCGGCGATCTCCCACGTGCTCAGCGCGGCCTTCTCGCTCTGCGGGTAGATCGGCACGATCTTGCCGGTGCGGTCGCCGATCAGGTCCACGATCGGGTTCGTCATCTGCAGGCCGCCGCGGTAGACCTCGGGCTTGCCGAACAGGGCGATCTGCAGGCCCTCACGCAGTTGCTTCTCGCGCCATGGCTGATTGAAGAAGACCACGTGGAAGCGGCCGCTGCCGTCGCCGACGACGGCCTCCACGATCGCCCGACGGTTGCGGCCGACACGCTTGTTGACGCTGCGCACGGCCACCAGCACCAGCGCCTCGCGGCCGGCCTGCAGGTCGCTGACGCGGCACTCGTTGGTGCGGTCCACCCAGCGCCGCGGGTACGTGGTCAGCAGGTCGAGCACGGTCTCGACCCCCACTTCCTTCAGCGACGCGAGCTTCTTGTCGCCCACGCCCTTCAGTCGATCGACACCGATCGCGGACAGGTCGCGAAGGGTGATCGGGCTCACTCGACGCCGAAGAGGTACGGGTAGAGCGGCTGGCCGCCGCGATGCACTTCGACCTGCACGCCGGGACGATGCTCGTCGAGCCAGCCGTGGATGACCTCGGTGTGACCGCCGCTGGCGTCCTTGCCCTCGATGACGGTCACGATCTCGGCCGTCGGGCCGACGAGGTGCTCCAGCAGCGACACCGTGACGCCGTCGAGCGTGCCGCTGATGGCCACGATGCCGTCGCCGCGGACGATGCCGATCCAGTCGCCTTCGTTGACCGGCCCTGCCTCGGTGTTGGTGGACCGCACGGCCTGGGTGACCTCGCCGGTGGCGACGGACTCCGCCGCGTCGGTCATCTCCGTGCCGTTCGACACGGCGTCGGCCTCCGGGTCGTACAGCACCAGCGCGGCGAGCGCCGCAGCCATCGACTTCGTGGGCACGACCACGACCGTCTTGGTGGTGAGCGCATCGAGCTGCTCGGCCACCGGGATGATGTTCTTGTTGTTCGGCAGCACGACCACCTGCTGCGCGTTGACGGCCTCGACCGCGGCGAGCAGCTCTGCGGTCGACGGGTTCAGCGTCTGGCCGCCGGTGACCACGCCCTGCACGCCCAGCTGACCGAACAGCTCCGACAGCCCGTCGCCGCTGGACACTGCGACGATCGCGCACGTGACGGGCGGCAGGCCGGCGCCTGCACGGGATGCGACGTGGCCCCCGAGCGCGGCCTCGCGGTTGGCGTGTTCCTCCGCGACTTCCTCGAACAGGTCGGTGACACGGATCTGCTTCGGGCGGCCACCGAGATCGATCGCGACCTCGATCGCGGCGCCGATGTCGTTGGTGTGCACGTGGCAGTTCCAGATGCCCTCGCCGCCGACGACGACGATGCTGTCGCCGATCTCGCCCCAGTCCTGCTTGAAGTTCTGGATCTTGCCGTCCTCCAGGTGGAGGAAGTACATGACCTCGTAGCGCAGTTCGCTGACGTCGACGCCACCGTCGGTGCGGTGACGCAAGGCGACCGCCTCCAGCTGCTCGGCCGTCGGGCCGTCGCTGTCGTCGGGCTCGGGGATCGGCACACCGTCGACCACGAACAGGGCCGAGTCGAGCAGCAGCAGGAAGCCCGCGCCGCCTGCGTCGACCACGCCCGCATCCTTCAGGACGGGCAGCATGTCGGGCGTGCGGTCGAGCGCGGACTTGCCGGCATGGCGGGCCGCGCGCAGCACGGCGATCAGCGACTCGCCCTCCGACGCGGCAGCGTGCGCGGCATCTGCGGACTCTCGGACGACGGTGAGGATCGTGCCTTCGATCGGCTTGAGCACGGCCTGGTAGGCGGCAGCGGACGCCGCCTTGAGTGCCTCGGCCACCTTCAGCGCCGTGCCCTCGGTGGACTCCTTCAACGTGCCGGCCAGGCCGCGCAGGATCTGGCTGAGGATGACGCCGCTGTTGCCGCGGGCACCCATCAGGCTGCCGTGGCTGATCGCGTTGCAGGTGGGCTCGAGCGCGTGGTCGGCCCCGTCGAGTTCGGCAACCACTGCGTCGAGCGTGCGGGCCATGTTGGTGCCGGTGTCGCCGTCGGGGACGGGGTACACGTTCAGCTTGTTGATCCCGGACTGGTGCGCCTTCATCGCATCACGGAAGGTGATGACGGTGTGGCGCAAGGCGTCGGGGCTGAAATGTTCCAGGGTCGGCACGGCGGTCACCTTACTGAGCAGGTGCCCCGGACGCTGCACGAGGGCTCACAAAGCGCCCTCCCATCGGTTGGCAGATGCTGGCGCGTACTTGGCGATTGCGGGAACTTCGCTGGTAGCATCTCTGCGCTCGTTTGGATCGCTCCTGGAAGAAGTTACGTCATGGCAGCAGTATGTGAAGTGTGTGGCAAGGGCCCGAGCTGGGGCATGAACGTGTCGCACTCCCACCGTCGCACGAAGCGTCGTTGGAACCCGAACATTCAGCGGGTTCGCGCCCTCGTCAAGGGTGCGCCGAAGCGCCTCTACGTGTGCACCGGCTGCATCAAGAGCGGCAAGATCGTCAAGGCCGGCTGAGGCCTTCCCGTGCAGGGCGTCATCAAGAGCTTCGACCCGGCGTCGGGCGACGGTGTGCTGGTGCGCGACACCGACCTGGCCGACATCGACCTCGCCGGCGACGCATTGGCCGGCTCCATCTTCCGCATGGTCCGTCAGGGCCAGCGGGTCGTGTTCGACCTCGACGAGCAGGGCCGCGCCACTCGGCTGCGCCTGGGCAGCGAGGTCGACATGGAGACCCCCGACTTCTGAGCATCCGAATCTGGAATCGCCCGGCCCGTGCGGCCGGGCTTTTCTGCTTTTCGGTACCCGTTTGGCAGAATGGGATCAGCACAGTGGAGTGCAGCAGTTCCCCCCGAAAGAGGTACCCACATGTCCGGAACCACCAGCAACTCGCGCTTGCAGCAGTGGGTGGCCGAATGGGCCGAGATCTTCCAGCCGACCGACGTCTACTGGTGTGACGGCTCGGCCGAGGAATACGACACGCTCTGCCAAGAGCTGGTCGACGCAGGCGTGTTCACGAAGCTGGATGAGGCCAAGCGCCCGAACAGCTACTGGGCGCACAGCGACCCGGCCGACGTCGCTCGCGTCGAGGACCGCACGTTCATCTGCTCCGCGCAGCAAGAGGACGCCGGCCCCACCAACAACTGGCGTGAACCGTCGGAGATGCGTGCCGAGATGAAGGCGCTGTACACCGGCGCGATGAAGGGCCGCCGCATGTACGTGGTGCCGTTCAGCATGGGCCCGCTCGGCTCGCCCATCGCCCACATCGGCGTGCAGCTCACCGACTCCGCCTACGTGGCCACCAACATGCGGATCATGACCCGCATGGGCCAGGGTGCGCTCGACGTGCTCGGCGACAACGACTGGGTGCCGTGCCTGCACTCGGTCGGCGCCCCGCTGGAGGCCGGCCAGGCGGATTCTGCATGGCCGTGCAACCGCGAGGTCAAGTACATCGTCCACTTCCCCGAGACCCGCGAGATCATGTCGTACGGCTCGGGCTACGGCGGTAACGCACTGCTCGGCAAGAAGTGCTTCGCGCTCCGCATCGCATCGGTCATGGCCCGCGACGACGGCTGGCTGGCCGAGCACATGCTCATCCTCAAGCTCACCAACCCGGCCGGCGACTCCAAGTACATCGCGGCCGCGTTCCCCAGCGCCTGTGGCAAGACCAACCTCGCCATGCTGGTGCCGACGATCCCGGGCTGGAAGGCCGAGACCATCGGCGACGACATCTGCTGGATGAAGTTCGGCCCCGACGGCCGCTTCTACGCGATCAACCCGGAGGCCGGCTTCTTCGGCGTCGCCCCCGGCACCGGCTGGGACACCAACGCCAATGCGATGCACAGCCTGTGGGGCAACAGCATCTTCACCAACACCGCACTCACCGCCGACGGCGACGTGTGGTGGGAGGGCATGAGCGACGACAAGCCCGCAATGGCCACCGACTGGAAGGGCAACCCCTGGACGCCCGACAGCGAAGCCCCCGCCGCCCACCCCAACGCCCGCTTCACCGCCCCGGCCTCGCAGTGCCCGGCCATCGCCGCCGAGTGGCAGGACCCGGCCGGTGTGCCGATCAGCGCCATCCTGTTCGGCGGTCGCCGCCGCACCACGGTGCCGCTGGTGAACCAGGCGTTCGACTGGGAGCACGGTGTGTTCCTCGGCGCCACCATGGGCTCCGAGACGACCGCTGCCCAGCAGAGCGCCGCCGGCGTGCTGCGCTTCGACCCGATGGCCATGCTGCCGTTCTGCGGCTACAACATGGGCGACTACTTCGCCCACTGGCTGAAGGTGGGCGCCGCCGCCGACCAGGAGAAGCTGCCGAAGATCTTCTTCGTCAACTGGTTCCGCCGCGACGACAACGGCCGCTTCCTGTGGCCCGGCTACGGCGAGAACTCGCGTGTGCTGAAGTGGGTGTTCGAGCGCCTGGACGGCACGGCAGAGGCCGTGGAGACCGCGATCGGTTACCTGCCGGCCGCCGGCAGCCTGGACACCAGCGGCCTCGACGTCAGCGACGACGACATGGCGACGCTGCTCTCGGTCGACGCCGAGGGCTGGAAGTCCGCCCTGCCGCAGTTCGAGACGCACCTGGCCCAGTTCGGCGAGAAGCTGCCCGCGCAGCTGACCGCCCAGCTGCAGCGCCTGTCCGCCGCCCTCTGACGCTTCCGCTCAACGGGCCGTCGCTCACCCGCTTGCGGGTGCCGCGGCGGCCCGTTGTCGCGTGCATGGGCCTGGTCTGCCGTGCGGGTGGCCCGGGCATCTGGGCGGGAATCGTCCCAAATCGACATCTGGACGGGATTCGTCTCGGTATGCGAGACGGACTCCGTCCAGACCGCCGGCACCGGCCCCGGGCTTCTGGGCGGGAATCGTCCCAAATCGACATCTGGACGGGTTTCGTCTCCGTGTGCGAGACGGATTCCGTCCAGACGCCGAGGCGCTCGGCGTGCTACGCGGCCGGGAACGTGTAGCGGTAGAGCACGACCGTGTCGTCGGGGTAGTGGAACAGCACCACACCGCCGGTCGCGGTTGCCTGGTACTTGACCCAGCCCTCGGCACCGTCCACGGCATGGCGGCCGAGCACTACCGACGACAAGGTGCCGTCGCCGGCGAGCTTGACCGCCGTGACGGTCGTGATGTCGCCCGACCCCGTCGCCACCGTCATCAGAATGCTGCCATTGGGCAACAGGGTCGGGGACGTGGAGAGCAGGCAGTCCGCCTCGGGCACGGTGGGCACAGCAGCGGACACATCGGTCCCGATCGACACGACGACAGACTGGCAACGAGGTGGGGTGAAATCGCTGGGCGTGGTCGCCGCGACGACCTGTCCACGCTGACCGGCCGCGAGCGAGATCCAGGTACGGGCATCGTCGCCGGCGACGAGTTCGGCGACGTCGCCGGGGTGGACGAGCATCTGCTGTTGCGGCTGAGCGAGGCCAACGGTGTCGACGACGACTCCGCCTGCATCGATGATCAGGACCCTCCAACCGTCCGCGGAAAGCGCGGCCAGCTGTCCGTCGCCGAGCACACCCACATGCACCTCGTCGAGACTGACGCCATCGGACTCGAGATACTGCGTCTGCCACTGGGCGATCGCCGCCCCACCCGCTGCCGGCGACGAATCGTCGCCCACGGGCCCGACGGGGCGCAGCCGGACCACGCTGTCATCGGTGGCGAGCCAGAGTGTTCCGTCCACGCGCAGGCTGGTCCGCGCCCCCGCCGCGAGGGCGGAGCGCAGCATCGCCTCACCGGGCAGGCAGGCCCAGTCCGCTTCGGCCGTCTGCGTCCGCAGCACATCGCCGAGGGTCCACGTGCCGTGGACGTCGGGGCAGGCGCCCATGAGCAGCGAGCCGTCGGATTGGAACGTGAGGAAGTGGCCGGCGTCGGTGCGCCACGAGCCGGCCAACCCGCCGGTGGCGACTGGCCCGGCCGCATCGAACCGCTCTCCCGGCGCGGTGCGGGACAGCGCCTCCGAACAGTCGATGGGCGGATCGCTGTCCGGGCCGTACATGACGCACCCATCGAAGCCGTGGCGATTGCCCTGATCGTCGACGATGAACCACCCGATCAAGGACGCGTCCACCTGTACATACAGCACGCCTGGCTCCACCACGCTGGGCGCGTCTGCTGCGGCGGGCCAGGGGAACAGGTCGACGGAGTAGTCGCGCTCGGAGCCAACGTGCTGTAGCAGGACCCCGCGGGAAGTGGCTGACAGCAACCGGTAGTCGACGCCGCGTGAAGGGATGGCGAATGCCGACAGCACGCCACCACGAACGGCCACGAGTTGGAGGGCGACCGCCGGGTCGGTCGAGGCCACAGCGACCAGCACTCCATCGCCCGTGTTCGTCGCCACTGCCGTTCCGACCGCATCGGCCGGCACGGGAAGACGCCACAGATCGCCGGTCGATGTCGAGCGGATCATCCAGCGGCCATCCTTGGTCGACTCGATGACGGGTTGCAGATCGGGCATCCAGTACGCCGTTGCGAGCGAAACACCCCTTCGCCACGAGCCGTCGACCAGTGCGTAGAAGTACCCATCGATGACTACATGCGTCGGGTCCATCACACCGGTGCCGCCCGTGTCGGCGAACGTGCTGCCGTCGGTGACCCCGCCATCAACGATCTGACGCGCCACCTCTCCATGCCCGTCGTATTGCGCAATCCACCAGCCGTCCTCGTCGTGGACGAGTGCCTGACGACCGCTCTTGCCGACCCACGCCTTCGTTGAACGGTCGAACGTGATCGTCGCCCAGCGGCCGTCGTTGGGCGCCGCCGGCCAGGGGATGCGGTCGACGGAGAACACACGGTTGGTCTGGTCCTCACGCCGGGCCAACAGGCCATCGAGGTCGGCTCCGACGGCCACCCAGTTGTCCGCCAATCGGGCCACGGCCGCCAGCTGACCGGGCCGCAACAGCGCGTACATCAAGCCGCCGGACTTCGTCGGCACAGAGAACGCGACGGCCTCCCCGCGCACGACGACCGCCACCGGCTGCACACCGGGCACCGCGTCGGCGAACGGGATCTGCCACGTCTCGCCGTTCCAGCCGATGTCCCACAGCTGGCCGGCCTCGTCGAGGGTCAGCGTCGCCGACCCTGCCAGCAGGTCGCCGGTGAAGCACTCCGTGCATCGACGCCAGTCGCCGTCGGCCAGGCTGAACGACACGCCGTTGACACTCAGCTTCGTGTCGTCGAGGTTGCTCTCGACCGACATCCCACCGGCAGGGGCCGCCACACCCAGAGACGTCTCGGCAACCAGGCCGTTCGGATCGAAGATGCCGACCATGGCCACACCGGCACGCGAATACAACGCCAGCTTCCCACTGCGACCCACCCATGTCACCGTCGAGTCCGGTATCGCGATCGTGGCCACACGCTCGTAGCCGTTGGCGTCGTCGACCGTCGGCCACGGGATCAGGCTGACCGAGTAGTCCCGCCGCGTCGGGTCCGGTGCACGGGCGAGCATCCCATTCCGCTGGGTGCCGACCGCCAGCCACTTGCCGGCGACCACTGCCGTCCCGGTGGACGCGTCCGGCCGTCCGAATGCCACCACGGTGGAGTCCCCCATGTGCGCCAGCACGCCGACGGTGGGTTCGGCGGCCGACCCGACACTCAGCACCTCAGGGTCATCGTCGACGCGCTGCGGCGCAGCGAACGACCACTCGCGGCCGCCGTACTTCGCCGTGAGCTGCCCCTGCCCGTCCGACGATGCCGTCGGCGGCGCCAGCATGTCTGCAGCACACGCCCAGCACGCTCCCTTCGCCCAACCGTCGACACCCTTGGCGTAGACGTAGCCGTCGATCACGACACCGCCAGGGGTGATCATGCCGATCGTCGGCGCGTCCTCGGGGAACACGCTCACGGTGTGTTCCGGTCCGTCGCCGACGACGTCGACCGGGGTTTCGCCGGTCTTGCCCTTCGCGTCGTACTCGCCCAGGAACCATTGGTCGTCGCGCTGGTACAGCGCGGCCAGACCGTTGGAGGCGACCCAGGCGTCGGTCGACGTGTCGAACGTGATCGTCGAGATCCGTCGGATCCGCAGCGGCGGCGGGGGCGGGGGCACGCTCGTCTCCGCCGGCGTCACCGTGTGCTGCCGATCGTCACGGCCTGCCACGAACACCACACCGCCCACGACTGCAGCCACCGAGGCCGCTGCGATCATCACCCGCGGCCAACGCCGCCGCGCCGCCACGGGCGCGGCCGTCACACCGTGCCACTCCCCCGCGATCTGCTCGCGCAGCGACGACACGAACGCATCGGTCGGCTCCAGGCCGGGGCCGATCAGTTCCTCGATTTCCATGTCAGGCATCTCGCACCTCCTGCATCCGGGCGCGCCGGCGGGCGCGGGCCAACAACGACTCGGTGGCGTGCACGGACGCCCCCATCAACGACGCGACCTCCGTCACCGGCAGGTCGTCCAGGTAGCGCAACACCAACGCGACCCGCTCACGTTCCGGCAGGCCGGACAGGTCCGCGGCGTCCACCAGCTCGGGCTCGGCCTCCGCGGTGGGCTGCGACCAGACGAGTTGCAGGCGGCGCTGCTCTCGCGACTCGCCACGGACGCGATCGAAGTAGCGGTGCCGCACCGACGTGAGCAGCCAGCCGAGACCGACCTCCGTCAACGCTCCCGAACGAGCCGAGCGAACCAGCGACAGATACACGTCCTGCACGAGGTCGTCGGTGCGGCCGCGGTCACCGCCGGTCAACCGGCTGGCGGCGCGGTAGACGTCGCGCACGGACTGGTCGTAGCACTCGACGAGCGACACCTCGTCGGTCACGGTCCACGGCCCCTGCTCCACCATCACCCATCATGACGCCGCGCGGTGGTGTGTTCCGTCGCGGCTGCGCATCTTTGGAAGCATCTCGGCGCGACAGTCGCGCCCTGGTGCTTCCGCTCAGAGGCGCCGAGGAACTGCACCCCACGAACGGAAGCACGTCGGCGCGGCCGTCGCGCCCTCCTGCTTCCGTTCGCCGGAGCGCCCAACCGCAGGGGCGGACCCTCAGGCGCAGCGCGGGAACAACTCGACCGAGTAGTCGACCCGAGCTGTCTCCGCACGGTGCAGCAGCACGCCGTCGGACGGCACCGACACGATGTCCCACAGACCCAGCACGGAGCACACGGCGTCGTCGACCACGAGCGTTGCACCAGCGCGGGTGTGAGCCACGATCACGACCTTGCCGTCGGCATCGGCCGCCGAGCCAGGCGGGCGGCCGTCCCAACCCGATGGCTGATCGACGTGACTGACCATCGTGCCGACCGTGACCTTCCAGGTGCCGTCGTGCGCATCGGTGACGACGGCTTGGTCGGGGAACGGGTGCGAGCACCAGTAGCAGTCGCCGCCGACAAGCGTGCCGTCGACCAGGTCGTACTGCAGCGAGTCGATCACCAACACGGGCGGAGAGCCGACCTCGTACACGCGGTGGTCGTCGAGCACGGAGACCGCGTCGACCGGGTTGGCGGAGACCACGCCGTCGACGCCGTACGTGCCCAACGTCCACGTGCCCTCGGCCTGGTACAGCACCTTCGTGCCGGTGGTGGACACCCACGCGTCCGTCGGAGCGGCGAACGGCACGGCAGCGACGAGCGTGCCCTCCAGCCGCCGGTACGACGGCGGGGACGACTCTCGGAAATAGGCCCACGCCGCGACCGCAGAACCGATGACGGCGACGACCAGGGTCGCCCAGGCGATTGCCCTGCGGCCGGTCACGCCTTGGCGGCGATCAGCATCGCCCGGATGCCGAGGCCCATGATGAACAGGCTGCCGAACCCGTAGAGCATGTACAGACGGTGCTTCATCTGGAAGCGATAGCTGTACACGATCGCGATCGCGACGATGGCGACGAACCCGTAGAACGCGTGGAACTGCGGCAGCGGCACCTTGTACTTGCCGACCATGATCGCGCCGAGCACGACCTGCACGAACACCGTGACCTCGGCGGCACCGATGAACCACCACAGCGCTCGGGTGCGCAGTGGCTGCACCCAGTTGGCGGACAGGCACCACAGGCCGGCCAATCCGTTGCCGATGATGACCACCCAGGCCCAGCCGTGATGGATGTTCTTGACCGTTGCGAGGCCGCTGGCGAGCATTTGGACGAATCTACTCGCCGCAACCGACTCCGGCCGAGAACGACCGGACAGTGTCGGCGTCGGTGACACCGGTCAGCACGCCGCTGATGCCCGAGTCCAGCGCGAACGTGGGGCCGAAGGTGCCGTCGTCGGGCAGGATCGTGACCGTCGGGTACGCCCCGCGCAGGACCGCGACGGTGGTGCCGACGGCGACACCTGCGTCGGTGGCCAGGCCGTACGGGTTGATCGTGTCGCCGAACGCCGGCCCGTAGGAGTAGCCCCCGAAGTGGCGCACACCGCTGACGTCGTCGGTCAGGAACAGCGCGAGGTCGTTCCAGTTGACCAGCCGCACCGACGTGCCCGGGCAGGTGGCCAGCACATCGGTGGGTGCCTGCCAGCCGGAGTCCTCCGTCGGCGCACCGAGGATCGACGAGACGTACGAGACCACTCCGTCCGCATCGGCGTCGAACAGCGCCGGGCCGAGACCGTTGGCCGACAGCGTCAGCCCGGCGACCGGCTTGGGTGTCGTGGTGGTCGGTGCCGCCGTGGTCGTGGTCTCCGCCACCGTGGTCGTGGTCTCCGCCACCGTGGTGGTGGTTTCCGCCACCGTGGTGGTGGTTTCGGCCACCGTGGTGGTGGTCGTGGTGGTGCCCGGGCTGCTGCTCTCACTGCTGCAGGCCGTGGCCAGCAGGGCCAGCGAGCAGACCGCACCGGCCAGGATTCGACGTGACGTCATGGGCGCAGTCTGCCAGCGGTTTCGGCGATCAGCGGATCAGGGTGTCCGCTTCGTGGCCACCTTCAACAAGTTGGAACATTCCGTCGACGACGTCGATCACGGTCACCGAACAGTTGTCGAGACTGCGGATGACCAGGCGATCGTCGCCGAGCGCGACCCCGATGGCCGCGTTGATCGCGATGAAATGACTGGTGACGACCGTGTCGTCGGGGATGGCTGCCAGCGACGCCGCCACCCCGTCGCGGAACGCCGTGTAGCGCGCACCGAGCGCGGCCCAGGTGCCGGCCATGGCCAGCCGCAGCCACTCCACTCGGTCCGCCATCGCCACGCCCTCGGGCGACGGAATCTCCGCAACACCGGGCTCGATGCGCGGCTGCACGCCCCAGGCCTTCGACAACCCGGTGGCGGTCTCCTGACAACGCAACAGCGGGCTGGACACCAGGCCCAGCGGGCCGAGCGGCGCCAGACGGGTGGTCATCTCCGCCGCCTGGTGACGGCCGACGGCATCCAGACCAGGGTCCGGGTCGGTGTTCCAGCCGGCGGCGGCGCGCCCGTGGCGCACGAGGTACAGCCGGGTCACTCGAACAGCCAGCCTTCGCGCAGCGGGTGCGTGGCACCCTTGCGGATGTACCACTCCGTGCCGAACGCCATCGCAAACGGTTCGTCCGGCATGCTGCTGAAGAAGCCGGCGTCGGTGATCTGGCTCTTGTGACAGCGGATCGACGCCCGCTTCTGCGCCACGTAGGCGCTGACGTCGACCATGTGCGTCAGCTCGGCCTCCGGCGTACCGAACGGGTTGCCGTCGTCGGCCGGAGCGTCCGGGTCCCAGTCCTCCCCGTCGGGGCCGCTGGCCTCGCCGTTCTCGCGGGCCATGTCGAAGAAGCGCTTCATCGCATCGCGGTTCATGGTGGACTCGAACACGGCGGGGGTGCCGGCCAGTTCGGCCGCACGGTGACCGACGGTGTGCACCTTGATGTGGTCCGGGTGGCCGTAGTTGCCGTGCCAGTCGTACGTGGTCAGCACATCGGCGTCTTCTTCGCGCAGGATCGCAGCCAGCTTGCCGGCGGCCTCGTTGACCGGCGCCTGGTGGAACGACCGCTCGTGGCCGTTCTGCTCCCACCCGGTCATGCCGCTGTCGGCGTAGTTCAACCACTCCACCCGGTGCACGCCGAGCACGGCGGCCGAGGCGGCCGTCTCTGCACGGCGACGGTCCACCAGCGTCTCGCCGTCGGCGAGATCATCGGGCTTCTCGCCGTGATCGCCATTGGTCGCCACGACGAGCACCACCCGGTGGCCTTCGGCGACAGCGCGAGCCATGGAGCCGCCAGTGCTGATGCTCTCGTCGTCGGGGTGTGCGTGGAAACAGACCAGGGTGCCCATCAGGCCGACGCTACCGCCCCACCAGCGATCAACGCTTCGATGCGGTCGGCGGCGAAGCCCCAATCGGCGAGAATGGCGCGCGAGTGCTGGCCCGGGTGGGCGGGCGGCGAGTCGACCTGCGCCGCCGTCCGCGAGAACCGCGGCGCGGGCGCCGGCTGGGGGGCGCCGGCCACCTCCACGAACGTGCCGCGGGCGACGTTGTGCGGGTGGGCCGCCGCTTCGCTCATGGTCAGCACCGGGGCGAAGCAGACGTCGGTGTGCTCCATGATCGCGCACCACTCGTCGCGGGTCTTCTCCAGCATCACGGCGCTGAGGCGTTCCTTCAGGTGCGGCCACTGCGCCTTGTCCATCTGCTGGGCGAACTCGGGGTCGCCGGCCAGGCCGGTGAGCCGCATCAGTTCGGCGTAGAACTGGGGCTCGATCGAGCCGAGCGAGACGTACTTGCCGTCGGCGCATTCGAACACGTCGTAGAAGTGGGCGCCGGTGTCCAGCAGGTTGGTGCCGGGGGCGTTCTCGTCGAACATGCCGATCTGCTTGAACGCCCAGAACATGCTCATCAGCACCGCCGCGCCGTCGACCATCGCGGTGTCGACCACCTGGCCCTGACCGCTGCGCTGCGCTTCCAACAGTGCGCACACCACGCCGTAGGCGAGGAACATGCCGCCGCCGCCGAAGTCGCCGACCATGTTCAGCGGGGGCACCGGCGTCTGGCCGCCGCGGCCGAAGTGGGCCAGTGAGCCGGCCAACGCGATGTAGTTGATGTCGTGGCCGGCGGCCTGTGCGTAGGGGCCTTCCTGACCCCAGCCGGTCATGCGCCCGAACACCAGCTTCGGGTTGCGAGCATGGCACTCCGCCGGGCCGATGCCGAGACGCTCCATCACGCCCGGACGGAAGCCTTCGATCAGCGCGTCCGCGCCGGCGACCAGGTCGAGCAGGGTGGCGACGCCGTCGGGGTGCTTGAGGTCGAGCGCGATGTTGCGGCGGCCGCGCAGCAGGACGTCCCAGTGGGCGGTGTCGGGCGCCGGGCCGCGCACCGACTGCGCACGCTCGACACGGATGACCTCGGCCCCCATGTCGGCCAGCATCATGGCGGCGAACGGGCCGGGGCCGATGCCGGCGATTTCGATGATTCGGTACCCAGTGAGCGGTCCAGACATGGCCGTCGTTTTAGTACGGCACGGTCGCCGCGGTGCCATCGTGGCGCCGTGCCGTGGCGCACGGGACGGCGACGACATCGTTCGGGCCCGTACGAACCGTGCGCGCGCCGGGGCCACCCGCCAGCGCGGGACGTCGGGGCCCGCGGTGCCGGGACCGCGCTGCGGTGCGGCGGTACGCTCGGCCGCATGCGGACCCTTGTGTACGGCGCGCTCGCCGCCCTGGCACTCACCCTCACGGCGTGCAACTCGAAAGCGAACCACCAGGAGCTGCAGCCGCTGCCGGGCGTGACCACGTTGCCGCCCATCACCACGGTGCCCGGCGTGTCCATCGCGACCACCCTGCCCGGCGCCAGCAGCGTGCCGCCGGAGACCACGCTCGCACCCACCTCCGTGCCGCCGGCGACGCCGCCGCCGGCCACCGCCCCTCCGGGTCCGGGCTGGACGTTCGGCGACTTCCGCGAGGTCCCGCAGCTGGGTGCGGAGAACGTGCGCGGCAGCGGGTGCGGCGCCGACGGCAGCATCGGCGACACCATCCCCGACGGTTGGTGGCTGGGCATCGTGGTCGACGGCAGCGACACCACCTACGAGTTCGACCTGGTCTGCGCCTACAAGGGCACCGCTGCCACCTCGTTGATCGCCGACTGCCAGGCCAGCCCCGCGGCAGCAACGTGCCTGGACTACTTCGACAAGAACTTCTGGCCGATGAACCGCAACACCAAGGCGCGGACGGTCCCGTTGGCGGCCGACATGGGCCGTGGAACCAACGGCGAGCTGTGCTCGGTCGGCATCGAGACGCGGACGGCGGGCGTCACCGGTGAGCTCGTGTGGCTACACATCATCGGCGGGCGCGCCGTCTACATGCAACGGGGTTGCGGCGGCGAGTGAACCCGCCGCCCGGGCTGACGCCTAGGCCCGCGAGGTGTGGCTGAGGACCGCATCGGTGATGACGGGCCACAGCGGCTCGGGCATGTCGTGGCCCATGTCCGCCAGGAACAGCAGGTGCGCCCCCGGGATGAGCTCCGCCGTGCGGAAGCCACCTGACGGAGTGATCAAGGTGTCGTCGCGGCCGTGGATGACCAGCGTCGGCACGTCGAGCGCTTGCAGGCCGGCGGTGCGGCGACCGCTGCCATACATCGCTGCCAACTGGCGCGGGCCGCCCTCCGGGTAGAACGAGCGATCGAACTCGCGGCCGGCCAGCTCCTTCGTCCGCTCGATGTCGCGGTACTTCTTCGAGGCCCACACCAGCCACCGCGGTGAGGCCTCGATGTACTCCTCGCGGGTGGTGGGCGGCGGCGAGAAGATCGCCTCCGCGGCCTCTGCCGTGGGCTGGCCGACCTCCACCTCACCCGGCTGGCTCATCACGGAGATCAGGCTGCGCACGCGCTCCGGGTGCTCGATCGCCACGGTCTGAGCGATCATGCCGCCCATCGACGCACCCATGATGTGCGCCTTCTCGATGCCGAGCACGTCGAGCAGGCCGATGGCGTCGGCGGCCATGTCGCTGAGCGTGTAGGGCAGCGGCGGGGCCGGCTGGTCGGCGAACGCCGCGGCCATTGCACCGGCGACATCGGGCTCCTGCCCGTCGAGCTTGGTGGACAAGCCGCAGTCGCGGTTGTCGAAGCGGATCACGTAATGGCCGCCGTCGGCGAGGAGGCGGCAGAACCGTTCGTCCCACGCGGTCATCTGGGCGGTGAAGCCCATGATCAGCAGCAGGGCCGGGTCGTCGGGTGAACCGAACGTGTCGTATTCGAGTTCCATACCGGTCTGGACGAGGGCGCGAGGCATTTCGGCAGACTAGCTTCCCCACCATGACTGTCTTCGGGGTCCACGTCGGATTGCAACACA
>Ga0209023_10004760_pt1 | contig 15241 bp, 19 predicted proteins | sample LakOneMetagenome_FD_187468 | JGI IMG/M metagenome (GOLD analysis project Ga0209023, IMG submission 187468) | Freshwater and sediment microbial communities from Lake Erie, Canada (SPAdes) (version 2) | ecosystem: Environmental > Aquatic > Freshwater > Lentic | place: Lake Erie, Canada... | reverse complement strand
GATCGAGGCGCGGTTGTGTGTGGATCAGGACGTCGTGCTGGTCGGGGGCGGCAATTCCGCCGGGCAAGCCGCGGTATTTCTGTCCGGTCATGCGCGTAAAGTGTATCTGGTGATCCGTGGCGGCGGACTCGGGGCCAGCATGTCGCGCTACCTGATCGACCGCATCGAAGCCGCTGCGAATATCGAGCTGATGTTCAACACCGAGGTGGTGGCGGTCGAGGGAACCGACGGTTCGCTCGAACGGTTGCGCTGGCGCAGCCGCTTTGCGCCCGACGATGTGCACACGCTCGATGTCCGCAATCTGTTCCTGTTCGTCGGCGCCGATCCCGCGACCGGATGGCTCGCGGGCTGCGGCGTGACGCTCGACCGCGGCGGCTTCGTCGTTACCGGTGCGCAGTCCGAGCAGAACCACAGCCGCGCGGTGTCGCCGCTGGAAACTTCGGTTCCCGGCGTATTCGCGGTCGGCGACGCCCGCTCCGGATCGGTCAAGCGCGTTGGCGGGGCGATCGGCGAGGGCGCGCAGGTGGTGGCGGCTCTGCACGGCTATCTGGCCGACGTCGTGAAACCGGCGCTATAGTGCGGCGTATCGGCCATCGCCGATGCCCAACAATAAAGGAGTAGCGCCTTGGCCGACCTCGTTGTGCTCTACAAGACCCCGACCGACCCCGCGGCTTTCGACAAATACTATTTCGAAAACCATGTCCCGCTCGCCAAGAAGATTCCCGGCCTGCGGAAATACACCGTCAGCAAGGGACCGATCGCGACCCCTGGCGGGCCGTCCGCCCTGCATCTGATCGCGACGCTGAGCTTCGACAGCATGGCCGATATCGGCGCCGCCTTCGCCAGTCCGGAAGGCAGGGCCACCGCGGCGGACGTTCCAAAATTCGCCACCGGCGGCGTCGAAATGAACTTCTTCGAAACCGCTGAGGTGTGACGCGATGGCGTCCGGGGGCTGCAAGCATATCGCCGGCATCCAGGACGTCACGCCGAGCGCGCTCGGCTGCGAAGAGTGCCTCAGAATCGGAAGCCCGTGGCTGCATCTGCGGATCTGCCGCACCTGCGGCCACGTCGGCTGCTGCGACGATTCCCCGAACAAGCACGCGACCGCGCATTTTCATGCCAGCGGCCATCCCGTGATCGAAGGCTACGATCCGCCGGAAGGCTGGGGCTGGTGCTATGTCGACGAAGTGCTGTTCGATCTGTCGAAGCGCAAGACGCCGCACAACGGCAGGATACCGCGCTACTATTAAAACCCCTTTGCAAGAATGAGGAGTTGCTGAATGCAGCGCGTATTGAACGGCCTTCGTGCGTTTGTCTGCGTCCTGTCGATGGCCTGGACGGTCACGCTCACGTTTTCGAATCCGTCGTTCGCGCAGGCCCCCCAAAGCAGGTTCGCCGACGTCAACGGCGTCAGGCTGCACTACCTCGTCGCCGGGAAAGGTGACGCGATCGTGCTGCTGCACGGCTTTGCCGAAAGCAGCCATATGTGGCGGCCGCTGATCGCCAAACTCGCCGACAAGCACACGGTGATCGCGCCGGATCTGCGCGGCTTCGGCCAGTCGGCGACGCCGGAAGACGGCTACACCAAGAAAGCGATGGCGCAGGACATCCACGCGCTGGTGAAAAGCCTGAAATACGACCGCATCCGGCTGGTCGGCCACGACATCGGGCTGATGGTCGCCTACGCCTATGCCGCGCAGTATCCATCCGAAGTGGATCGCCTGGTGCTGATGGAGGCGTTCCTGCCCGGCGTCGGCGCGTGGAATAACGTGTTCTTGCTGCGCGATCTCTGGCACTTCCACTTCTTCGGCAAGACGCCGCTGGCGCTGGTCACCGGCCGCGAGCGGATCTATCTCGAACATTTCTGGAACGACTTTGCCGCCGATGCCAGCAAGTCGGTGCCGGAGGCCGACCGCAAGTTCTACGCCAGTGAATATGCCAGGCCCGGCCACATGAAAGCCGGCATGGAAGTCTTCCGCGCGTTTCCAAGGGATGCCGAGGAGTTCACTGATTTCGCCAGGACCAAACTGTCGATGCCGCTATTGGTGGTTTCAGGCGAGAAGGCCGGCGGCCCGTTCCTGATCGAGCAGGGCAAAATGGTTGCAGCCAATGTCGAAGGCATGCTGGTGCCGGGCAAGGGCCACTGGCTGATGGAAGAGGCGCCGGATCAGGTGATCCCGAAGCTGGTTGAATTTCTCAATCGCTAGCGTTTCCGGAAGTAGCTGCCGCGATTTGTGACAGAAGTGCAAAAGATTGATGCAGACGATACTTTGGTCGCATCGTGGATCAGCATGGCTGCGTTGACGAGGTTGTGTTGTCGGCGTGTGGCAATTTGCGGCGCTGCGTCGTACCCTCGACGGGTGAAGCAGGGGGCGCGTGATGATACTTGGCATGAGTCTATCGACGTTCGTTCTGGTCCATACCGTGATCAGCATCGTCGCGGTTGTCGCGGGCATCATTGTGATGTTCGGCATGCTCAAGTCGACGCGGCCGGGCAGCCTGACTGCGATCTTCCTGCTGCTCACCATCCTGACCAGCGCGACCGGGTTCCTGATCCCGCCGCTGGTATCCGACAAGCTGCTGCCGTCGCACATCATCGGCGGCCTCTCGCTGCTGCTGCTCCTGATCGCCTGCATCGCGCTCTATGCGATGAAACTCGCGGGATCGTGGCGCTGGATCTATGCGCTGACGGCGCTGCTGGCGCTGTACTTCAACTGCTTCGTGCTTGTGATCCAGAGCTTCCTGAAGATTCCGGCACTGACCGCGATCGCGCCCGGCAACCCGCCGTCGGGCCCGGTGTTCGCGGTGGTGCAGGGCATCGTGCTGGTGTTCTTCGTGCTGATGATCATCGGCGCCGTCAGGCGCTTCCGGCCGGCGTGATCTAACGCCCGTCATGCCTCGGGGAAGCCAGGGCTTTTCACACGCTACATCTTGCGCTGACCGGGCCGGCTGACCCCTAACCCTACTTTGCATGGGGTTGTTTTCGATATTTTTCAGGTCAACAGGAGCTTCCATGCCCACCATCACCACCAAGGACGGCGTCGACATCTTCTACAAGGACTGGGGCAGTGGTCAGCCGATCGTGTTCAGCCATGGCTGGCCGCTGTCGTCGGACGACTGGGACACACAGATGCTGTTCTTCCTGAACCACGGCTTTCGCGTCATCGCCCATGACCGCCGCGGCCACGGTCGCTCAAGCCAGGTCGCCGACGGCCACGACATGGATCACTACGCCGACGATCTCGCGGCGCTCACCGCGCATCTCGATCTGAGGAACGCGGTGCATGTCGGCCATTCCACCGGCGGCGGCGAGGTGGTGCATTACATCGCCCGTCACGGCGACAGCCGTGTCGCCAAGGCGGCGATCCTTAGCGCCGTGCCGCCGCTGATGGTGCAGACGCCGGCCAATCCCGGCGGTCTGCCGAAATCGGTGTTCGACGGCTTGCAGTCAGCGCTCGCCGCCAACCGCTCGGAGTTCTATCGCGATATCGCTTCCGGTCCGTTCTATGGCTACAACCGTCCGGGCGCCAAGCCGTCGGAGCCGATCATCCAGAACTGGTGGCGGCAGGGCATGATGGGCGGCGCCAAGGCGCATTACGACGGCATCGTCGCGTTCTCGCAGACCGACTTCACCGAGGATCTCAAGAAGATCACCGTGCCGGTGCTGGTCATGCACGGCGACGACGACCAGGTGGTGCCCTATGCGGACTCCGGCCCGTTGTCGGCCAAGCTGCTGAAGAACGGCACGCTGAAGACCTACAAGGGCTTTCCGCACGGCATGCCGACCACGGAAGCGGCCACCATCAACGCCGACCTGCTGGCGTTCATCAGGTCGTGAGGGTGCCCGTCGTTCCGGGGCGCTCACGAAGTGAGCGAACCCGGAAGGTCGAGCTAATATCACCTCGACCTTCCCCGGGGTGCAATTGCACCCCTGAGGTTCGCGCTGCGCGCGCCCCGGAATGACGGGAGAAACCCCATCAAATAGCCTTAAATATTCCGGCTGTTGTGATCGTTTTCCGGCCATTATAGTCCGTTGCACAACAGGGGTTTTGAGTATGGACCGCATTCGTATTGTCGGCGGCAACAAGCTCAACGGTACCATTGCCATTTCAGGGGCGAAGAACGCGGCACTGCCGCTGATGATTGCGGGGCTGCTGACCGAAGAAACCCTCATCCTCGACAACGTGCCGCGGCTGGCCGATGTCGCGCAGTTGCAGCGCATTCTCGGCAACCACGGCGTCGACATCATGTCGGCCGGCAAGCGCCCCGGCGACCGCGAATACCAGGGCCAGACCCTGCATATCTCGGCGGCCGATATCATCGACACTACGGCGCCCTATGAACTGGTGTCGCGGATGCGCGCCAGTTTCTGGGTGATCGCGCCGCTGTTGGCGCGGATGCACGAAGCCAAGGTGTCGCTGCCGGGCGGCTGCGCCATCGGCACGCGTCCGGTGGATTTGCTGATCATGGCGCTGGAGAAACTCGGCGCCGAACTCACCATCGATGCCGGCTATGTGGTGGCGAAAGCGCCCGGCGGCCTGCGCGGCGCCGCGATCGATTTCCCCAAGGTGACAGTCAGCGGCACCCATGTGGCGCTGATGGCGGCGACGCTCGCCAAGGGCACGACGGTGATAACCAACGCCGCCTGCGAGCCCGAGATCACCGACGTCGCCGACTGCCTGAACAAGATGGGCGCGAAGATATCAGGCGCCGGTACGCCGCAGATCACGATCGAGGGCGTCGCGAAGCTGCATGGTGCGCGGCATACCGTGCTGCCGGATCGAATCGAAGCCGGGACCTATGCGATGGCGGTCGCGATGACCGGAGGCGACGTGCAGCTTGCCGGCGCCCGGCCCGAACTGTTGCAGTCGGCGCTCGACGTGCTGACCGAGGCCGGCGCGGTCATTGCCGTCAATCCCGAAGGCATCCGCGTCAGCCGCAACGGCTCCGGCATCAAGCCGGTGAAGGTCGCGACCGCGCCGTTCCCCGGTTTCCCGACCGATCTCCAGGCGCAACTGATGGCGCTGATGGCCTGCGCCGGCGGCGCCTCGGAAATCACCGAGACGATTTTCGAGAACCGCTTCATGCACGTGCAGGAACTGGCGCGGTTCGGCGCCAAGATCGCGCTTGACGGCGAGACCGCGACCATCGACGGCACCGCCCGGCTGCGCGGCGCGCCCGTGATGGCGACCGACCTGCGCGCCTCGGTGTCGCTGGTGATCGCCGGCCTTGCCGCCGAGGGCGAAACCATGGTCAACCGGATCTACCACCTCGACCGCGGTTTCGAGCGGCTGGAGGAAAAATTGTCGGCCTGCGGCGCATCGATCCAGCGCATCAGCGATTAGGCTACGTGCACGTTTAAGGTGAGGTCTCGGGATGCCGGCGCCGGAACAGCTCAGATTGGTTGCGCTCGACCCCGACGATCTCGCGGTGGTCTCCGCCCATGTCCAGGACGCCCGCATCCAGGCCTCCGACATCGTCTGGCGCCAGGACGAAAAACGCCTGGTGGTCGGCATGAGCAGGCTGGACTGGGAGCAGACCCTGCCGGGCGGAACCGCGCCGCGCCGGCTATTGGCAGCGCTGCGGTTCGACCGGGTGCTGGCCTGCAAGTCGCGCAACATCGACCTGGAGGCGAGGGAGGCGGTGCTGGAACTGGTCGGGATCGAATTCCATCCGGGAGAGGCCCCCGGCGGTAGCGCCCTGCTGCTGTTCAGCCACGGCGGCGCGCTGCGGCTGGACGTCGAATGCCTGGAATGCGAGCTGACCGACCTCGGCGACGACGACCTCGGCACCAGCGATGTCGGGGCGGAATCGTCCGGTTTGGGGGCTTAAGAAACCCGTCATTCCGGGATGGTCCGAAGGACCAGACCCGGAAGTTCGAGATTCCGGGTTCAATGCTGCGCATTGCCCCGGAATGACAGCCAAAATCCCCCACCTTCAAGGGTTGACGCCGCCCCATCCGCCGCGCCATTGAGCATAGATCAAACGTCCCGTCAGAAAGCCGCCATGCCCGTTCGCCTCGACAGAAACAGCGCCGATTTCGACGCGCGGTTTGCGGCCTTTCTCGCCGCCAAGCGTGAAGCCTCGGCCGACGTCGAGCGGGCCACCCGCGCCATCGTCGATGACGTCGCGGCCCGCGGCGACGCCGCCCTGATCGAGGCGACGAAGAAGTTCGACCGGCTCGACGTCGCAGCCACCGGCCTGCGCGTCGGCGCCGGTGAGGTCGAGGCGGCCGTGAAAGCCTGCGACGGCAAAACCGTCGACGCGCTGAAATTCGCCCGCGACCGGATCGAGCTGTTCCACCGCCGCCAGTTGCCCAAGGACGAGCGCTTCACCGATGCGCTCGGCGTCGAACTCGGCTGGCGCTGGAGCGCGATCGATGCGGTCGGGCTCTATGTGCCCGGCGGCACTGCGGCCTATCCATCTTCGGTGCTGATGAACGCTGTGCCGGCCAACGTCGCCGGCGTGCCGCGGGTGGTGATGGTGGTGCCGTCGCCGGACGGCAAGCTCAACCCGCTGGTACTGGCGGCCGCTCACTTGGGCGGCGTCTCCGAAATCTACCGCGTCGGCGGTGCGCAGGCCGTCGCCGCGCTGGCTTATGGCACCGCGACCATTGCGCCGGTGGCGAAAATCGTCGGCCCCGGCAATGCCTATGTCGCCGCCGCCAAGCGGCAGGTGTTCGGCAAGGTCGGCATCGACATGATCGCCGGCCCCTCCGAGGTGCTCGTGATCGCCGACGACACCGGCAATGCCGGCTGGATCGCGGCGGATCTCTTGGCGCAGGCCGAACACGACGCCAGCGCGCAGTCGATCCTGATCACCGACAGCGCGGAGCTGGCGGCCGAGGTCGAGCGCGCGGTGGAATCGCAGCTTGCGACCTTGCCCCGCGCCGCGATCGCGCGCGCCTCGTGGAACGATTTCGGCGCCATCATTCTGGTGAAAAAGCTCGACGACGCCGTCGATCTCGCCAACGCCATCGCCGCCGAACATCTCGAAATCATGACGGCGGACGCCGAGGCGTTCTCGGCCAAGGTCCGCAACGCCGGCGCGATCTTTCTCGGGCCGCATACGCCGGAGGCGATCGGCGACTATGTCGGCGGCTCCAACCACGTGCTGCCGACGGCGCGTTCGGCCCGGTTTTCGTCCGGGCTCGGCGTGCTAGACTTCATGAAGCGCACTTCGATTCTCAAATGCGGGCCGGAGGCGTTGCGCGCGCTGGGGCCCGCCGCGATGACCCTCGGCAAGGCTGAGGGTCTCGATGCCCATTCACGTTCCGTCGGATTGCGTCTCAATTTGTCATGACCAAACCGCCACCAGATGACGACGCCAACAACCGCATCGTGGCGGTGACGCTCGACGAGGAATCGATCGGGCGTTCCGGGCCTGACATCGAGCATGAGCGCGCGATCGCGATCTACGACCTGATCGAGCAGAACCTGTTCGCGCCCGAAGGCGCCACCGATGGTCCGTTCACCCTGCATCTCGCCATCACCGGCAACCGGCTGGCGTTCGACATTCGCCGCGAAGACGGCACGCCGGTGGTGGCGCATCTGCTGTCGCTGACGCCGTTTCGTCGCATCGTGAAGGACTACTTCATGATCTGCGACAGCTACTACCAGGCGATCCGCACCGCCACGCCCGACAAGATCGAGGCCATCGACATGGGCCGCCGCGGCATCCATGACGAAGGCTCGCGCACGCTGCAGGAACGGCTGAAGGGCAAGGTGCGCGTCGATTTCGAAACCGCACGGCGGCTGTTCACGCTGATCTGCGTTCTGCACTGGAAGGGGCAAGACGCATGACCCCGACGGCTGTAGAACGTTTTTGCAAATAGCATGGCCGCGCCGCCGGGCGCGCGCAATCCGCAGGCCGTGTTGTTCGCATGCGGCTTCAACAGCGTGCGTTCGCCGATGGCCGAAGGCCTGTTGAAACAGATGTTTCCCCACGCGCTCTATGTGAAGTCGGCTGGCGTCAGGACGCAGGAGCTCGATCCGTTCGCGGTCGCCGTGATGGCCGAACTCGGCCAGGATATTTCCACCCACAAGCCCCAGACCTTCGCCGAGCTGGAAGACTGGGAAGGGCTCAATTTCGACCTCATCATCACGCTGTCGCCCGAAGCCCACCACAAGGCGCTGGAGCTGACCCACACGGTGGCCGCCGATGTCGAATACTGGCCGACGCCGGACCCGACCACGACGGAAGGCAGCCGCGAGCAGAAGCTCGCCGCCTATCGCGAAGTCTGCGACGGGTTGATGATGCGGATCCGGAAACGGTTCGCGAAGGTAACCGCGGCGGGTGTGTAGGGCGCCGGTGCTGCCGCGTTCCCCGGATGCTGCGCAGCGCGCCGCAAAGCGGCGTGGTGCGCTGCTGATCCGGGGTCCACGTTAGCCGTGGCGTGGGTCCCGGCTCTGCGGAGCAGCGTTACACGCTGCACCGCGTCCGGGACACCAAACCTTCACAGAACCGGAACAAGAATCAAAGCCGCATCAATCACTTGTTCCCCGGTTGTGGAATGCAGCCCCTTCCGATAGGTTCCGCGCGCGTTCACCCCCGAATCCTTCTCGCCCGACGAATCCCGCATGCTTGGCCGTCCCAAACTCGTTCTTGCTTCCGGTTCGCCGCGACGGCTGAGCCTGCTCAACCAGGCCGGCATCGAGCCCGACGCGCTGCGTCCGGCCGACGTCGACGAGACCCCGAAGCGGGGCGAACTGCCGCGCGCCTGCGCCAACCGCCTCGCGCGCGCCAAGGCCGACGCCGCGCTGAAATCGATCCAGCTCGACGACGAACTGCGCGGCTCCTTCATCATCGCCGCCGACACCGTGGTCGCGGTCGGCCGCCGCATCCTGCCGAAAGCCAGCCTGGTCGACGAGGCCGCGCAGTGCCTGCGGCTGCTGTCGGGCCGCAACCACCGCGTCTATACCGCGGTGTGCCTGGTGACGCCGAAGGAAGCGTTCCGCCAGCGCCTGATCGAAACCCGCGTGCGCTTCAAGCGCCTCAGCGAGGACGACATCCAGGCCTATATCGGCTCCGGCGAGTGGCGCGGCAAAGCCGGCGGCTACGCGGTGCAGGGCATCGCCGGATCGTTCGTGGTCAAGATGGTCGGCTCCTACACCAACATCGTCGGCCTCCCGCTCTACGAATCGATCACGCTGCTGGGCGGCGAAGGTTTCCCGATCCGCTTCGGCTGGCTCAACGCCGCCAGCGCGGTGGGGTAGGCTGATCTCCCGCAAGCGGGAGAGGGAGCGCAAGGGCCGCCACCCGGCCCCCACATCGTGTAAACTCTCCAGATGCCCACCGAATCCCCCAAGTCAGCCGCGTCAGCCAAACCCTGCCCGGAATGCGGCAAGCCCGCCGCCAATCCGGCCACCCTCCCGTTCTGTTCCCCGCGCTGCCGCGACGTCGACCTCAACCGCTGGCTCTCCGGCCGCTACGTCATCCCCGGCAAGGAAAACGAGGGCGAAGACGCCGAATAAACGAGTTTTGTCAGTAATTTGGGGATTCAAGCGAAGCCGGGCAGCGCCCAGCGAAGCCAAAGGCGAAGCTGGGTGGACAGCGGGGGTTTGCCCCACTATAAACCGCCCGCTCGCACGGTCTTTTCGACCCCGGGTATGCCCAGGTAGCTCAGTTGGTAGAGCATGCGACTGAAAATCGCAGTGTCGGTGGTTCGATCCCGCCCCTGGGCACCACGCTTCGCCCTTCGGGCTTCGCGTGGCGCAGCCACGCTTCGGATGGCGAATTGCGCCCGGCATAGCCCGCAGGGCGACGACAGGGGCTGATCCTCAAAAAGCATTTGTCGATGTCACGCTCGGCCGAAACGCCGACCGATAGGCTGCGCCAACATAGCCCTTGCGAGCGTTACCTCCTGACGCAATCATCAACGCGGGTTCAGCATGAGGTTTTGGGAGGGCGCCATGCAGATCTACAACGTCGTCAAGTTCAAGGTGAAGGCAGGCGAGCAGGCCGCATTCCTCGCCGCGCACAGCGACGGCAAAGCCAAATGGCCGGGCCTCGAGCACGGCGTCATCATCAAGACCGGCGAGCAGACCTTTTGCCTGATCGGCACCTGGTCGAGCCAGGAAGCCATGGTCGCGGCGCGACCCGCGATGATCAAGACGCTCGACAGTTTTCGCGCGGTGCTGGAGGACCAGGGCGAGGGGCGTGGGGTGACGGATGCCGCGTCAGGGCCGGTGGTGCTGGAGATTTAGCGCTCTATCGCGCGCGTTGATGCTACTTGCACGAACCGGTCGGATGCTGCGAGCCGTCGAAGTTGCTGACATACACGCTGGTCTTGCCGTTGCAGCTCGCCTTGCACTGCTGCACGGCGGCAGCGCACTTGGCCATGAAGGAAGCCTGTTCTGATGCCGGTGCCTTGAGTTTCACCTGAGCGCGGCAATTCGCGCCAGCGGCAGAGCATGAGGCCGGTTCAGCGTAAACGGAAGAGACGGCAAAGGCGATCGACAGAATAAGCCCGGCGACCGTCGCGATAATGTTCTTCATGAAGTTCCCCAATTCTATAAATATGCAAAAGTGTGGCATCGCCACTTGCACGCGTCAAACCATTGCGCGGTTCAAGGTGCAAAACGGAGCGGGGTCCACCCCCTCACTGTCCCCCATCAATCTGCCTTCCCATCAGCGCAATCGCCTTCTGATACACGCCCGCCGCATTCCACGCCTCGATCGCCGCGAAGTTAGGCTCGCCGGGCTGATACCCCGCGCCCGCGCGCCAGCCGTGGGCTTTCAGGAAGTTGGCGGTCGAGTTCAGCGCGTTGGCGGCGACGTCGAGGTTGCCGGTGCCGTAGGCCAGGATGTTCTTCGGCATGAATTGCGTCTGGCCGACTTCGCCGTGCATCGAGCCGCGCGTCGCGCCTGAGAGCGTGCCGCGGTCGACGAGTTTCAGCGCAGCGTAGAGTTGCTCGGTGAAGAATTCAGGGCGGCGGCAGTCGTAGGCCAGGGTGGCGATTGACGACAGCATGTTCTGGTTGCCGCGCTGGCTGCCGAATGCGCTCTCCATGCCCCAGATCGCGATCAGCGGCCCCGGCGGCACGCCGTAGCGCGCCTGGATCGAGGCGAACAACGCGGCCTGCGATTGCTTCAGCGAACGTCCGCGCGCGACGATGGTCGTGGCGCCGCGCTTGGCGAGGAACTGGTCGAGCGAGAGCTGGAAACTGCGCTGGCTGCGATCGGCGTTGATGGTCGCAGACGCGTATTGGGTGCCCATCAGCGCGTTGATGGCGGTGGCGCCGACGCCCTTGGCTCCGGCCTCGCGCGCGAACTCGCCCTTCCAGGCCTCGAAGCCGCCGGGCCCGTTGCCGCATTGCGCGGCCTGCGCGCCGCCGAAGGGAGACAGCATCGCGGCGGCGATGAAGGCGAAGGTCGCGAGCTTGTTCCGTGCGGGCATATGCTGTCTCCGTTGACTGGCTCGCATTTAAGCACAGAGTGGGGTAGGGCAGAAATCGCATATCGCCGCACGACGGCGCCTATTCCCTTCTCCCCTTGTGGGAGAAGGTGGCGCGCGCAGCGCGCCGGATGAGGGGTCTCTATCCGCGGAGACGGACCCCTCACCCGTCGCCGAACTTCGTTCGGCGCCACCCTCTCCCACAAGGGGAGAGGGGAAGACTACCCCGTCCTCGCCCTTCGTCCCTCGATCGGATAGCCGGGATCGTTATAGCCGGGCGTCGAGGGATGACCGCTCGCCACCAGCCGGTCGATCAGCGCTTCGTCTTCCGCGGTGAACTTATAATCCAGCGCCTTGATGTAATCGTCCCACTGCTCCTCGGTGCGCGGGCCGGCGATGACGCCGGTGACGAAGGCCGAGTTCAGCACCCACGACACCGCGAACTGTCCGGCGGTGATGCCCTTGCTCTCGGCATGTTGCTTGATCTGTTGCGCGAGCTGCAGCGATTCCGGGCGCCACTCGGTCTGCATCATGCGCTTGTCGGCGCGGCCGGCGCGCGTATCTGCCGGTGGCGCGGCATCGGGCGCGTATTTGCCGGTCAGCACGCCGCGCGCCAGCGGCGAATACGGCACGATGCCGAGGCCGTAATAGCCGCAGGCCGGAAAATGCTCGACTTCGGGCATGCGGTTCATCGCGTTGTAATAGGGCTGGCTGACGATCGGGCGGTCGATGCCGTTCTGGTCGCAGAGATTGCAGATCTCGGCGACGCGCCAGGCGCGGTAGTTGGAGACGCCGAAGTAGCGGATCTTGCCTTGCCGGATCAGGTCGCCGATCGCGCGCACGGTCTCCACCAGCGGCGTCGCGTGGTCTTCCTTGTGTAGGTAATAAACGTCGATGTAGTCGGTGCCGAGCCGCTTCAGACTGTCTTCCGCGGCCTGCAGCACCCAGCGCCGCGACAACCCGCCATGGTTGGGGTCGCTGCCGATCTGGTTGGCAAGTTTTGTCGCGAGGATCCAGTTCTGGCGGTTGTTCGCAATCGCGCGTCCCACCACCTTCTCGGAATTGCCGCCATTATAGGCGTCGGCAGAGTCGATGAAGTTGATGCCGGCCTCGCGCGCCTTCGCCACGATCCGCGACGACGTCGCTTCGTCGGTCGGTCCGCCGAACATCATGGTGCCCAGGCAGATCGGCGAAATCTTCAGGCCGCTGCGGCCGAGGTTGCGATATTGCATGACATGCTTCCCTCAATTTGAGCCCGTCATTCCGGGGCGATGCGTAGCATCGAACCCGGAAGGTCGACCTTCCGGGTCTGGTCCTTCGGACCATCCCGGAATGACGGCGCTCATCTCAACTCTCGTTCTTCAAAATCTTGAACACCCCGCTCGCCATCGCGATCACGCGCTTGTCGACCGTGACTTCGGTGGTGATGAAAATCAAACTGCGGGTCGAGCGCACCACGTGCGGCCGCGACACCAGCAGTTCGCCTATCTTGCCGGCCTCGACGAAGTGAACGTCGAGCTGCACGGTCGCGAGGGTCGGTTTACCGGAGACGTAGCGGGCGGTCATGCCGCAAGTGCGGTCGGCGAAGGTCATCAGCACGCCGCCCTGCACCAGGCCGCGGCGGTTGTGGTGCTTGTCCTCGGTCTGCAGCGCGTATTCATGCTTGTCGTCGACGACGCGCTGGTACAGCGGGCCGATCAGATGCAGGAAACCCGAGGTTTCAACGACCTTCCAGCCATCGGCCTTGAGTCTGTCCGTGGCCTTGCTGGTCATGCCGTGATTTCCGTCCGGGTGAGCTGTTATGCGGTTGGGGTCATTTCATCGGTCGCGCCTGTGTTGTAGTCAAGCGGGATGGTCAGGTCATTTGACGATACCACCCGGCGGAATATCGCAGAGCTCTGCGCCGGCTTCCGGCGCGTCGAGCCTGATGGCGCCGCGCCGTCGCTGAAGCGCGCGGCGGTGGCGATCGCGCTGACGCGGACGGAGCAAAGCGAGGGCACGTCGTTCCTGCTGACGCGACGTGCCGCCGGCCTGCGTGCGCATGCGGCACAATGGGCGCTGCCGGGCGGCCGCTGCGACCCCGGCGAGACCCAGGCGCAATCCGCACTGCGCGAATTGCATGAAGAGCTCGGTGTCGAACTGGGTGAGAGCGACGTGCTCGGCCTGCTCGACGATTATCCGACCCGCTCGGGCTACCTGATCACGCCGGTCGTGGTCTGGGTCAGCACGAGCGCGGCGATTGCGCCGAACCCCGCGGAAGTCCACTCCGTGCATCACATCGCGCTCGACAAGATTGAACGCGACGACGCGTTCTCGTTCACGACGATCCCCGAAAGCACGCGCCGCGTGATCCGCTTCCGCCTCGACGGTCAGCACATCCACGCCCCGACCGCCGCGCTGATCTATCAGTTCCGCGAAGTGCTGGCCGGCCGCGATACGCGGGTCGCCGAGCTGGAGCAGCCGGTGTTTGCGTGGAAATAGAGAGATTGTCGCAGCGTCTTCTTTCGGGGCTGACTTCGCGGACATGCTTGCTACAACGGGTCCATGCATCAGCCATTGATTCGCCTGGGCCTCGGAATTGTCGCGCTCGCGCTCACGATGGGCCCGCCCCAGGTGTTGGCAGAGGATATGCTGCCGGCCTCGACCGCCGACGCCATGGCGCAAGGCGCCTCGCCGCAGGCGATTGCCGAATATCGCCGCAAGCTCGCCGAATACCAGGCCGCGCGCGCCGAGTTCGAAGCGGTGGCCGGTCCCTACTGGACTTCGATCACCGAGAAACGCCGCGGCCGCAACGCCAAGCGCCGCGACCGGCAACAGATTACGCTCGATGACTACGTGCTGACGCATCCGCCGCTTTATACCGGGCCGAAGCGGCCGGTCGATCCGGAACCGCAGGAAGGCCAGCCGCACGAGCGCAAGGCGATCCCCGTTGTCTCTGACTTGCTGCAGGCCGCGGCCCAGGAGTTCCAGTTCACGCCGCAGCGCCCCACCAGCGAGATGGAATTCAAGCGCGCCTATGCCCGTTACGCGCTGGCGTCGGGGCTCACGCGCGAGCAGGCGGTGCGGGTCTATGCGTTCGAGACCGGCGGCACCGGCAATTACGACGTCCAGTCGGGCATCGAGCACGGCGGCAAGCGCGCGATTTCGACCGCGATGGGCTACAACCAGTTGCTGACCACCAACTCCGTAGAATTGATGGCCGAGCAGGGCCACGAGTTCGTCAAGCAATTGACGGCAAAGGTCGCGGCGACGTCGGGGCCGGCGCGCAAGGCGCTGGAGCACAAGCTCGCGGTGCTGAAGAAGATGGTGGCGTTCACGCTCACCGTGCCGGACGACTGGTCGGCGCATGAGAAGCTCGCCAACACCGCCAAGGGCTGGGCGGTGCACGCCATGGTGCTCGACATCGACATCGGGCCGATGCTGCAGACCCACAAGCTCCTGACCTCGGTGCTGTTCGCTCGCGCCAAGGGCTACAACCGTCCGCTGACCGCCGCCGAACTCGAAATGATGAATCTCACCGGCGACGGCACCGGCTACGACATGGTGACGATGCCGCAGGCGATGCGCGAGCAGGTGCCGACCTCGAATTTCTTCCAGCGCTCCGGCTACGAGCGCAACCCGGTCGCGATCCGCCACAACACGGTGGCGAAGCTGCTGGCGGTCACCGACGAGCGGATGGACTACAACAGCAACAAGCCGGGCGCAAAGGAAATGGCCGCGGCGTTTTAGGTTGCTTCCCGTCATGCCCCGCGAAGTGTTTAGCCCGGACAGATCACTGACAGGTGTTCGGAGACATAGCTGACACATCGATAATGGCTGGAAACCCCGTTTGAGGAGGCTTCCATG
>Ga0209023_10004759_pt1 | contig 15241 bp, 13 predicted proteins | sample LakOneMetagenome_FD_187468 | JGI IMG/M metagenome (GOLD analysis project Ga0209023, IMG submission 187468) | Freshwater and sediment microbial communities from Lake Erie, Canada (SPAdes) (version 2) | ecosystem: Environmental > Aquatic > Freshwater > Lentic | place: Lake Erie, Canada... | reverse complement strand
GCGGCGCTCGGATCGGCGGCGCTCGGATCGGCGGCGGCGGAATCCGTGACGATCACCGGCCGGTTCCTGCCGGGTGAGGCGCCCGAATTGCCCGATGAGAACGGCCCGTCGGCCGTGCAGACGACCGTGGCGCCGGCGGCGCTCATCAACCTGTGGGCGAACTTCACCAACGCATCCGTATACTCGGGGTACATCGTCGACGGCGAAGCCCCGGTCGGACTCGCCGTGATCGATTCCCCGGTTCCGGTGATCGGGGCATCCGTGAACTGGCTCAATATCTTCTACGCCATCGAGTGGGTTGTGTTCGCCGGTTTTGCGGTGTTCCTCTGGTACCGACTGGTGCGCGACGCCTGGGAACGCGAACTCGAAGACGCCGAGGAAGCGGCTGCGGAAGCTCTCATCTCCGGCGCATAGAATTACTCTTATGCCTCGTCTACCCAAGCAAGCCGATATAGCCAGAATTCCCGGTGCGCTTCGGCTGTACCAGGTGTCGTCCATCATCACCGGAGTGTTCCTGCTCCTGCTCTGTGCCGAGGTGATCGCCAAGTTCATCTACGGCTACGAGGTTGAGATGGGCGGCGAGAACGGTTTTCTCGCCATGGTTCCACGCGGAACCGTGGCCGCCGTCAACGTGAGCACCGCCATCCTGATCATGCACGGCTGGTTCTACGTGCTCTACCTCTTCGCTGACTTCCGGCTCTGGAGCCTGATGCGCTGGCCGTTCTGGCGCTTCGCGCTCATCGCCCTCGGCGGTATCATCCCCACCCTGTCGTTCTTCCTCGAAGGCCCGTTCACCCGCATCGTGAAGCGCTTCCTGGCCGAGAACGCCGCACAGACCGCGGCACAGGCCGAGAAAGCCGAGGCCGCTTCATGAGTATCGCCAACGAATCACTGACAACGGATGCCGCGGTGCCCGCGCTGTCCGGCATCGACCGCCCCGTGCTGGTCGTGGACTTCGGTGCGCAGTACGCACAGCTGATCGCCCGACGAGTGCGCGAGGCATCCGTCTACTCCGAAATCGTGGCGCACACCATCACCGCCGCCGAGATCAAGGCGAAGAACCCCCTGGGCATCGTGCTGAGCGGCGGACCGTCGAGCGTCTACGCCGAGGGCGCCCCTGCCTTCGACGCCGAGATCTTCGAACTCGGTATCCCCGTGCTGGGTATCTGCTACGGCTTCCAGGTGATGGCCACGGCCCTGGGCGGCACCGTCGCCCACACCGGCGCCCGCGAGTACGGCTCCACGCCGGTGACCGTGAGCAACGGCGCCAACGTGCTCCTCGCCGACCAGCCCGACGCGCAGACCGTGTGGATGAGCCACGGCGACTCGGTGGCCACCGCACCGGCCGGTTTCACCGTGCTCGCCTCGACCGCCTCGACTCCGGTCGCGGCGTTCGCCAACGACGAGAAGCACCTCTACGGCGTGCAGTGGCACCCCGAGGTGAAGCATTCCGAGAACGGCCAGCACGTGCTGGAGAACTTCCTGCACCGCGCCGCCGGTATCGCCGCCGACTGGAACAGCGGAAACGTGATCACCGAGCAGGTTGCCAAGATCCGCGCCCAGGTCGGCACCGGCAAGGTCATCTGCGGCCTGTCCGGCGGCGTCGACTCCGCCGTGGCCGCCGCTCTCGTGCACAAGGCCATCGGCGACCAGCTGGTGTGCGTGTTCGTCGACCACGGTCTGCTGCGTCAGGATGAGCGTCGTCAGGTCGAGGAAGACTACGTGAAGGCCACCGGCATCCGCCTGGTCACCGTGGATGTGCGCGAGCAGTTCCTCACCGCGCTCGAGGGAGTCAGCGACCCGGAGACCAAGCGCAAGATCATCGGCCGCGAATTCATCCGCACCTTCGAGCAGGCTCAGGCCGAGCTCGTGAAGGAAGCCGCCGAAACCGACGGCGACCCGATCCGTTTCCTCGTGCAGGGCACCCTGTACCCCGATGTCGTCGAATCCGGCGGCGGCAGCGGCACGGCCAACATCAAGAGCCACCACAACGTGGGCGGGCTGCCCGAGGACCTCAAGTTCGAGCTCGTGGAACCGCTGCGCACCCTGTTCAAGGACGAGGTTCGGGCCATCGGCGCCGAGCTCGGCCTGCCACCCGAAATCGTGCAGCGTCAGCCGTTCCCCGGACCCGGCCTCGGCATCCGTATCGTCGGTTCGATCACCCAGGAACGCCTCGACCTGCTGCGCCAGGCGGATGCCATTTTGCGCGCCGAACTGACCGCCGCCGGCCTCGACAACGAGATCTGGCAGTGCCCCGTGGTGCTGCTCGCCGATGTTCGCTCGGTGGGCGTGCAGGGCGACGGTCGCACCTACGGCCACCCGATCGTGCTGCGCCCGGTGTCGAGCGAAGACGCGATGACCGCCGACTGGACGCGACTGCCGTATGACGTGCTGGCGAAGATCAGTAACCGCATCACGAACGAGGTGGACGGCGTGAACCGTGTCGTGCTCGACGTCACGTCGAAGCCGCCGGGAACGATCGAATGGGAGTGATGTCGCACTGACGACCTCCCCGCAGTGAATGACGAAGGACCGGCCGTGGTGGCCGGTCCTTCGTCATTGGGGCGTCGGCGGCGTCGTGGTGCTAGTCCTTGGGGGAGCGGAGCCAGCGGCGAACGGCGATGAAGACGATCCCGGCGAGGGCGGCAATGGTGATGACGCCGCTGATGATGTAGCCGACGGTGCCGGTGTTCCCGGCGGTCTCGGCCGAGAGAAGCGCGGACAGGTGCAGAAAGCTCATTGTTCTAGCTTAAGCCTCCCTGCGGCCGTCACGTTGAGACTGTGGCGGCGCGTTAATTCGAGAGGGGCGGTCACGGTGCCGGATGGCGCGATGTGCCACAAAAATGGCGTGATCTGTCATTGACGCGAAGCACGGGAACAGCGATTCTGGTATTCCGCCGTTGGCACCGCCGACACCCAGCAGAAGCAGGATTGACTATGACCACTGTTCTCGTCACCGGAGCCTCGGGCTTCATTGCGAAACACATCGTCCGGGAACTCCTGGAAAACGATTACACCGTGCGAGCCTCCGTTCGCTCGACGCAGGGACGCGACCAGCTCTTGGCCCTTTTCCCGGATGCTCAGCTGAGCTTTGTGACCCTGGACCTGATGAAGGACGATCGCTGGGCCGAGGCGTTCGACGGCGTGGACGTTTTGCTGCACACCGCCTCGCCTTTTCCGTCGGAGGCCCCGGCCGACCCGGAGGAGCTCATCCGCCCGGCCGTCGACGGAACCGTGCGTGCCCTTGAGGCAGCGTATGCCGCGGGCGTGCGACGTGTCGTGATGACGTCCAGCTGCGCGGCGATCTACAAGGACAAGATCAAACCCAAGATGGCGATCTCAACCCGCGAGAACTGGACCGATCCCACGGGTCCCGACACGGCGGCGTACGAGGCGTCCAAGACCCTGGCGGAGCGCGCAGCCTGGGATTTCGTTGCCCGGCATCCGGACCTGAAGCTCACCACGATCAATCCCGGCGGGGTCTTCGGCCGGCCCATGGACGAGCACTTCGGAACGTCGCTGTTTTATGTTGAGCAATTCCTGTCGGGCGGACTGCCGGGTGTGCCGCATATGAACGCACCCGGTGTGGACGTGCGCGACGTTGCTCGCATGCACGTGCGCGCCATCGACAACGAAGCCACGGTCGGACTTCGGTTCCCGGCTGTGGCCGGGGCCGAATACCTGGTTGACATCACCAGGGCGCTCAAGGCAGTCTATCCGGCCCGCCGGATCCCCACCCGTGAGCTGCCGAGCTGGCTCCTGCGAGCCACAAGCCTCTTCGTGCCGGTGCTTCGGGCCGCTACCAACGACCTGGGCCGCAACATGGCCGTCGTCGGAACAGATGCCCCCGAGGTGATGGGGTTCGAGTACATCCCCGTGCACGAGTCGGTGCGGGCCTCGGCACAGTTCCTGGTCGAACAGGGCAAGTAGTGGCGGCGGGAGCCCGCCGCCACATCCCGCGTCGAACGTGAATCAGTAATCCGCTTGGAGGTATGAGGCAATGAACGACGCAAACACGTATCGGGTGAACCCGGGGCTGAGACTGTTGCTCAGTGATGCCGGCCTCAGCCCCGACAACGTGCTGCGCCGCGCGACACTTCCGCACGATCTGTTCACCCGGGAGAAAGCCTGGCTCGCCCCGGAGGAGTTTTTTCGGCTGTGGCGAGCCATCGAAGTCGAAGCGGATGACCCACTGCTGCCTATCCGCATCGGCCAGTCCATCTCGGTGGAAACGTTCGATCCGCTCGCCTTCGCGGCCCTGTGCAGCCGCGACCTGAACTCGGCGGCCCACCGGGTGGCCGGCTACAAGCGGATTGTCGGGCCGATGCGTCTGGTGGTCGACATCACGGGCACAGCGACCTCACTTGAATTGCAGTGGCCGAACACCATCGTTCCACCGCCCTCCCTGGCGACGGTCGAACTGGTGTTCATGGTGTCGCTGGCTCGCATCGGGACGCGCGCGCCGCTGCGCCCACTCAGCGTCTCGAGCCCCTTTCCGCCCGAGAACGCTGACAGCTATGCCGACTTTCTCGGCGTCACCATCACCAGGGGCTCGTCGTATTCGGTCGTGTTCTCCGCGGCAGATGCCGCCCGACCGTTTCTGACCGTCAATGACGCGATGTGGCAGACATTCGAACCCGAGCTGCGCATTCGGCTCGCGGAACTGCAACCCGGCGCATCCTCGTCGGAACGGGTGCGGTCGGCGCTCGTGGAATTGCTGCCGACCGGCGACGGGTCCATGATGGCAGTCGCCCGCGAACTGTCGATGAGCACGCGGAGCCTGCAGCGTCAGTTGAGGGCCGACGGCACCAGCTTCCAGGAAGTGCTCAATCGCACGCGCGAGGCACTCGCCCGGCAATATCTGGCCAACGATCTGATGAGCACCGATGAGATCGCCTTTCTCCTCGGGTTCGGGGACCCCCGGTCCTTCTATCGGGCCTTCCAGTCCTGGACGGGGCTCACCCCGAGAAGCACGGGGTTCGAGGCAGCCTGAACCTCGATTCACCGGCCGAACTGTGGGGCTCACGTGGGCTGGGATTGCCGCATAACACCTGCGCGATGCTCAGCCGGCAAGCGCGCCAATCAAGCGGCCACCGGCAACCGTCACGCGCGCATGTGCAAGTGGATACCGGCCGGCGGTGGATACCGTGGAAGAAACTACCGGACTCACTGTGGAGGACCCCATGAACAGCTTCGAGAGCATTCTCGCGACGATCACGCCGACGTCAGGACCGACGAGAGAGATTCTCGATCCTGCAACCGGGGATGTGGTCGGCTCGGCACCGATCCACACGGTCGCTGACCTCGATCGAGCGGTGGCCGCGGCCGCCGTGGCTCAGCCGGCCTGGGCGAAGCTGGGGCACGCGGCCCGCAGCGAGACCCTGATCCGGGCCGCAGACGCCATCGACGCCGCCGCCGAGGGGCTGGCCGAGCTTCTCTCCCGCGAACAGGGCAAGCCCCTGAACGGTCCGAACGCCCGCTTCGAGGTGGGCGGCGCATCCGCCTGGCTGCGCGCGGCAGCCGGCACGCAGCTGGAGACACAGACCGTCGTCTCCGACGGGACGACGCACGCGGTGATGAGCTATCGCCCGATCGGCGTGGTCGGCGCCATCGGCCCGTGGAACTGGCCGATGATGATCACGATCTGGCAGATCGCCCCGGCGCTGCGCATGGGAAATTCGGTCGTGGTCAAGCCCTCCGAGTACACCCCACTGAGCGTGCTGGCCCTGGTCGCGGTGATCAACCAGGTGCTCCCGGCCGGCCTGGTCACCGTTGTCTCGGGTGACCGAGAGGTCGGCGCACGGCTGTCATCGCACCCCGACATCGGCAAGGTGATGTTCACCGGTTCGACCGCGACCGGCAAGGCGATCATTCGCAGCTCGGCCGACACGGTCAAGCGCCTCACGCTCGAGCTCGGCGGCAACGACGCCGGGATCGTACTGCCGGATGCCGACCCGACAGCCATCGCGGAGGGGTTGTTCTGGGGGGCGTTCATCAACACCGGCCAGACCTGTGCCGCGCTCAAGCGCCTTTATGTGCACGACGACATCTATGACGAGGTCTGCACGGCGCTGACGGCCGTCGCGGCGACGATGCCGATGGGCGTGGGCATCGAGGAGCACAACGTGCTGGGTCCGCTGCAGAACCAGGCGCAGTTCGACATCGTCGCCGGCCTCGTGGAAGCGGCGAAGACATCCGGCGCCCGGGTGCTGCTCGGCGGCAACCCCGTGGCCGACCAGCCGGGCTACTTCTACCCGACCACCCTCATCGCCGACATCGACAACGATAACCCCCTGGTGATGGAGGAACAGTTCGGCCCCGCTTTGCCGATCATCCGCTACAGCACCGTGGACGAGGCGATCGCAATGGCGAACGGCGTGGAGGTGGGCCTGGGCGGTTCCGTCTGGTCGTCTGACGTGGCGAAGGCTCGGGAGGTTGCGGCACGCCTGGACACCGGCACCGTCTGGATCAACGCGCACGGCGCCGTGCACCCGCTGATCCCCTTCGGCGGTTCGAAGCAGTCGGGCTACGGCCTGGAGTTCGGTGTCGAAGGGCTCAAGGCGCTCGGCGTGCCGCAGGTGATCAACGGCTGAGTTTCGTTTGACGCATGACAGAGGCCGGATGGCCCGGGCAACCGGGCCATCCGGCCTCTGTCATGCGCTCAGCCGGTCAGCAGTGGCAGTGGCCTTCGGCTGCCGGTGCTTTGCCCGGAACGTCGAGCACGGGGCTGCGATCGAAGAAGCCCTCCGGCCGCAGCTTGAACCCGGCGGTGTCGACGGGCATGATCGGCCAGTCCTCCACCCGGGGAAAGTGCGTGAGGCCGAAGGTGTGCCACACCACGATGTCCTGGCCGTCGATATCCCGGTCCTGCTTCACGTACGCCGGCAGTCCGGCGCCGCCGGCGTGCTGGTTCACGAAGTCCCCGGTGGGGTAGCGCTCCGACTCCGCGAAACGGGTGACCCACAGGTCTTTCGTGGCGAACGCGGCACGCCGGGCCACGGAGGAGTCCTTGTCGGCGAGCAGCGTGGGCTGTCCTTCGGGATAGAGCTTGTACCCCACGGGCTCGCCGAGCCGGTTGAGACTGCTCGGGTTGGAGATGAGCCAGGTACGCCCGCTGCGCATGTCGGCCTCGCGGATGCCCTCGGACTCGCGGGCCAGCAGGGTGCGCCGGCGGGAGAAGGCGTTCCCGCGCTCGTTCCCCTCGCCCATCGGCACCCGTACCGCTTCTTCCTCCTCGACCCGATTGCTCAGACCGTCGACGGCCATGTCCAGGCGCGCGCTGAACAGGTGTTGGTGGAAGGGGGCGCCGAGCCCGGGAGCGAGTTCGGAGGCGTAGGGGTAGCCCTTACCCGGGTAGGCGCTCGTGAACACGACACCGGTGGCCTTGGCTTCGAACTCGATCGTTCCGTCGAGGTACAGGTACCAGTAGAAGCCGTAGTCGTAGTTGCCGACGGTGGTGAAGAACGAGATCACAAGCCGGCGATTGCGCCGGGTGTAGTCGATGCCGGTCCAGAGGTCACTGTGCTTGGCGAGGATGCCCCAGTCCTCCTCGTGCATGCAGATTCCATTGCGGATCTCGCGCGGGTTGCCGAAGCCGTCGGTGATGACCGGACTCAGGTAGGTGATGTCGCCCAGGCAGTCGCAGCCGAGCTCGAGCGAGTTGGCGTATTGCCCCACCAGGTACTCTCCGGTGTCGAAGTAGTTCTGCCAGGAGCGCACGGGTGCCGGGTCTCCGTAGGGCACGACCATTTCGGCGATGGAGGCGCGACGGATGATGGGGCGCCGCACTCCGGCGTCGTCGAAGGCGATGTTGTGCAGCACCACACCTTCGCGCACGTCGAAGCCTACGTCCAGGCTCCACTTCTCCCACTCAATGTGGTTGCCGTCGGTCACCGTGAAGCTCGGACCTTCCGGCTGCGTGATGCTGATGGGCTTGAGGGTGTCGCGCGGGGGACCGGTGAGCGCGGGGTCGGTGTAGTTGCCGTGCTCGGCCGGGATCGCCACCACTCCGTAGTCGATGACCTGGTCGACGGTCTTGCCGACGACATCCACGTAGGCCACGAGTCCGTCGATCGGATGCGCCCAGGCGCTGTCCTCGGGAAAGTTCTGCACGAAGGCGAGGCCGCGAAGAATGCGGCGGCCCTTCTCCTGCGGGTACTCGAACACTCCCGCCGAGAGCGGGGCCACCCGCACCGTGGCGACATCGAGTCCGCGGGCGGCCAGGGCGGCGAGCCAGCGCTCGTCCCGGCTGAGCAGATCCTCGACACTGCCGAACTCCTCCTCCAGCACCGGCAATTCCCCGGTCATCGCCGTGTCGAGCAACACCACGGTTTCCACGATGTCGCGGGTCACCGAAACGGTGACGTCCGCGGGTGCGCCGCCGGAGACATCGTGCAGGAAAACCCGAAACCGGCGGTCGGTCGCGCCGGACTCGGCGCCGCGCGGGGGATCGAGCAGGCCGAGGTAGGCGACGCGGATGCTGTCGCCGAACAGGCCCGCCCCGGCCAGGAGCTCGCGCACGCGTGTCACCTCGTCGCCGGTGGGAAGCGCGTAGGCCCCGACTGCGGTCGTGGTCGGTGTCGTGGCGGGAGGAGTGACAAGCGATGCGGAGCTCATGGGTACCCTTTCCGGGCTGTCGTAGACCGAATTCACGTTTTTCTATGGTTGTAGAAGAATAAGCATTAGTAAGCTCGGAAGGCAAGCATTGATTCACCGAAACGGGTTTCGCCTCGGGTGAGAAGGGACGACATGCCCAAGGTTGTCGATCACGACCAGCGCCGCAGCGAACTGGTCACTGCCACCTGGCGCATCATCGCCCGGCAGGGCATCGAAGGCACCACGATGCGTGAGATCGCCGCCGAGGCGGGATTCGCGAACGGCGCGCTGAAACCGTACTTCTCCACCAAGGACGATCTGCTCTCCTTTGCCTTCGGGCACGTCTTCGCCGAGACCGGCCGGCGGATGCAGGAGGTCACGGCGGGCGCGACCGGGCTCGTGGCCCTGCGTGCGCATTGCCACGAGATTCTCCCGCTCGACGACAATCGCATCAGCGAGGCACGGATCGTGATTCCGTTCTGGCAGCGGGCGCTGACAGATCCGGCCAAGGCGAGACTGCACGATACGGCCATGCTTGAGTGGCGCCGGGCGCTGCACGCGTGCCTCGACGAGGCGCGACATGGCGGCGAGATCCACACGTCGGTGAGTGACGACGACATTGTGGGGCACCTGATGACGGTCGTTCTGGGCGCTCAGATCACGGCCGTGCTCTCGCCGACCGAACACTCGCCGGCACAGCTGGTCAGCCAGCTCGACGGCTACCTGACGCTGCTGGCCTCGGGCGCCTGACCAGCTCACCTGGTGAGCGCACCGGGTGGCATCCGTTTTTCGCCGAGTGTTGAAAATACGTGACAAGTGTGGTCCCGGGCCGCTAGGTTACTGTGAACGCACTCGTGCACACCGGCAAAGGAGCTCCCATGACCCTGGCGACCGTTCCCGCCGCCACCGGCGGTGACTTCGAGCCGGTGAAGACCGCTCATGCCGACACCTTCGCGCAGTGGCGCACGCTGGTCTCCGATTCCTTCGTTCCGCTCGACGTACGGTCGGCCGCGCCCGACTTCAGCGGCACCCTGCGCGCGCGGGTGCTCGACGAGTTGTCGATCGTGGAGGTGACGGCCACCGGCCACCAGGTGCTGCGCACCCCGGCCCTGATCGCCCGGTCGGGGCGACAATATTTCAAGCTGAACCTGCAGCTGTCCGGCCACGGGATCCTCGTGCAAGACAACCGCGAGGCGACGCTGCGCCCCGGCGACATCGCGGTGTACGACACCAACCGGCCGTACACGCTCGCCTTCGAGCAGGACTTTCGCACGCTCGTGCTGATGTTTCCACACGATGTACTCGACCTCCCGGTGGATTCCGTCGCCCAGCTCACCGCCGTTCGCATGGCCGGCGACGTGGGCCTCGGACGCATGATCAGCCCGTTCATGGAGCAGCTGGCCGAAAACCTCGACGCCCTCTCCGGCGCCACCGGCCATCGGCTGGCCTACAACGCGGTGGACCTGATCGCCACGATGTTCGAGAACGAGCTCAGCATCCGGCGCCGACCGATCCCGGGCACCCACGGGGACATGCTCGCCGACATCCGCAAATACATCGAAGCCGAACTGAGCAATCCCGAGCTATCCCCGGCCGGAATCGCGGCGGCCCACTTCATTTCCACGAGGCACCTGCACAGCGTGTTCCACGAGGCCGACACGACAGTCTCGAGCTGGATTCGGCGTCGTCGACTGGAGCGCTGCCGCCGCGATCTGCGGGACCCCATTCTGGCCGACCGCTCGGTGGGCGCCATCTCGGCGCGCTGGGGTTTTCTCGACGCCGCCCACTTCAGTCGCATCTTCCGGGCGGCCTACGGCGAACCACCCACCAGCTACCGGCGCGGATAGGCCCCGCCGCGGCCGACGAGGCTTCGCGGAACGTCAAGTTTCGTTCCCGCAGCGCCAAGTGGGTGACGGGGTTTTGGGCGAAGGTTGGTGCACTGGCTTCCGTGTGAGGGAGCCGCTCAACGAGGAGCATCCATGACAACCACCCCCACCACGCCCCAGGCGGAAGCCGCGACGTCCCTGCGCACCGGACGCCTCGGCGTGATCGGCATCGTGTTCTTCGTGGTGGCGGCCGCGGCCCCGCTCGTGGGTATGACCGGCGCCGTTCCCGTGGCGATCGTGCTCGGCAACGGTGCCGGCGCCCCGGGTGCCTACCTCGCCGTCGGGCTCACCCTGCTGCTGTTCAGCGTGGGCTACGCCGCCATGAGCCAGCGGGTCACTAATGCCGGCGCGTTCTTCGCCTACATCGGCCGGGGGCTGGGCAAGCACCTCGGCAGCGCGGCGGCCTTCGTGTCGATTTTGGCCTACCTGGCCATCCAGCTGGCCATCTACGGGTTCTTCGGTGGGCTGCTGGCCGCCCAGGTGGGCTTGCTGCCCTGGTGGACGTGGACCCTCCTCGCCTGGTTCGTGGTCACCCTGCTGTCGCTGCTCAGCGTCGATATCGGGGCCAAGGTGCTCGGACTGCTGATGCTGCTCGAACTCACCGCCCTGATCGTGACCGCAGTGGCGATCCTTGCGGACGGTGGTCCGGAAGGACTCAACTTCGCTGCCTCATTCAGCCCCGGGGCGATCCTGGCCGGCGGACTGACCGGGTCGGCGGGCATCGCCTTCGCGTTCGCTTTCGCGTCGTTCATCGGCTTCGAGGCCACGGCGATCTACGGGGAGGAGTCGAAAGACCCCAAGACCGTCGTGCCGCGAGCGACCTATCTCGCCGTCGGCGTGATCACGGTGCTGTTCGCGCTGACCGCGTTCGCCATGGTGACCGGGCTCGGGGCATCCACGGTGGTGGAGAAGACGGTCGAGCTGTCGACGCTCGACGGTGTGCCGCTCGCCGATCCGGCCGCCGTGCTCTTCTCCCTCGCCACCCAATACATAGGACCGTGGATGGCCACGGCGATGGGCATCCTCGTGCTGTCGAGCCTGTTCGCCGGTTTGCTGGCCTTCCAGAACGCGGCCGGCCGCTACCTGTTCGCCCTCGGCCGCGGCGGCGTGCTGCCCCGTGCGCTCAGCCGCGTGAACACCCGCGGCGCACCCGGAACGGCATCGCTCGTGACCTCGGTCATCACCGGCGTGATCATCGTCGCCTTCGCGGTCTTCCAGCTCGACCCGGTGCTGAACCTGTTCTACTGGTTCAGCGGGCTCGCCGTGGTGGCGATCGTGCTGATCGAGATTCTGGTCTGCATAGCGATCATCGTGTACTTCCGCCGGAACCCGGGCTCGGAGAACGTATTCCAGACCGTCATTGCACCCATTCTCGCCACGATCGGACTTGTGCTCGGCGAATACCTGCTGATGAGCCGCTTCGGGCTGCTCGCCGGCACGGTGGCCGACGGCGTCGATCCGACCGTGTCGCCGTGGGGGCTGAGCCCGATCGGCTGGGTGCTGGTGTGCGTGCCGTTCGCTCTGCTGCTCGCGGGCTACGTCGGCTCGGCGCTGTTCCGGAGCGAGAACGAGGCGCTGGTCGAGGACGTGCTGTCCTGACCCGTTGACGACAGAAACGAAAAAAGCGGGGCCGGTCCATCTGGACCGGCCCCGCTGTGTGTGCTGGCGCTGTTAGTCGCCGCGGAGAATAGAGAAGATGCGCAGCAGCTCGATGTAGAGCCACACGACGGTCAGCACGATGCCGAACGCGGCCGACCAGCCGTACTTGCTCGGGGCGCCGTTGTTGACGCCCTTCTGCACGAAGTCGAAGTCGAGCACGAGGGAGTACGCGGCCATCACCACGGCGAGCAGGCCGATGACAACGCCAAGGGTTCCGCTGCGCAAACCGAACTGTCCGCCGACACCGGAGAGGGTGAGGAAGAAGTTGATCAGCGAGAACACGCCATAGCCGACCATGGCGATCGTGAAGATCTTGGTGGCCTTCTTCGAGGCGCGGATCTTGCCGCTGCGGAACAGCGCGAGGGTGACACCCACGACCACGATCGTCGCGAGCACGGCCTGAGCCACGACGCCCTCGTACCGGGCGTCCAGGATGTTCGAGATGCCACCGACAAAGAGGCCCTGGGCACCGGCGAACGCCAGGATCAGAGCCGGCGACGGCTCCTTCTTGAACGTGTTGACGAGTCCGAGCACGAGTCCGACGATGGCCCCGGGGATCGCGAGGAGCGGTGCCATCCAGCCCACGGCCGCCGCCACGAGCAGGATCGCAAATGCGATGCCGGTCTTGCGGATCGTGTCTTCGTAGGTCATGCGTTCGGTGTCCTGCGAGCCGGCCGACGGCTGGTCGTACATCGTCTGCAGGTCGCTATCGGAAAGAGCCTTCGACGACGCCAATGCGCCCGGAGCGCCGAATGCGGCGTTACGGGAGAAAGCGGGGTTGGAGGTTGCCATGGGTTGAGAACTCGCAATCAGCTGAGGTGCGTGGGACTGCCCCAAAAGGGTGCAGTGAATCCAACCTATCGGAGACAGGCATGGAATGCGCTGGGGATCAGCCGGTCTTCTCGGTGGTGATCTGGTCGGTGCCGGTCTGCTCGGCATGAGTGCGCACGAAGCTGACGCGGGCGTGCCGGTTCAGCCGGAGCCGGGCGTGCAGCCAGGCGGCCAGCCAGGCGCCGGCCACCGTGGCGAGGGTTTCGACGCCGAGTGCGATCAGGTTGTCGCTGTATTCGTCCAGCGAGACCTTGACCACCAGGCTCGTGGCGATGGGCAGCAGCAGCACGAGAAAGCTGAGGGCCGGCCGGCGCCGCACCACGAGCCATCCGCCGAGCAGCACGGCGAACGCCCCCACGAAGTCGACCCCGCCGAGCAGCACGAGGCCGGCCAGCACGCAGGGCAGAAGCACGAGCATCCGTCGCCACAGGGCGCCCGGGAGCAGCAACCAGCCGGCAGCGTGCGTGACCGGCCCGATAATGAGGAACGGCAGGCTGTACGTGCTCGAGAGGCTCGTCGCGGCCACGCCGAGGGAGATCAGGGCAACGCCCAGAAACAGCCGGGTTTGCGATCGGCCCCGCCATCGCCCCGGATGCTCAAAGGTTTCGTTCAGCTCTGTCACAGGGGTGAGTCTGACAGGCTGCGGCTAGCCTTGCAGTATGCAGACGATCCTGATCGGTCATCGCGGCGCCAGCGGCTACCGCCCGGAGCACACCCGGGCGGCTTACGAACTCGCTTTCGCGCTCGGCGCCGACGCCGTGGAGCCCGACATCGTGGCCACCCGGGACGGAGTGCTCGTGGTCCGGCACGAGAACGAGATCTCCGGCACCACGGATGTCGCCGGCCGGCCGGAATTCGCCGATCGTCGCACCAAGAAACTCATCGACGGCGTGCTGATGACGGGCTGGTTCACTGAGGACTTCACCTGGGCCGAACTCGCCGGCCTCCGCGCCCGGGAACGGATGCCGAACACCCGGCAAGCCAATGCCAGCTTCGACGGGGAGCAGCCGATTCTGCGCCTGCGCGACCTGTTCGACCTCGTGGACGGCGCCGCCGAGACCGCCACGCGCACTCTTGGCATGGTGGCCGAGATCAAGCACGCCACCTACTTCGCGTCGATCGGACTCCCGCTCGACGAGCTCTTCGCCGCCGAGGTGAGAGCCGCCGGCTGGAACACGGAGCGCCTCACGGTGGAGAGTTTCGAACTCAGCGTGCTGAACCGCCTGCGTGAGCGTGGCCTGAGCGGCAAACGAATCTTCCTGCTCGAAGACTCCGGCCGGCCGCACGACGAAATCGCCCGGCTGGGCGAGGACGCGCCGTTCTATGCCGACTACCTGACCGAATCAGGCCTGGCCGACCTGGTCGGCCTGGTCGACGGGGTGAGCGTGCACAAATCACTCATCCTGAACGATGCCGCCGCTTCGGCGACCGACCCGTCGCTTGTGCACGCGGCCCACGCGGTGGGACTCCAGGTGTATTGCTGGACGCTGCGCCCGGAGAACCGTTTTCTGGACCCGCGATTCCGGCGCGGCGCCCGTAAGGCCAACTGGGGCAATTGGCAGGACGAATTCCGCACCATCATGGCCGCCGGCGTCGACGGCGTTTTCGCGGACCATCCCGATCTCGCCGCCTACGTGCGCGACGAGGTTCGTTGAGGCCACCGCCGGCCCGAGCGCCGAGTCAGGGGCATCGCCTAGAATTGGTAATCAAATGACGACGCCCTCCCCTTCGAACCCCACGCCATCGTCCACGCCGATCATCGTGGGCGGCCCCGGCCATACCCTCGACGAGCGGGGTGCCGCAGGGGGAGAGCGACAGAGTCCGCTGCTCGACGGGCTCAATCCGCAGCAGCGCGAAGCCGTGGAATACCGCGGTCAGGCACTGCTCATCATCGCCGGTGCCGGATCGGGCAAGACCAGCGTGCTCACCCGCCGAGTGGCGAGCCTGCTGGAAACCCGTGACGCCTGGCCGAGCCAGATCCTCGCGATCACGTTCACCAACAAGGCCGCTGCCGAAATGCGCGAGCGGGTGCAGGCCATCCTTGGCCAGGGCTCAGAAGGCATGTGGATCTCCACGTTCCACTCCTCCTGCGTGCGCATCCTGCGCCGCGAGGCGGAGAGCGTGGGCCTGTCGAAGACGTTCAGTATCTACGACTCGGCCGACTCGAAGGTCACCCTCAAGCGCATCATCAAGTCGCTGGGCGCCGACTCGCTCGGCTTCACGCCCGGCAACGCGTCGGCCAAGATCTCCAAGTACAAGAACGAGTTGGC
>Ga0209023_10004758_pt1 | contig 15242 bp, 15 predicted proteins | sample LakOneMetagenome_FD_187468 | JGI IMG/M metagenome (GOLD analysis project Ga0209023, IMG submission 187468) | Freshwater and sediment microbial communities from Lake Erie, Canada (SPAdes) (version 2) | ecosystem: Environmental > Aquatic > Freshwater > Lentic | place: Lake Erie, Canada... | reverse complement strand
CGTATTCGGTCAGCGACTTGCGGGTCGAGTGCACCAGCGCGTCGGCCTGGTTGCGCGACTCGGCCAGTTCCTTGACCTTCTTGTCTTCTTCCGCGTTCAGCTCGGCGTCCTTCACCATCTTCTGGATTTCCTCTTCGGTCAGACCGGAGTTCGCCTTGATGGTGATCTTGTTTTCCTTGCCGGTGGCCTTGTCTTTCGCGCCGACGTGCAGGATGCCGTTGGCGTCGATGTCGAAGGTCACTTCAACCTGTGGCGTGCCGCGTGGTGCCGGCGGGATGCCTTCGAGGTTGAATTCGCCCAGGCCCTTGTTGCCCGCTGCGATTTCACGCTCGCCCTGGTAGACCTTGATGGTCACGGCCGGCTGGTTGTCGTCGGCGGTCGAGAACACCTGCGAGAACTTGGTCGGGATCGTGGTGTTCTTGTGGATCATCTTGGTCATCACGCCGCCCAGGGTTTCGATACCCAGCGACAGCGGGGTCACGTCCAGCAGCAGCAAGTCTTTGCGCTCGCCCGACAGGACCGAACCCTGGATCGCGGCGCCAACGGCGACGGCTTCGTCCGGATTCACGTCGCGGCGTGGCTCCTTGCCGAAGAATTCCTTCACCTTTTCCAGCACCTTCGGCATGCGGGTCATGCCGCCGACCAGGATGATGTCGTCGATGTCCGAGACCTTGACGCCGGCATCCTTGATGGCGACGCGGCATGGCTCGATGGTCTTGGTGATCAGTTCCTCGACCAGCGACTCCAGCTTGGCGCGGGTGATCTTCAGGTTCAGGTGGACCGGCGCGCCGTTCGCCATGGCGATGTACGGCTCGTTGATCTCGGTCTGCTGCGACGACGACAGTTCGATCTTGGCGCGCTCGGCCGAGGCCTTGATGCGCTGCAGGGCGATCGGGTCTTTCGACAGGTCGAGGCCGTTGATCTTCTTGAACTCGTCGATGATGTAGTCGATCACGCGCTGGTCGAAGTCTTCGCCGCCCAGGAAGGTGTCGCCGTTGGTCGACAGCACTTCGAACTGCTTCTCGCCGTCGACGTCCGCGATCTCGATGATCGACACGTCGAAGGTGCCGCCGCCGAGGTCATACACGGCGATCTTGCGGTCGCCCTTGTCGGTCTTGTCCAGGCCGAATGCCAGTGCGGCAGCGGTTGGCTCGTTGATGATGCGCTTGACGTCCAGGCCGGCGATACGGCCGGCGTCCTTGGTTGCCTGGCGCTGAGAGTCGTTGAAGTAGGCCGGCACGGTGATGACGGCTTCGGTGACTTCTTCGCCGAGGTAGTCTTCGGCGGTCTTCTTCATCTTGCGCAGGACTTCGGCCGAGATTTGCGGCGGAGCCAGTTTCTTGTCGCGCACGCCGACCCATGCATCGCCGTTGTCGGCTTTGCTGATGGTGTAAGGCATCAGCGAGATGTCCTTCTGGACTTCTTTCTCGTCGAATTTACGGCCGATCAGGCGCTTGACTGCGAACAGGGTGTTCTTCGGGTTGGTGACCGCCTGGCGCTTGGCAGGTGCGCCGACGAGGATCTCGCCGTCTTCCTGGTAAGCGATGATCGACGGCGTGGTGCGCGCGCCTTCGGCGTTCTCGATCACCTTCGGCTGGCCGTTTTCCATGATCGCAACGCAGGAGTTGGTGGTCCCCAGGTCGATACCGATAATTTTGCCCATGATTTGTTTTCCTTTGAATGCTGAGATGTTTTTAATGCTTCGGATATTGGGAAATACCTGACTGCTTTCAAGGCCTCTTGCCAGGCAGCACCTTACTTTTTCTTCTTACTTTGCTTGTGCTGCAGTAACAATAGCCGGACGCAGCAGGCGGTCGGCAATCATGTAACCCTTTTGCAGGACGCTGACAACCGTGTTCGCTTCCTGGTCGGCAGGCACCACGGCCACGGCCTGGTGCTTGTTCGGGTCGAGCTTCTCGCCTTGCGCCGGCATCACTTCCACCAGGCGGTTCTTCTCGAAAGCGGCGGTCAGCTGCTTGAGGGTCATTTCCACGCCTTCGCGCATGGCTTCGACGGTTTGCGTTTCGACCTTCAGGGCCATTTCTAGGCTGTCGCGCACCGGCACCATGGCTTCGGCGAAGCTTTCGATGGCGAACTTGTGGGCCTTGCTCACATCTTCCTGGGCGCGGCGGCGGATGTTTTCGCCGTCGGCCTTGGCGCGCATGAATGCATCGTGCATTTCAGCCAGCTTGGCTTCGGTCGCGCTCAGTTGCTCTTCGAGGGTCGGTTCGCCTTTTGCTGCTGCGGTGTCCGCCGCGGCGGGTGCGGCCTCGGCCTCCGGCTGGATATTCACCTCTGGGTTTTCTTGGTCATGCATCGAAAAAACTCCTGAAATCAAGGACTTGGCTGAATGGTTGGACAAGGTCTACTTGTCGTACAGCGCCGCATATGGGGCGATCTCCTACATTTTCAAGGGATATTGCGACTCTGTTAGCAGAAAGACTGACAACATTTGTTACAACAGTTACCGATGAGGTGATTCTTTCCCGTACTCAAGGTTCTACCATGTTCTTGCACGCGTCATGGATGCGTGACCAGAACAACAACCGAGCGTGGGAGAGCAGCATGAGATTGCACTTGATTAGCAGCGCCGTCGTGGTCTACACCGCCCTTGCAACGGCGTGCATTTGCTACGCCGGGGTGTAAACCACGCCACAAAAACGTGCCATTTTAGCAGGTTGGGATCAGGGGAGCCCCGTCGTGGGGTTTGTGGCCGGGCCAACGGGCGGTGGGTTCGAGAACCCACCCTACGTATATCGGCTGTAGGGTGGGTTCTCGAACCCACCATTTACATCACGCGCCGAGACGCAACGCATGCTCGCGCGCCATCTCCGCATCGCGCCGCTCGGCCTCGCGCTGCGACGGACTCATCATGGTCGGCCAGCCGATCAAATGCTGCTCGGCGATCTCGGCCATGCCCACGATCCAGGTCGGCGCTTCGTTCAGGCAGGGAATGTAGTGGAATTCCTTGCCGCCGGCGGTTTCGAAGTCATGCTTCACTTCCATCGAGATCTCTTCCAGCGTCTCCAGGCAGTCGCTGGTAAAGCCCGGACAGATCACGTCCACACGCTCGATGCCTTGGCGCGCCAGTTCGGCCACCGTCGGCGCCGTGTAGGGCTGCAGCCACTCGGCCTTGCCGAAGCGCGACTGGAAGGTGACGACATACTCGTCCGGCGCCAGGCGCAGGCGTGCAGCCAGCAGGCGTGCGGTCTTCTGGCATTCGCAGTAATACGGGTCGCCCAGTTCCAGCGTGCGCTTCGGCACGCCGTGGAAACTCATCACCAGTTTCTGGCCGCGGCCGTGCGCGTCCCAGTAAGCCAGCACGGTGTCGTGCAGGGCGTCGATGTAGCCGTCGTGGTCGTGGTAATGCTTCACCAGGCGCAGCTCGGGGATATTCCGCACGTTTTTATAGTGGGCGAACACCGCGTCCCAGATCGAGGCAGTCGTGGTGCCGGAATACTGCGGGTAGGCCGGCAACACCGCGATGCGGTCGCAGCCGTCGAGCTTCAGTTGATCCAGCACTTCGGGCAGCGAGGGCGAGCCGTAGCGCATCGCCATGCGCACCTGCACGCCCTCGTGGCCGCGCTGCTCGAGCGCCGCTTGCAGCAGTTGCGCCTGCTTCTGGGTGTGCAACTTCAGCGGCGAACCGTCTTTCGTCCAGATCGTCTGGTATTTTTTTGCCGAGGCGCCTGAACGGAACGGCAGGATGATCAGTTTCAGGATGAACGACCACACCAGGCGCGGGATTTCGACCACGCGCGGATCCGAGAGGAATTGCTTCAGGTAGCGCTTGACCGCGGACCGGGTCGGTGCGTCCGGCGTGCCGAGGTTGACGAGGACAATGGCGCTGTGGGCAATGCTGCCGTGGGTGTGGGGTGGTTCTTTTCGAAAGGGCATAAGGAAGACAGAAACGCTTGGTGCTCCATTATAGGTGGGCGCCGCCCCGCCTTCGAGAAGATATTCCTGATTGCGGCGATAGCCCAACAGTTGATCGGGCCGATAGGCGCGGTCAATGGAAACGACAACGCCACCGCAGGAGGGTGGCGTTGTCGTGCTGGCGGACGGGCGACAGGCGGCGTTCCGCCTGCCCGGTGTCAGGTTGTCACGTGCAGGCGCACATCGATGTTGTTGCGCGTCGCGTTCGAGTACGGGCAGACGATGTGGGCCTTGTCGACCAATTCCTGCAGCTGCCCCTGCTCCATTCCGGGGCCGTGGATGGTGAGATCGGCTTCGATGCCGAAACCCGTCGGGATCTGGCCGATGCCGACTTCGCCGGTCACGGTCAGGTCTTCCGGCAGTTTCACTTTTGCCTGGCCGGCGACGAACTTCAGCGCGCCGAGGAAGCAGGCCGAGTAGCCGGCTGCGAACAGTTGTTCCGGGTTGGTGCCGGTGGCGCCGTTGCCGCCCAGTTCCTTCGGCGTGGTCAGCTTCACGTCCAGCACGCCGTTGTCGCTGCGCGAGGTGCCTTCGCGGCCGCCCTGCGAGGTGGCCTTGGCGCGGTACAGGACTTTGTCGATGCTCATGCGATCCTCCTTTATTTTGGTTAGACGCAGATTCTGGCAGATGCGCGGAGCAGGTAGCGCCCGACAGGAATGGGCCCTCACTCCGCTGCAATCGTTCTTATGCAATGCAACTCAACGTGGGTAAAAGTTAAGCTCTACGACAAAAAGGCTTTTAGCCAATGGGTCGCCTGGCAGAAACTTATCGATAGCGAGCATGAAGCAATTAGCACATAATTTTGAGAAGCTTATCGAGCTCGGCCATCCTGAGTTTTTGAAAACCCAAAACGCCTCTTCCGTTTCAAAATTTACGCAATCCCACAAGGGGTATAATTCCCAAGGGTAGTGATATTTAAAATTTTGCTCCCTCTCTGCTAAATTCTTGTCGCACAAAGGGCAGAGGTAACGGCCAAGAACATGATGGAATCCATCGTATTTTTTGCTTTGGACTGCACGAAGAATGCCAGCCTTTTTTTCTGAGCGACAATGCGCAAGAAATCGTTCTTCGTTACTAATATCTACAGCGAGACCGCATACTTCTTTGTCATGCTTACAACACCAGGTATCAATAGGTAATAACACATATCCATCTGGACAATTAACCAAAGCATCTTCGTTTCCATGTCGATCACCCTTGAACTGATCGACCCACTGCCGTCCTTTCGTTCGCAAAAAATTCTCGAGTTCTTCGTGTAACAGCCTGAGGCACTCCTGCTCGCTATCGCCGACGATATTTCTAGAAAGCATTGTACAATTAAAAACGTGCTTTCCCTCTTGGTGGAATTTTTGCACTAAGAATCGAGACTTCATGAATCAATAATGAAATGAAAATGCTTTTAATTCCCACCTTACGAGCGCCTAACAAAAATCTCAGGGCAAGACGCGCCGTCGATGATCGTACGCGAGCACAGCGACAGTGCAACACTGCCATGGAATTTCTGTTAAGCGCCCTTAATCGATAGGCTATACACAGCGTAAAAATATTGGCCAAAAACTTCCAAAAAATTGTCAGAAGTGGATGGCCTCCACCCTACTCTGCTAATGATTACGGATTCACGATGCCAGCAACTCCCGCGCATGCTTGCGCGTGGTCTCGGTAATCTCGATCCCGCCCAGCATGCGCGCCACTTCCTCCACGCGCGCGCGGTTGTTCAGCACCTCGATGCGCGAGACGGTGCGCCCTTCGCCTGTCGTGCCCTTGGCCACCTGGAAGTGCTGGTTGGCCTGGCTCGCCACCTGCGGCAAGTGGGTCACGCACAGCACTTGCCGCTGCTGGCCCAAGCGCTTCAGCAAGCGCCCTACCACTTCCGCCACGCCGCCGCCGATGCCGCTGTCGACTTCATCGAAGATGAGGGTCGGCGTCACAGTCGCATTCGAGGTGATGACGGAAATGGCCAGCGAGATACGCGCCAGTTCGCCGCCCGAGGCGACTTTCGCCAGCGGACGCGGCGCCACGCCGGCGTGGCCGGCCACCAGGAATTCCACCTGCTCTAGCCCATGCGCACCCGGCTCCGACGGATTCAGCGCCACGGCAAAGCGCCCGCCGCCCATGCTCAGTTCCTGCATGGCCAGCGTCACCTGTTCGCTCAGCGCCTTGGCCGTGGTCACGCGCCGCGCCGACAATCGATTTGCGACCTTCCTGTAGGCGCTTTCCGCCTTTTCTTCCTGGCGTTTCAGGCCGTCGATGTCGGTGGCATCGGCCAGCTGGCGCAGCTTGGCGGCGAGCGTCGCGTGTTCCTCGGGCAGTTCTTCCGGCGTGACGTGGTACTTGCGCGCGGCGCTGTGCAGGGCATCCATGCGGGCGTCGACTTCGCGCAGGCGGCTTGGGTCAAGCTCGACCTTGTCGATGTAGTTGTTCAGCGCATACACCGCTTCCTGCAGCTGGATGCGCGCCGGCTCCATGCAGTCGAGCACGGCCTGCAGCTCGGCGTCGACGTCAACGAGCTTACCCAGCTTGGTGTTCAGCGACGACAGCTGCGACAAAATCGGGTGGTCCGATTCCGAGATCGCGGCCAAGGCTTCCTGGGCGCCGTCGAGCAGGCTGGCGGCGTGCGACAGGCGGCTGTGTTCGTTGGTGATCTCGGTCCACTCGCCCGGCTTCGGCGACAGCTTGTCGAGTTCGCTTACCTGCCATTCGAGGCGCTCGCGTTCGAGCAGCACGTTCTTGGCATTCGTTTCGTATTCCTCGCGCTGGCGCGACAGGGCACGCCAGGCACGCCAGGCGCTCGCCACTTCCTGGGCTTCGAGCACGGCGGCCGGGTCGCGCACGGCGATCTGGTTGTCGAGCAGGGCGCGCTGGGCGTCGGATTTCAACAGGCTCTGGTGCGCGTGCTGGCCGTGGATGTCGACCAGCATGTCGCCCAGTTCGCGCAGCTGGCCGGCGGTGGCGGCGATGCCGTTGATGTAGGCCTTCGAGCGGCCGGCGTTGTCGATCACGCGGCGCAGCAGCGCCCCGCCCTCTTCGCTCGAGAACTCGTGCTCTTCGAGCCAGCTCGCAGCCTGCGCGGTGAGCGCGAAGTCGGCCGTGATGTCGGCCCTGGCCGCGCCCTCGCGCACCATGCTCGCTTCGCCGCGGCCGCCGAGCGCCAGTTGCAGCGCGTCGATCAGGATCGACTTGCCGGCCCCGGTTTCGCCGGTGAAGACCGAAAAGCCGTTGGCAAATTCGAGTTCGATCGCGTCGACGATGACGAAGTCGCGGATGGTCAGTGTGCGCAGCATGAAGAAACAGGTCTCCTGTGGTTCTTTTACTTGAGTTTGCCGTCGTAGGACGGGTATTCGTGCCAGTGCAGCTTTTCGCGCAGGGTGTTGTAGTAGCTCCAGCCTTCCGGATGCAGGAAGGTGATGGTGTTCGGCGAGCGCGAGATGACGATCTCGTCGCCGTGCTGCAGGCTGGCGAAGGTCTGCATATCGAAGTTCACGGAAATGTCGCGGCCACTGACGATGGTCACCACGATCTCGCTGGTGTCGGGCACCGCGATCGGCCGGTTCGACAGCGCGTGCGGCGCGATCGGCACCAGCACGATGCCTTGCAGGCTGGGATGCAGCAGCGGCCCGCCGGCCGACAGCGCATAGGCCGTGGAGCCGGTGGGCGTGGAGACGATCAGGCCGTCCGAACGCTGGTTGTACATGAACTGGCCGTCGACCGTCACGCGCAGTTCGGCCATGCCGGCGCCGCTGCCGCGCGCCACCACCACGTCGTTCACGGCCACGCCGCAATAGATCATGGCGCCGTCGCGCATCACGCGCCCTTCGAGCAGGCTGCGCTTCTCGGCGGTGGCCTTGCCCTGCAAAATTTCGCCGAGCGCCGGCAGCATGCGCTCGACCGGGATGTCGGTGATGAAGCCGAGGCGGCCCAGGTTGATGCCGATGAGCGAGACTTCGTACTTGGCCAGCTGGCGCGCAATGCCGAGCATGGTGCCGTCGCCGCCCATCACGATGACGAGGTCGGCCTGCTCGCCGATGGCGTTGACGTCCATGGCCTCGATGCCGGGCATGCCGAGGTGGGCCGCGGTATCGGCCTCGAACACCACACGGTAGCCGGCGTCCTGCAAGAAGGCGAGGATGCGCTCGACGGGTTCTTCGATGCCGGCCGTGTTTTGCCGCACCACGAGCGCGATGAGTTGTTGCGCTTGGTTTGTTTCTTGCTCAGGGGGCATAGGTCTCTCGGCAGTAGAAGGCGAACACGCTGAGATTAACCGATAATCCCAGCGCCTGCCACTTGGCCGCACGGCGAATACTGTACAAAATCACAGTATAGATGGGCGAGCCGGATAACTGCAAGTTCAGCCCATCATTCCCATCGCCGCGGCGAACACGGCCGCCAACATGATGCTGAAGGTATGCGCCGTCATCAGCACCATCCAGCGCAGCGCGGTCAGGATGCGGCTGCCGCCATACACCTTGCGCATGGCGGTGGGCAAATAGAACACCAGCCACATCCCGAGTGCCTTGCCCACCAGCGGCACGAAGTCGGGCATGACCAACATCAGGCTGAGGCACAGGAAGGCAAAGGCATTCGTGTGCAGCGCGAACAGCACGTGTTCGCCGTAGCGGCGCCCCGAGCCGAGATACAGCAGCTTGAGGAAGGCGGCGAACACCGGCATCAAGAGGAAGATCGCGTACGGCGCGTAGCTGAAGAAGGCGCGCTTCAGGGCTTCGTTGCGGACCTCGCTCGGCAGCTTGCCGAAGTGATCCATCTTTGCGCCAATCGACGGGTGGACCTTGTCCGCCAGGTTGCGCAGGTCTTCGTCGTCGTCCTCGATTTGGATCAAGGCGGGTTGATTGGTTTTCTTGTCCGCCGGCTTGGCGGCAGGCGCTGCGACGGCGGCCTGGCCCTCTCCTGCCGGCGCCGGCTGCACGGCAGCGGCCTTCGGCTTCGCCGCTTCCATCTCCCTTTCCTGGGCGCCGATGTTGATGCCGCTGAACTTGAACAGTGCAAAGAAGATGATGCTGAAGGTCAGGTAGAGGCGCAACGGCTCGACATAGCGCACGCGGCGCCCCTCGATGTACTCGCGCGTCAATTGCCCTGGCTTGAACAGCAGCAGCTTGACCGACTGCCACAGCTTGCCCTCCAGCGCCACGTAATGGGCCACGAACTCATGCAGGAACTCGCGCGCGCTCGGCACATGCAGCTTCGCGGCCTGGCCGCACTCCTGGCAAAAATTGCCGCTCAGGGCGAAACCGCAGTTGGGGCAATTCGCGGGGCTGTGGTGCAAATGGGCTTCGGATTTCACGGAACGGGAGGCACGGTGATGGCGAAGCGTTCATGTTATCCAGTTAATTGCAAAAAAGCATCATAAACCGGTCATTCAATTGCGCGACTGTCGCATGCCCGACGCGTTAGGATTCATGCAAGAGTCAGCAACAGGAGGATACCCATGGTTACCGAAACCAAAGACCGCTTCGTCAACACCGATGCAAAGATCGAAAACGACGGCGTCAAGCGCCAGCCGCACGAGCGCGATGAGTCGCCCGACGGCCAGGACACCGAGCCGCGCGGCATCATCAAGCAGGCGGCCGAAGACCTGGCGCAAGGCCTGGTCGACACCGATGCCCGCAACACCCCTGGCATCAGCGTTGCGGTCGAACCCGACGCCGACGCCACCGGCCAGGCCAACCCGCAACCCGACCGCCATCGTTCGATGCGCGATCACGATTCCGTCGAGCCCGTACCGGGCAAGAACCGATAAAGGAGAACTCATGACCATCAAACGCAATGGCAGCGCCGTCTGGAGCGGCGGCCTGAAGGACGGCAAGGGCGCGGTCTCGACCGGCAGTGGCGTGCTGAAGGATTCGCAGTACGGCTTCAACACCCGCTTCGAGGACGGCCCCGGCACCAATCCGGAAGAACTGATCGGCGCGGCCCACGCCGGCTGTTTCACGATGGCCCTGTCCGGCCAGCTCGGCCAGGCAGGCCTGACGGCCGAGGAACTGCGCACCACGGCCACCGTGTCGATGGAAAAGGTCGAGGGCGGCTTCAAGATCACCGCCGTGCATCTCGATCTGGTGGCAAAGATTCCCGGCGCCAGCCAGGAAGCGTTCGACAAGGCGGCCACCACCGCCAAGGAAAACTGCCCGGTGTCGAAGCTGTTGAATGCCGAGATCACGCTGGCGTCGCGGCTGGAAAACTGATTCGTTGATGTTGGGTGAACGGTTCATGCCCGCGTTGGCATTTCCATTCACTCGCAACGCTGACCGTACGGTGGGCACGCCGTGCCCACGCGGTTACGCACGTTTGCTTGCACCTGCGGCCGTAACTGATCGCTCGGACCATTTATGATGGCCACGAACTGACCAAATGGCGCCCTTCGGATACGTATCGAGCGATATGTTGCCGGCACAGGTGCAAGCAGGTGTACGTAAGCGCGTGGGCACTTCGTCATTGATGCCCCCGGCATCAATGACCCCACCGTACGGTCAGCGCCAACAATGAAACGACGCCGGTGCAACATCCGTGATGGACAACGCCTCCTTCCCACCGCCTCCGGCAAGGATCGCCCCGAACGCATAAAATTGCTGCTTTCCGTTTTCTCAGAAGGACACCACCCCATGCGCATCCTGCACACCATGCTCCGCGTCGGCGACCTGCAACGCTCCATCGATTTCTACACCCAGGTCCTCGGCATGAAACTGCTGCGCACCAGCGACAACCCCGAGTACCAGTACAAGCTGGCCTTCCTCGGCTACGGCAGCAACCCCGACCACGCCGAACTCGAGCTGACCTACAACTACGGCACCGAGTCGTATGACATGGGCACCGCCTACGGCCACATCGCCATCTCGGCCGACGACATCTACGCCACCTGCGACGCCGTACGCAACGCCGGCGGCAACATCACGCGCGAACCGGGCCCGGTCAAGGGCGGCACCACCGTGATCGCCTTCGTCACCGACCCGGACGGCTACAAGATCGAGTTCATCCAGCGCAAGGACAACGAAAGCGGCGGCGGCCTCAGCAACTAAGAGGCAACGGGGCCAGCCGGCAAAAACCGGCCCTGTCCGGCAGGGCTGGACGCTTGCTGTTAAAATTCCTGCGCCTGTTTCCACAGGCATTCAATACGTCTTCGGGGCGGGGTGGAATTCCCCACCGGCGGTAAGACCGGCAACGGTCAAGCCCGCGAGCGCCTGCCACTCTCCGTGGCAGGGTCAGCAGATCTGGTGCGATGCCAGGGCCGACGGTCATAGTCCGGATGAAAGAAGATGTGCGCTGCCATGCGCTTTGCCTCTGCTCGCCTATATTCATATGGCCTGTACGCAAGGTGTGTCTATTCGCTTGCCCTGATGCGTTTTTCGCCAACTTCACGCGAGGAGCGTCTCACAATGTTAGTCAACACTTACTCCCTTCACAGCACCGACCTGGAAGGCCGCATCGCCGCGGCACTGGCGGCCACCCGCGCCGGCATCCCGGTCATCCTGCTCGACGATTTCGACCGCGAAAACGAGGCCGACCTGATCGTCGCCGCCGAAAAGCTGACCGTCGAAACCATGGCCCTGATGATCCGCGAATGCAGCGGCATCGTCTGCCTGTGCCTGTCGGCCGAGCGCGTGCGCGAACTGGAACTGCCGCCGATGGCCATCGAAAACGGCAGCCGCTACGGCACCCCGTTCACGGTGTCGATCGAGGCGCGCCATGGCGTCACCACCGGCGTCTCGGCGGCCGACCGCGTCACCACCATCCGCGCCGCCATCGCAGCCGATGCGAAACCTGATGACCTGGTACGCCCTGGCCACGTATTCCCCCTGCGCGCCACGCCGGGCGGCGTGCTGTCGCGCGCCGGCCATACCGAAGGCTCGGTCGATTTGTCCATCATGGCCGGCCTGCAACCGTCGGCTGTGCTGTGCGAGCTGATGAACCCGGACGGCACCATGATGCGCGGCGCAGACATCGAACGCTTCGCCGAGGAACGCGGCTTCCCGATCCTGACGATTGCCGAGATGATCGAATGGCGCAAGCGCCAGGCGTAATGCGGGCATGAACAACGGCGCTGCGGCGCCGTTTTTCTTTACGGAAGCATTTGAAAGAAGTCATTGCACGGGGTCAACGGTCGCCTTGACCGAAGACAAACGAACTCTTCAATACGTGAACGCGGCAGCCAAGCCCGACCTAGACTGAAGCATCAAACGTCAATGGAGGCGCGTCATGTCCGGTTTCCGTTCATCCAGGATCGTCATCTCAACCCACCATGCAATGTCAGGCGCCGTCCTGGCACTGTGCGCCTTGCTGAGCGCTTGCGGCGGTGGCAACAGTCACCCACCGCACCCGGCGCCGCCGGTCCAGCCGTCGCCGCCCACCCCGCCCGTCAACCTGGGGCCGCTCTACGACTTCACGCCGATCGGCCTGCCGGGCAACGATGGCGGCCTGGTTGGCCGGCAGGGCATTGCCAATGGCGGACTGGTTGCCGGCACCTCGTCCGACCCGTCCGGCGTGATCCGCGCCTTCCTGTACAACGGCACGACCAACATCGACCTCGGCACCTTTGGCGGCGCGAACTCGCGCGCCTTTGCAGTCAACCGCTGCGGCCAGGTGGCTGGCTGGGGACAGACGGCAGCCGGCATCCCGCACGCCTTCTTCTACAACGGCACCCTGCACGACCTCGGCACGCTGGGCGGCGGCGAGTCCTGGGGCGTGTCGATCAGCACCTGCGGCAAGGTCGCCGGCTGGTCCACGGTGTCCTCCGGGGGGCGCCACGCTTTTTATTACGATGGCCGGACAATGCGCGATCTCGGCGTGTTCGGGGGAGCGATTTCGGAGGCGTTCGACGTGAATTCGGTCGGCCAGGTAGTCGGCACCTCCACCATCGCCGGCGCCAACGAGCTCCACGCCTTCCTGTACGACGCGCGCACCGGGGCGCCGATCCAGGATCTGAACCCGCCAGGCCGTACGTTCTCGCAGGCGTACGACATCAACGAGGCCGGCCAGGTGGCGATCACGACCCGCGATCCGGTCGATGAACACCTGCGCGCCTACCGCTACAGCGGCGGCGTGCTCCAGGATCTCGGCCTGCTGCCCGACGCCCAGGGTTCGGAACCGCGTGCGATCAATGACGCCGGCCACGTGGTCGGCTATGTCTACTATCGGGACGGCCGCCAGGTCGCCTTCGTGCACGACGGCACGGCCATGCGCAGCCTGGGCACGCTGAACGGCGGCCGCTTCTCCGACGCCAACGCCATCAACGCCTCCGGCCTGATCGTCGGCCAGGCGGTCGATGGGAACACCGGTCCCGAGCACGCCGTTGCCTGGGGGCCGACCTATGGCCTGGTCGACCTGAATACGCGGGTGAAGGACCTGCCGGCGGGAGTCGTGCTGCTGGAAGCCGAGGCGGTGGCCGACGATGGCGCGATTGCCGTACGGACCAACACCGGCCTCGGCCTGCTGCGGCCGAGAAAGGACGGCGGCAAATAAGCGTTTATGGGAAGAAAAACGGCGCCAGTAAGGCGCCGTTTTTTATTTGCATCCAGGAGCCAGGATGCAAATTTTGTGTGCAAGCTTATTTCTGCAGCAGATTGTTCACCGGCACCAGATCGGCTTCGCGCAGCGAACCCGCTGCCGCCTTCAGGCGCAGGCCGTTCAGGATGGTGTTGTAGCGCGCACGCGCCAGGTCGGTGCGGGTCGAGTACAGCTGGCGCTGGGCATTCAGCACGTCGATGTTGATGCGCACGCCCACCTGGTAGCCTAGCTTGTTCGATTCCAGCGCCGACTGGCTCGACACTTCGGCCGCTTCCAGCGCCTTGACTTGCGCCATGCCGCTGTTCACGCCCAGGAAAGCCTGGCGTGCCTGCAGGGCCGCGTTACGGCGCGTGGTTTCGAGGTCGTTGCGGGCCTTGTCTTCCAGGGCGATCGATTCGCGCACGCGGCTGGTGACGGCGTAGCCGCTGAAGATCGGCACCGTCCACTGCACGCCGATGGAATTGTTGCGGCCGTCGCCCGAACTCAGGGTGCGCCCGCTGACGTTGCTACGGCCGGCGTTCGCCACCAGGTCCAGGGTCGGCAGGTGGCCGGCGCGGTTGCGCGAGATGTCGCGCTTGGCCGATTCCAGCGCCAGTTCCGAAGCGGTCACGCCGTAGTTCTGCGTTTCGGCCGAACTCACCCAGGGGTCGACCGTGGCCGGCTGCGGCGAGGTCAGCGTCACGCCGGTCTGCAGCGGCGCCAGCGCTTCCGGCGCCTTGCCGATGATCATTTGCAGCATGGTGCGGCGGTTTTCCAGGTCGTTGACGGCGGCGAACTCCTGCGCCACCACCAGGTCATACGCGGCCTGCGCTTCGTGCGTGTCCGTGATGGTCTGGGTGCCGACCTCGAAGTTGCGCTTGGCCGAGGCCAGCTGCTCGGTCACAGCGCTCTTCTGGGCGCGGGTCGATTCCAGCGTGTCCTGGGCGGCCAGCACGTCGAAGTAGGCTTGCGCCACGCGCGTGATCAAATCTTGCTGGGCCTGGGCAAACTGGGCTTCGGCAATTGCCTGGGCGAGTTTGCTTTGCTCATAGGTCTGCCAGCGGTCCCAGCGGAACAGCGGCTGGGTCAGCGACAGGCCGTACTGGTTGGTGCGCAGGTCGGAACCGCTGCCGGCAATGATGGTCGGCACGCCGTCGACGACCACCGTCTGGCCCTGGTTGAATGGCGAAAAATCGTTGTCGTTCTTGACGTAGGAACCCGACAGGCCGACCGTAGGCAGCAACCCCGCACGCCCCTGCGTCACCCGTTCACGGCCGGCGGCGAGCGAAGCGCGCGCGCTGGCGTAGGTGGCGTCGTTGGCCAGGGCCTGCTGGTATACCTGGATCAGGTCGATCGCGTTCGCGTCGAACGACACGAAAGCGCTGGCCAGCAGCATGGCGATGAGGGGTTTCTGCATTGCGGTCTCCGTCGGAGTCATCAAAAGTTAGGAAAGCAGGTCAATACTTCGGCATCGCCGGATCGACCTGTACGGCCCAGGCGTGTATTCCGCCCGTCAAATTCGTTACGTTCTCGAACCCGTTGCGCTCCAAAAAGGCCGCGACCTGCATGCTGCGCGCGCCGTGGTGGCAGATGCAGACGATTTCCTGGTCGTCGGGCAGTTCGCCGGCACGGATCGGCACCAGGTGCATCGGGATCTGGGTCGAGCCTGCGATGTGGCAGGTGGCGAATTCCCAGTTCTCGCGCACGTCGAGCAGCAGCGGGCGCTCGCCTGCCGGGTCGTTCAGCCGCGCGGCCAGCTCGGGAGCGGTGATGTGCTGCATCGTTCCGCCTCTTAGAAAGTGAAGCGCGACGCGACC
>Ga0209023_10004756_pt1 | contig 15254 bp, 20 predicted proteins | sample LakOneMetagenome_FD_187468 | JGI IMG/M metagenome (GOLD analysis project Ga0209023, IMG submission 187468) | Freshwater and sediment microbial communities from Lake Erie, Canada (SPAdes) (version 2) | ecosystem: Environmental > Aquatic > Freshwater > Lentic | place: Lake Erie, Canada... | reverse complement strand
GATCCGCCGCCATGGCTTGCTCACCGCAATCGGGGTCATCGTCGTCGGCATTCTGGGCCTGATCTGGATGAGCTTCGGCAAGCAGCCCTGACGACCAGCCGTTCTGCCCCTCCAACAGCACAGACTCTTGCCGCCCGGCCCGCCCTCGTGGCGGGTCTTTTCACTCAAGGAGAGCACATGCCTGCACTCGACAAGGGGAGCGCCTCGCGTCTCGCCAAGGCTCACCCATTGCTTCGGCAACTGTTCGATGAGGTCGCCTTACGCGCCGATATTGTCATTCTCGACTCGCAACGCTGTCGAGCCGCACAGGAGCTTGCCTATCGAACCAGGCGCAGCAAGGCGAGATTCGGCCAGTCGGCGCACAACTGGACGCCAGCTATCGCCCTCGATGTCTGCCCGAAGCCAATCGACTGGAAGGACACCAAACCCTTCGTGACGCTGGCGAAGGAAATCGTCTTGCCCCTGGCCATGGAGATGAAAATCCCGCTCCGCTGGGGCGGCGACTGGAACATGAACGGCAAGACCGAAGACGAAATGTTCGTGGACATGCCGCACTACGAACTTAACCCGTGGCGGACCTTCGCCAGGGACGCGAAGCCTTTTGAAGCCTGAGCTTTCCGCCGCCCGAGCGGTTCTCGGGCAATTCCCAAAGGAGAAAACCATGTACGACGTGAAGTCTTTCTTCGCCTCCAAGACGATTTGGGGCGGCATCATTGCCCTCGTTGCCAGTGCTGCCGCCATCTGGGGCTATGCCATCTCGCCTGCCGATCAGGCCCAGATCGTCGAGCTTATCACCGGCATTGGCGGCATCATTGGCAGCGTCCTGGCGATTTATGGCCGTGTCGTCGCCACCAGGAAAATCGCATGAACTGGCTCTCGGCCCTTGCGGCACTCGCGAAGGTCCTCGCCGCCATTCTCGACATGGCGCGCGAAGCGCAGGCGCGGGATACTGGCCGGGCCGAGGCCATTGCCGAGGCTTCAACCCATGCACTTGATTTTATCGCCAAGGCACGCGATGCGCGCCGCGCTGCTGCTGATGCTGCTTCTGATCCTTCAAGGCTGCGCGATGACGACGGGTTCCGCCGGGACTGATGTTGTCGCGTGCTCAGCGTTCGAGCCGATCCGCTGGTCGGTGAAGGATACCGACGAAACCATCCGGCGAGTGAAGGAGCACAACGCGGCGTGGAAGGCGGTCTGCGCCTTCTGAAGAAGGGCGGCGGGCATTCACGCCGCCTTTCCTATTGCCTCGATTCTCTGTCAGCAGTGACCTGATGGGGTGGACGGCCTCCGCACCATCAGGTCAAACACTATCAGAGTTTGGAACGGCGCGTGTTCATGCGTGATCGCCCTTGCGCTTTGTGAAATCGGGTGTGTTGCAGCAACTGGATTGGTTGAGGGTCTTCTTAAAGGCAGTCTCCTGCATCACCCCGCCGCTGCCTTTCCGAGATCGTCCAGGATCGGGCAGTCGGGCCGATGATCACCGCCGCAGCAGTCAGCGAGATATTTTAGAGTATTGCGCAATCCGCGCAGATGCCCAATTTTTTCGTCGAGTTCAGCGACATGCGCAAGCGCAATTGCCTTCACGTCCTTGCTGGGCCGCGAATGATCGGTCCACAAGGCCAGCAGCGCCGCAATCTGGTCCATTGAGAAACCAAAGTCGCGAGAACGCCTGACAAATTGAAGCCGGTGGACATCGGTGCTATCGTAATTGCGGTATCCTGCCTGACTGCGCCGGGCGGCGGGAAGAAGTCCAATGCTCTCATAGTAACGGATCATCTTCGCCGTCACGCCCGACGCGGCGGCGGCCTCGCTGATGTTCATGACTGCCTCCAAAACAAAGGGCTTGACCTTGCCATGATGGGAAGGTTTATGCCGCTTGCCATCACTTGTCGAGACATTCGAGTAGGCCAAGATGGCTGAGCACTCCAAGCACGATCACGCGCATGGCGATCATGCGCGCCATGACCACGCCCATGGCGCCCACGGCCAACATGGTGCGCCCAAGCCCGGCAACGATCCTGCGAAATCCGCCATTGATCCAGTCTGCGGCATGAGCGTCGATCCGCACACCGCAACGCTGAAGGTCGACCATGGCGGGCGGACCTATTATTTCTGTTCCGCCGGTTGCCGCACCAAATTCATCGCCGATCCGCTGAAATACCTCGATGCCGATCAGGACAAGGCCGCAGCCGCACCTGTGCCCGAGGGCACGATCTACACTTGCCCGATGCACCCCGAAATCCGCCAGGTCGGACCGGGCTCATGTCCCATTTGCGGTATGGCGCTGGAACCCTTGATGGTGTCGGCGGAGCACGGACCCAATCCCGAACTCATTGACATGACCCGGCGGTTCTGGATCGGGCTGGTGATCACTCTTCCGGTGCTGGCCTTGGAAATGGGAGGCCATCTGACCAACCTCCACATGCTACTGGGCAAGCAGACCTCCAACTGGTTGCAGTTTCTGCTCGCCACGCCAGTGGTCCTTTGGGCCGGGTGGCCGTTCTTCGTGCGTGGCTGGCAATCCTTGGTCACACGCAACCTCAACATGTTCACGCTGATCGCCATGGGTACGGGCGTGGCCTGGGGCTACAGCGTGATCGCCACTGCCTTCCCCGGAATCTTCCCGTCGGCGTTCCGCGAGATGGACGGTTCGGTCGCGGTCTATTTCGAGGCGGCGGCGGTCATCACCGTGCTGGTGCTGCTGGGCCAAGTGCTGGAACTCCGCGCCCGCGAACAGACCTCGGGCGCCATCAAGGCGTTGCTCGACCTCGCGCCCAAGACGGCGCGGCGCATGAAGGACGATGACAGCGATGAAGAGATCGCCATCGACCAGATTGCCGTCGGCGACCGGCTCCGCGTGCGGCCCGGCGAGAAAGTGCCGGTCGATGGCCAACTCACCGAAGGCCATGTGTCGATTGACGAATCCATGGTGACGGGCGAATCCATGCCGGTCACCAAGGAGCCGGGGTCGAAAGTCATTGGCGGCACGCTCAATGCCTCGGGCAGCTTCATCATGAAGGCCGAGAAGGTGGGGCGTGATACGATGCTGGCGCGCATCGTCCAGATGGTGGCGGAGGCCCAGCGCAGCCGTGCGCCGATCCAGCGCCTCGCCGATCAGGTGTCGGGCTGGTTCGTGCCGCTGGTCATTGTCATCGCCATTGCGGCCTTTGCCGCGTGGTCGGTGTGGGGACCGGAACCTCGCTTCGCCTATGGGCTGGTTGCCGCCGTCGCCGTTCTCATCATCGCCTGTCCCTGTGCGCTGGGGCTTGCAACGCCCATGTCGATCATGGTCGGCGTCGGGCGCGGTGCCCAGGCCGGCGTGCTGATCAAGAATGCCGAGGCGCTGGAACGCTTCGAGAAGGTCACCACGCTGGTCATCGACAAGACCGGCACGCTCACCGAAGGAAAGCCTGCCGTCACCTCGATTGTCGCTGCCGAGGGCTTCGACGAAGCGGAGATCCTGCGTCTTGCAGCAAGTGTCGAGCAAGCCAGCGAACATCCTCTCGCTGCAGCCATTGTCGCGGCGGCGAAGGCGCGCGGCATTCCACTGGCGAAGGTCATGGGGTTCGACTCGCCGACCGGCAAGGGGGCCATCGGTATGGTGGAGCGCAACCGGATCGTGCTGGGGAATGCCAAGTTCCTCGCTGAATTGAATATCACTAGCGATCAACTTTCGGGTGCCGCCGAACAGCTTCGTCAGGATGGTGCGACGGCGATCTTCATGGCCGTCAACGGCAAGGTGGCGGGTGCCATCGCCATTGCCGATCCGGTGAAGGCCACGACGCCCGCGGCACTCGAAGAGCTGAAGGCTGCTGGAATCCGCATCGTCATGCTGACCGGCGACAACCGCACCACCGCCCAGGCCATCGCGCGCAAGCTGGGGATCACCGATGTCGAGGCCGACGTTCTACCGGACCAGAAGGCCAACATTGTCGCCAAGTTCAAGCGTGAAGGCGGCGTCGTTGCCATGGCTGGTGACGGCGTGAATGACGCTCCAGCGCTCGCAGCAGCCGACGTCGGGATCGCCATGGGAACCGGCACCGATGTCGCCATCGAAAGCGCCGGAGTCACCCTTCTCAAGGGCGACCTTATGGGAATCGTGCGGGCGCGGCGGCTGTCGCGGGCCACGATGAGCAATATCCGGCAAAACCTGTTCTTTGCCTTCATCTACAATGCGGCGGGAGTGCCGATTGCTGCAGGCTCGCTCTATCCGGCCTTCGGACTGCTGTTGTCGCCGGTGATTGCCGCCGCCGCCATGGCTCTGAGTTCTGTAAGCGTCGTCGGCAATGCCCTTCGCCTCAAGGTGACAAAGGTGTAAGGTTTGATCGGGATCAAGGACTGCCGCGTTTCGTGGTAGGAAATGACATCATGGTCTTGCTGCGAGGTATAGTCATCTTCGTTCTCCTGATGGTCGGCACGCTGGTGTCTGCCCAGGGAGCGGAGTCCCTTGCCTCGACGCCGATGGCTACCGGTGTACACGCCGTTGCGATGCACAGCGTGACGCGCCTTGCAACTGCGGAGCATTGCAAGACCGTGGCGGCTTCGGATCGGCACGGCGCTACTCATGACGGGTGTTGCCGCGACATGAATTGCGGAGTTTGCGCCCATTCCGGCATTGCTGCATTGCCGTCAATCGGCGAACCGGCGCTGACGATTGACGTTCATGCAAACGCGATACCTGTTTCGCCAATGGTGGGCAGAACGATCGCCCCCGAGACCGGCCCTCCCAAATCCTTCGCCTGAATACGATCTGGGCCATTCTTGTGTCCAGTTGCTGTGTCGTGCCTTTGGCGCGGCAGTTGATCAGGCGCCGGTCCTCATCCGGCAATCTTGAAGGAAATCGATATGAACCGCCGTCATTTTTCCAAGGCTCTCCTCGCCGGGAGCATGAGTTTGCCATTGGTAAGCCGAACATTCACGGCTGCAATCGCAGCGGACGCCACGGCGCCATCCCTGAAGCTGGCCGCGGTGTCGCGCAGCATCGATGTCAATGGCCGCGCCGCTTCGGTATTCGGTCTCACCACGCCTGACGGCAAGTCGAGCCTGAATCTGATCGCCAATGAAACGGTAAACGTCGATCTTGCCAACACGCTGGCTGAAGATTCCATGATCCACTGGCATGGACTGACGCCCAAGTGGGGCCATGACGGCGTTCCCGACTTGCCCATGCCTTTGCTGAAAGCTGGCGAGGAGCGCGTCTATGAACTTCCCACCGGCAAGCCAGGTACCCACTGGATGCATGCACACACCCTTCAGGAACAGAACCTTCTCGCAGCGCCCTTGATTGTACGCGGCAAGGAAGACCTCGCCCGCGACGAACAGGATGTTGTCGTGCTGCTCCACGACTTCTCATTCACGCCCGCAACCGAACTCCTGGCCAAGCTCAAGTCGGGCAGTGGCATGGGGAACATGGGCGGAATGAACATGCAGGGCATGGATCATTCCAAGATGCCCGGCATGAAAATGGACGGCATGTCGACGATGGCCAGGAACATGATGGGCTCCGGCATGATGGGCATGGACATCAACGACATCGAATACGATGCCTACCTCGCCAACGACCGCACGCTCAATGATCCAGAAGTGGTGACCGTGGAGAAGGGCGGGCAGGTTCGTCTGCGCATCATCAACGGAGCGACAGCCACGGCTTTCACCATCGATACGGGCGCGCTCGACAGCGAAGTGATCGCGGCCGATGGGCAAGACGTCGTTCCTTTCAAGACAGGGCAATTCCCGCTCGCCATGGGCCAGCGCGTGGACCTGCGCGTGTCCATTCCGAAAGAGGGAGGAGCCTTCCCGGTGCTGGCCTTGCGCGAGGGCGGTGTTCAGCGCACCGGGGTCATTCTTGCCAGCAAGGGCGCGTCCGTTGCCAAGATCGCGGATGCAGGCGAAGCGGCAGGCCCGGTGCTGTCACTTGCGAGCGAGATGGGCCTTGGAGCGGCAATACCACTCTTGCCAAAGGAGCCGAGCCGGCAATTTACCGTCGATCTCTTCGGCAACATGCAGGACTACACTTGGGGGATGCAGTCAAACGCACCTCTTGCCGTTGCCAACGGCGATCGCGTGCTCATCGAAATGCGCAACATGTCGATGATGACACACCCCATGCATCTCCATGGCCATCACTTCCAGATTGTCGCCATCAACGGGCAATCTTTCAACGGCGCGGTGCGGGACACGGTCTTCGTGCCTCACATGACCAGTGTCACCTTCGCCTTTGATGCCACCAATCCGGGCAAGGCATGGGCGTTCCATTGCCACCACCTCTACCACATGGCCACCGGCATGATGGCGACCATCGGATACGAGGGAGCGTGATGCCATGTTCAAATGCTTCTCTTCCTATCGCGGTTGGCTTGTTTTAGCCCTTGCGACTGCCATCGGCGGCTATCTGGCGATCTGGCATGGCGCTCATGTCGCCGCCGCCTTGCCGTTCCTCGTGATCCTGGCCTGCCCGTTGATGCACATGTTCATGCACGGCGGGCACGGTCATCACCATGGCCACGGCCCCAGGGAGCCGAACCCGCCACAAACACCAGAAAAAAAGGGAGAGTGACATGGAGAAGTCCAGGCTCGATCTCATGGCCTTCGGCTGGGCCCTTTCAGGCGCATTGGTAGTCTTGCTGGTTCTTTGCGAGGCGGCCGCCATCATCCTGCCTGGCTGGCAGCTTGCCCACAATTGGTTGATGCTCTTCTCGGCGGCTGAAGCCGGCAGCTTGCGGAACTTCATCGAGGGCGTCGTTGCCAGTGCAATCTTTGGCTGGATCGCTGCTGCCGTTCTCGTCACCATCTATAACCGTCTTGTCAGGAGGTAATCCATGAACCGTCGATCAGTGCTTGCCGGAGTCCTCGCCGCAACATCACTTGCGCTACTCCCGCATTCCGGCAGTGCCAACACACCTCCCAAACTTGCCGTCTATCGCAATCCCGGCTGCGGCTGCTGCGAAGGCTGGGTGCAGCACATGAGGGCTGCTGGCTTTGATGTTACAATCGAGGACGATCCCGATCTAGATGCCCGCCGCGCGAGCCTCGGTATTCCTGCCGAGCTGGCCAGCTGTCACATTGCGCTTCTCGACGGATATGCTTTCGAGGGCCATATTCCCGCCGCCGACATCGTGAGGTTCCTCAGTGATCGGCCTGTCGGTGCCATCGGACTTGTCGTTCCCGGAATGCCAACCGGCTCGCCCGGCATGGGACCTGAAGGCAGTGGCGGGCCTTACGAGGTGCTGCTGCTGGCTGCCAAAGCCTCTCCCACAGTCTACGCAACTCATTGATTGGAGGTTACATCATGATGCAAGGATATGGCGGCATGGGCTGGGGCATGGGATTGGTCAGCGTGCTCGTATTGCTTCTGCTCGTACTGGGCGTCGCAGCACTGGTGAAGTATCTTAAGAGCTGAATAACGCCTCGGCCCGCTGATATAGACCGTGCGATTTGAGTTCAGTCGAGTTCACTCGGGCCCCTGATTGAACGCGTCTTGCTTGTCCTTGTCTGGTTGCCGATGTTCGAGTCAGATCTTCACGCTTCGCTGTTCTTCCCGTCACCAGTGAATAGCGAATGTTAAACCAGTTGAGGCTGCCCTCTATCCCCTTGGTTATCTACCTTCTAAGTTCATAAAGGACCCCCACAATGTCAACCCGTATCGCCTACATGCCGTTGAACACATATCCAGAAGCCATATCGGATCAGTCGATTCTTGCGGCCATTGGCATTGCGGGCACGGTAGGATGTGATCTGCATGTCACGACATTCTCCGTGGACATTCCCCAACTCTATTCACCCATGGGCGGGCTGCTCCTCGACGTGCCGGGGCTCGTGCGCGGTGCTGAGGAAAGGAGTAGAGCCGAATGCCGCCGCCTGGAGGCGCTCGTACGGGGCGCTGCGGAGTCGCGATTGGAAATCCAGTCCAAGAACCGGGAGGTCGTTCTGGGCGCTGCGCTGGACGCGGCCGCTGCCGAAGCACGGTACTACGATCTCGCACTACTTCCGTGGTCCAACGAAACCGTTTCGGCGCATGATTTCTCCGAGGCCGTTGTATTCGGTTCTGGTCGGCCAACCATCCTTGTACCCCCGTCAACACGTCCAGTCCCCATCGACCACCTTGCGATAGCCTGGGATGGAAGCCGGTTTGCCGCCCGCGCGCTGAACGATGCCTTGCCTTATCTTGCAGAAGGTGGCCGCGTCTCTGTGCTGACCGTGAAAGACGAAAAGCCGCTCAACGGTAAGAATCTTGCCGGTTCACTTGCATCATTGCTGGCGGAACGGGGGTACAATGCCAAGCCATTGGAGATCGCCCTCGCCAACAGAAGCGTTGCTGAAGTGCTCCAGGATACAGCCCTCGCGGAAGGAGCCAATCTTTTGGCAATGGGAGGCTTCGGACACTCCCGCCTGCGTGACTTCGTGCTCGGCGGTGCGACCAAGGGGGTTTTCAACGATCTCCGAACGCCGATATTGCTGTCCCACTGACGAGTGTATTGACCAAATATCCGTCTGAGTTGGTCCGGTTGCCGCGAGATTGTTCCCCAACAGCTGTAAATGCTCAGTGCAAGGAGTTGATGGGCCCGGCATTTCCTCAGTGCACGATCGTTACAGGACAGGCGGATTTTCGCAGAACCTCGTTCGACACCGAGCCGAGGACAAAGGCCTTGATGCTACCCATGCCGGATGCTCCCATGACGATCAGGTCTGCCTCCAGCCGGAGAGCCACATCGACAATTGTGTACGCCACATCCCGGGATGGTTCCTCGAGAATTTGGGGTTTTGGCGCACCAACCGCGGAAACAACGCCCAGCGCCAGGTTTCTGATCTCCAGCACTTCCTCGTCCGACCAGACCTCAAGTACATCCCGGCGTCCCACCACGAATTGTCTCACAAGCAGAATCTTGAGCTCTGCTCCGAGCCCTTTTGCCAATTTCGCGGCATGTTCCAGTGCCCTGTATGAGGCTTTCGATCCGTCGATTGCCGTTAGAATACGTTTCATGTCAGGTTAAACTCCTGCCTTGAGGTATGTCGATGAGCGATTCCCAACCAGACCAGCTGAAGCGAGTACTATCACTGCCGCTCGTGGTTCTCTATGGGCTTGGGATCACCGTTGGTGCCGGGATCTATGTGCTGGTCGGCGAAACGGCCGCCCGGGCCGGCATGCTCGCCCCATTGTCGTTCGTGCTGGCTGCGGTTGTCATGCTGTTTCCGGCATTGTGTTTTGCCGAATTGTCCGGGCGCTTTCCCTTCGCCTCCGGCGCGGCGCAATTCGTGGAAGAGAGTTTTGGCAAGAGAATGCTGGGTCTCGGCATCGGGCTCCTGGTGATGGCCGCCGGGCTGATTGCAGCCAGCACGATTTCCCTGGGATCAGTCAGATATCTAAGTTCGCTGGTCGATCTGCCGCCAAGTCTCTTGCTGCTCGCCGTCGTGTCCTTGATGGGATTCATTTGCACCTGGGGAATCAAGGAATCCGTGATCTTCGCAAGCGCAATGACGCTGCTGGAAATCAGTGGCCTGCTGGCGGTCATCGCCGGCGGGTTCATATTCGATTACGATCTGCTGACCCATGTGGATCGCCTTCTGCCTTCGTCTTTGTCAGCCACAGCCGTGACGAGCGTGCTGCAGGCAAGCTTGCTGGCGTTTTTTGCATTCATCGGGTTTGAGGGAATCTCCAATATTGCAGAGGAAACGCTCAATCCGCGGCAGACATTGCCGCGCGCCATGATCATCACCCTGGCTATCAGTACTTTGATTTATGTACTGGTCGTCAGCGTCGCTCTCCTGACAGTTGGGCCCAACGAGCTTTCATCCCAGGCGGCGCCCTTGTCGCACCTGTTTCAGCAGACCACGGGCCTTCCCGCCTCAATCATTTCGTTGATTGCCGTGGTGGCGACCCTCAATGGCGTAATCGTGCAGATCATCATGGTGTCGCGGCTGGCCTATGGCTTGAGTTCGCGGGGCTTGCTTCCGGCGTTCTTGAGCAAGGTTCATCCGCGCCGGAAGACGCCGGTCCTCGCGATCCTGCTGGCGACGGCACTCATCCTCCTCATGACGCTCGCCCTGCCGGTTGTGGTGCTCGCGGAATGGACCTCCCGGATCATCCTGTTCGTCTTCATGGTCGTCTGCCTGGCACTGTTGCGCCTGAAAATGAAAGGCATGGAACCACCGGCCGGAAATTTCCGCGTCAATCCGGCAGTGCCGGTGATGGGCGGCTTGCTTTGCGGCCTTCTGCTGCTTGCCGATCTCCTCTGGGGGTAGGGACCCCAGCTTCCACAAGGCTGTTTGTTGCTCGGAAGGGGAAGTGTTAGGTCTTGACAGTGCCAAACTCGCCTGACGTCATTGAAGTTCACCTCAAGACAGCCGAGCAGCTCTACAATTCGCTCGATCCATCGCCGTTTCACGAACGCGATCTCGACGAGAAGGCCGAGCGCTTTATCGTCGGATTGGCCCGCGAAGCCGGGGACAAAGTATCTGTTCAGCTCGTGGTGACATTGCCGGACGCCAAACTCCAGGGTGAAGCGGAACGGCGCATTCCTGAGGCGATCCACAACCACTTCGGTTACCGCGCGCTTCAGGCCCAGCAGGACCTCCACGAGCTCTTGCGCATCGGGCGGCGCTCGCTGGCCATCGGCATGGTCATTTTGGTTCTGTGCTTCGGCGCGATCCGATATCTCAGTCTCAAGGTGGACCAGACTGCGATCATCCGCCTGATTGAAGAAAGCCTGCTCATCCTTGGATGGGTCGCAAACTGGCGGCCTCTGGAAATATTCCTGTACGACTGGTGGCCAATCCGCCGCCAGATTGTTCTGTTCAGGCGCCTGGCTGAAATGCCTGTGGACGTGCGATCGGCGCCATCGGTGGTCTCATCGGAGTCCTGAGCCGAATTCTGATCTGAAAGATGACGCAGATTGTTGGGGACGGCCTGGCCCAACCGCTACAGCACCACCACGCCCGTATGCTTGGCCTTGTTCTCGGGCTCCACGTGGATCGTCACCGTGGCGTCCGGCACTTGCGCCTTGAGCTTGCCCTCGATGCGATCGCAGATCTCGTGGGCCTCGGTGACGGAGGTATTCCCGGGAACGACGAGGTGAAAATCAATGAAGGTCGCCTTTCCGGCATGCCGCGTGCGAAGATCATGTGCCTCGATGGCGCCGACTGCTTCCACCGAAATCACTTCCCTGATCTTCCTCAGCGCCTCATCAGATACCGACTCGTCCATCAGGCCGCTGAGCGAAGCGGTCATCACCTTCCAGCCAGACCAGAGGATGTTCAGAGCGACGATGCCTGCCAGGGCTGGATCGAGCACTGCCCAGCCCGTTTCAATAGCCAGGAGAACGCCGAACGTGACACCGATTGAGGAGACGACATCGGAGAGCAGGTGATGACCATCGGCGATCAAGGCGGGTGAGCGGTGCTTGCGGCCCTGTCTGATCAGAGTCCAGCACCAGAGACCATTGATCACGCTCGCAAGCCCATTGACGAGCAAACCTTGCAGTGGAGCATCCAGAACCCGGGGTTCGAGGAAACCCTTGTAGGCCTCATGCATGATCAGGAGGGCAGCCACGATGATCATGACGCCTTCGAGAACCGCGCTGAAGAATTCGGCCTTGTGATGCCCGTAGGGATGGTTGGCGTCAGGTGGCCGCGCGGCAACCTGGATTGCAACGAGTGCTGCGATGGCTGTCGCCACATTCACCGTGCTCTCCAGCGCATCCGAGAGCAGGGCGATCGAACCGGTCATCCACCAGGCGAGAGTCTTGAGCCCAAGAACAAGGAAGCCTACGAAGAGGCTGCCGATGGCGAGTTTGATGGTCGTAGCCATTTGGAACTTCTCTCATGATTTGCGAACCGTCTACGAGCATAGGCTTGGTGTTGCAATCAGTGGTGAAGGTTGAGGAGGCATGCATGCACCGAACACCCTCCTGTTGGGTTGAGAGGACATGGTGGTTGTGCTTCGGCGACCTCACTGACGCCGGCAAGTTCGAGCATCAACGGGATTGCACCACGTTGTTGCGCGTATTGTGGAATGCGCCAGTTCGCATGACTGTGACTTGACCGGCTTCGGGTCCATCGCTATCCGTATGAAATGAGATCTTTTAGGCCATTTTGGACCTGCCGCATGCTGCTCGGCGTGCTGATCTCTCTCGCCTTGTTGTGGGCACCCGTCCAAGCCGCTTCAGTCTCGCTGGCAGCTCAGACCATGCAGATGGGCGGGGATGCATGCCCCAAGAAGCAGTCGTGCTGCGACATGTCAAAGTCCGCGAGGACCTGCACTGATGCTGCCATTTGCTTTGCGAAGTGCGGTGGTGCTGCAGGGTTTGAACATCAATTCAGCGTTAAGGGGTTCTCTGTCACCCCCGCGGTCGCCCATTCCACATTGGCGGCTGCCTTGATGCCCTTCGCGCCATCGCCATTGCGACGACCTCCACGCATCTGACCTCCTGAAGCAATTCGTTCGGGCCCTGCGCTTCCAGCGGAGGCCGTCTCGTTGCATTTTCGAGGTATTCCTATGCGTGTTTTTGCACGAATGTTTATGACTCTGTTGTTGATCGCAGTCGGCGGCGCGGCAGGGTTTCTGTCCGCTACCACATTCCGTCCGCACATCGACGCTTTGGCGTCACAAATTACGGGCGATGTCCCTGCCAAGGAAACCACAAGTCCTAGAATTCTCTATTACCGCAATCCCATGGGTTTGCCGGATACTTCACCGGTTCCGAAAAAGGACTCGATGGGCATGGACTACCTGCCTGTCTATGAGGAACTGAACGCACCGATCACGTCAGCCAGCGAACGCAAAATCCTCTATTATCGCAACCCGATGGGCCTGAAAGACACTTCACCAGTGCCGAAGCAGGACTCGATGGGGATGGACTATATCCCGGTCTACGAGGACGAGGGCAGCAGTGATCCAGCCAGCGTCAAGGTGAGCGTTGAAAAGGTTCAGCGCGCCGGTGTGCGAACCGAGCCGGTCGAGAAGCGTGTGCTGTCCGAGCCGATCCACGCGCCGGGTTCTATTCAGCTCGATGAGCGGCGCGAACGCTCGATCACGTTACGGGCCGAGGGCTTCATCGAAAAGGTCTACGCGGGGGCAACCGGTCAGCATGTGAAGGCAGGTGAGCCGCTGTTCCGCTTCTACAGTCCGCAGATCGTTCAGGCGCTAATTGACTACAGGCTTGCGGTTGCGGGTGGCCAGAAGCAGGCGGGAGAACGCAAGCTGCGCAATCTCGGCATACCGGAAGAATTCATTGCCGCGATCCCGGCGAAAGGCGACATCCCGCTTTCCATGGATTGGCCATCGCCCGTTGATGGTGTGTTGATGAGCAAGTCGATCATCGCGGGCGCCCGCACCATGCCGGGAGATGAGCTCTACCGGCTCGCCGATGTCTCGACCGTCTGGGTGATTGCCGATGTGTCGGAAGTGGACGTTGGCCGGGTCAGCATTGGCGATCCGGCGCAAGTCACGCTGCGCTCCTATCCCGGCGAGATATTCCGCGGCAAGGTCGCCTTCATTCTCCCCGAGTTGAAGGCTGAGACCCGCACCGCGCAAATCCGCATCGAGCTTCCCAATCCCGATCACAAGCTGCTGCACCGCATGTATGCCGATGTCGAGATCGAAACCGGGCAATCAGCGGATGTGCTTGCCATCCCGGCGTCGGCGATCATCGACAGCGGCAACCGGCAGGTGGCCATCGTCCAGGTAAGCGAAGGCCGATTCAAGCCGACGGAAGTTCGCGTTGGCCGAAGGGGCGCAGGCTATGTGGAAATTCTTCAAGGGTTGAAGGAAGGCGAGCAAGTCGTCACGCGAGCCAATTTCCTGATCGATGCCGAAAGCAATCTTCAGGCCGCACTGACAGGCCTCGCAGCTCCAGATGGAGCGGCAAAATGATTGGCAAGATCATTGAGTGGTCGGCCCGCAACATGGTGCTGGTGATCATCGGCACGCTGTTTCTGACCTTGGCCGGAGCCTATGCGGTGAAGACCACGCCGCTCGACGCCATCCCTGACCTCTCGGATACGCAGGTCATCGTCTATACCGAATTCGCCGGACAGGCGCCCCAGGTGGTCGAGGATCAGGTCACCTATCCGCTCACGACCTCGCTGCTCAGCGTGCCCAAATCCAAGGTGGTGCGCGGCTTCTCGTTCTTCGGCGTGTCCTTCATTTATATCATCTTCGAGGACGGCACCGATCCCTATTGGGCGCGCTCGCGGGTGCTCGAATATCTGAACGCCGCGACCCGGCAATTGCCGCAGGGTGTAATCCCGTCGCTGGGGCCGGACGCAACTGGTGTCGGCTGGGTGTATCAGTATGCCCTGACCGGCAAGGGCCGCGATCTGGGCGAACTGCGGACGACGCAGGATTGGCAACTCCGCTATGCGCTTGCCAAGGCCGAAGGTGTCGCCGAAGTGGCGAGCGTCGGCGGATTCGTCAAGCAATACAGTGTCATCGTCGATCCCCGCCAGCTTCAGAGTTACGGCATTTCGCTGAACGATGTGCGCAATGCCATCCGCGCCAGCAACATGGATACCGGTGGCCGCACAGTTGAGATCTCGGAGACCGAATATGCGGTGCGCGGGCGTGGCCTGTTCCGCAATGTCAAAGACATCGAGATGATCGTCCTCAAGGCTGAGGGTGGAACGCCGGTGCTATTGCGTGATGTCGCCCACGTCGAGTTCGCGCCCGACGAGCGGCGCGGCATCACCGAGTTGAACGGCGAGGGCGAAGCAGTCGGGGGGATAGCCATCCAGCGATACGGCGAAAACGCCCTTTCGGTGATCGACAACGTCAAGGCCCGGCTTGAGGACGTAAAGGCCAGCCTGCCTGCAGGCACCGAAGTTCAGACGGTCTATGACCGCTCCAATCTCATTCACCGCGCCATCGAGACACTGAAAAGCACGCTGTTCGAGGAAAGCCTCATCGTCGCCGCCGTTTGCGTGATCTTCCTGCTGCATGTCAGAAGCGCGCTGGTGGCCATTCTCATGCTGCCGGTGGGCATCCTGATCGCTTTTGCCATGATGCGCATGCTGGGGCTGTCGTCGAACATCATGAGCCTCGGCGGCATCGCCATCGCAATTGGCGCCATGGTGGATGCCGCCATCGTGATGATTGAAAATGCCCACAAGCACATGGAGCGGGCAAAACCTGGAACGCCGCGCATCGACATTATCGTGGCGGCGTCAAAGGAGGTTGGGCCCGCGCTGTTCTTCGGCCTTCTGGTCATCACGGTATCATTCCTGCCGATCTTCGCTCTGGAAGCGCAGGAGGGCCGCTAGAT
>Ga0209023_10004754_pt1 | contig 15257 bp, 10 predicted proteins | sample LakOneMetagenome_FD_187468 | JGI IMG/M metagenome (GOLD analysis project Ga0209023, IMG submission 187468) | Freshwater and sediment microbial communities from Lake Erie, Canada (SPAdes) (version 2) | ecosystem: Environmental > Aquatic > Freshwater > Lentic | place: Lake Erie, Canada... | reverse complement strand
TCACCAGCCTGTTTTCTGCAGCCAGCCATATATTCTCTTCATTATCTGTTTGTATATCGGTAATACGTTTGACATACACAGAATCCTTGAGCTGCAGGGCTGCATAATTTTTATTTTTCGGGTTATAGCATATCACCCCGTTTTGTTCAGTGGCTATAAAAATTTCTCCCCGGGTATCGTAAATATCATTTACCTGGCCCCATGCCCAGGCGGTTTTTGCAGTGGTATCAGCCAGTGTTTTTTTTGACAGGTCAAAAAGCAGTACCCCTTTAGCCTGCATACCCACCCAAACAATATGTGTTTGTTGGGAAGGCACAATACAGCGCACAATATTATCAGGTAAACCGTTTTTAGAGGTAAAAAAACTGATGCTGATTTTGCCAGTTGCCCATGTAATAAAAGAAATACCCCTGTCGGTACCGGCAACGAGCTGTTTACCATCAGGGCTGTATAAACAATTTACATTATCATCGCTTAGCCCGTTATCCGTAGTGATATGCCTGAACTGGTTCCCTTCCTTGTAATAAATGCCATCACCCGCTGTGGCAAACCAAATTCTTTTTGCAGCGTCCTGCAGTATAGCCGTAATGGCTGTTTTGGGCAGTTGTTCCCCGGGAGAATAGTGCACAGGCTGCCCGTTGGTAAGCATCATTACCGTACCGTCTTTACAACCGGCCCATATCATGCCATCAGCATCTTCATACAATGCTGTAACATACATTTTAGATCCGGCAGCACTGCCGGGAATTTTTTGAGGCACGGTACCATTGTATTTAAAAACACCTTCCGAAGTACCTATCCATAAAAAACCATTGTGGTCTTTAAGCAGTACATTGGCCCTGAGGGTCAGGTTTTCTTCTTCAATATCAATTTTTTTAGAGAAAGGGAATTGAGCTGAAAGCAACAGCGGCAGCAGTATGAATTGTAAAAAGAAGGTAATGGATTTACTCATTTTTATTTTTTTGTAAATTCTGCATTTACAATCACCTTTATTTCCGAAGCCAGTTTTTCATGTACGATCCTTGGGATTTTAATATCATGCTCGGCTAAAAAAACGGTAAAGATGCAGTCCAGCCTGATCACACCATTTTTTACAGTAAGGTCGCCCTGTAAAATCCTTTCCTGCTCCACACCATGCACGGTAAACCTGCCCTTAGCCCTTATATTGTAAGTGCCGTCTTTGGTAAAATCATCTTCTTCAATGATGTGGCCGGTAAAACTGGCCGTGGGAAATTTATCACTCTCCAGGTAGTTCTCATTAAAATGTTCTTTTTGCAGGGGACTGTTAAAACCATCAAAACTTTTCATGGTAACAGAAAAGGCAAAGATCCTTTTATCTGCATCAATAACCCCTTTCAACTCTGTTGAAGAAGCTTTTATCAATTCCATTTTGGCATTGGAGTGGAAGGAGACCAGGCTTTTTTTTATAGCATAAGTGCCCGCAGGTGATTGGGCTGCAGCAAAGCTGCTGAACATAACGGTAAGTATGACCAGGTTTTTAAAGGATTTGAGAAATAACATGCAGTGAAAATAATAAAAATTTTTTTCAGTGACACAATACTCCTGTTCCGGCAGGGTTTTGCTAAAGCTGTTATGGTGTTTTAACTGATGGAAGCCAGTTGTTTATGCAGTTTGGTGTTGCTTGCACAATAATTGGTAATTTTATGCATTACTAATTAAAAACTATTGAGGCACCCCGGGAAATACCTGTTTTTGTTACTGCTATTATTTGTGCAGGCTTTGTATGCACAAAAGCCTCCTGCACTTTCCAACCTCCGTAAAAAAATAGTTTTTATTAATGAAGCTGTGGTAAAACTGGACTCCCTGAGCCTGGTACCCAATTCTGTATCCATCGACAATGTATCGCCGGCTGCCTATACTGTAAATGCTGCCAATGCCACACTTACCTGGATAACCAAACCCACCACACCATTTGTATGGGTGAGCTACAGGGTATTTCCATTTAAATTAAATGCCGTGGTAAAAGGGTATGATTATGACAGCATCCGCTATAATTTTATCAATAACAGACCCGTGTCGTTTTCACTGGCCAACAGGCAGAATAACCCGCTTTTTGATTTTGGAACTGTGAAGTCTGCAGGTAGCTTTGGCCGGGGCATCTCATTCGGCAACAGCCAGGATGCCGTGGTCAACTCCAGCCTTAATTTACAACTCAACGGCTTTATTGGCGACAGCCTGGAACTTACTGCAGCCATAACCGATAACAATATTCCCATTCAGCCTGAAGGCAACACACAGGACCTCCGCGACTTTGACCGCATTTACCTGCAGGTAAAGAAAAAAGGCTGGCAGGCTAATTTTGGGGATATTGATATCAGGCAGAGCAAAAATTATTTTCTTAATTTTTACAAACGGTTACAGGGCGCTTCCTTTATAACCGAAAACAAATTAAGCAAAACTGTTTCCAATTCTTTGCTGCTGAGCGGCGCAGTGGCCAAGGGAAAATTTACCCGCAACCTGCTTACACCTGCAGAAGGCAACCAGGGTCCTTACCGTTTACAGGGTGCCAATTACGAAGTATATTTTATCATTCTTGCCGGAACTGAACGGGTGTTTATCGACGGGCAACTGATGCAGCGGGGTGAAGACCAGGATTATATCATTAATTACAATACCGCTGAGATCACTTTCACCCAAAAACATTTAATTACAAAAGACAAACGTATACAGGTTGAGTTTGAATACGCCGACCGCAATTTCTTAAACTCGCAGTTGTATGTAAGCGATGAAGTGAATTTTAAAAATAAATTCCTGCTCAGCGTGGGGGCCTTCAGTAATGGTGATGCAAAAAACTCTTCCATCAACCAGGTGCTGGATGCCAAACAAAAACAGTTTCTAGCTGATATTGGTGATGGGGTGGACACCGCTTTTTATCAAAATGCTGTGAGGGATACTTTTGCCACAGATAAAATACTGTACAAAAAAATTGATACAATATATAACGGCACCATACATGATTCTGTTTTTGTTTTTTCCAATAATCCCAACGACAGGCTGTTTAGTCTTTCCTTTACTTATGTAGGGCCGGGTAAGGGCAACTATATGCCGCTGCAGAATGCAGTTAACGGTAAAGCCTATCAATGGGTGGCACCCAATACCAATAACCAGAAAACAGGTGAATGGGCACCGGTAATTTTACTGATCGCACCAAAAAAACAGCAACTGATCACTGTTGCCGGCGAATACCGCTTCAGCCCCTCATCTAAACTGCGTACAGAAGTGGCCATGAGTAATTATGATGTCAATCTTTTTTCAACAAAAGATAAGGGCAATGATAAAGGCATGGCTGCAAAAATGCAGTTTGAAAGCAATGAACGAAAGATAAACCTGCTTAACAAACCGTTGCTGCTGAATACCAAAGCAGGGTATGAGTTTGTACAAAACCGCTTCAGGCCACTGGAGCGCCTGCGCAACGTGGAATACCTGCGTGACTGGAGCCTGCCTTATGAGAGTACAAGGGCAGATGAACACCTGGCCAATGCAGGCGTACGCATTGCAGATGCGAAAGGCAATTTTTATGCTTATGAAATTGTGAATTACCACCGTAGCGATAATTACAATGGCATACGGCACCAGTTTGATAATGTTACGGTAGCCGGCGGCTGGAAACTGGCCAGTACCATTAGTGTAACCACCAACCGTACCGCAACAGAAAAAGGCAATTATCTGCGGCCAACAATTGACGTGAGTAAGGAACTGACCATACTGAAAAAATTACAGGTGGGTATCAATTACACCGGGGAAAACAACAGGCAGCATTATAAAGTAACAGATACCCTTACACCATTCAGTTTTGCCTTCAATACCTGGCAGGCCTATATCAAATCTAACCCGGCCAAATTAAATAAATGGGGTGTGTCGTATTTTACAAGGGATGACTGGTACCCGCTGCAATCTAAATTACAGAGGGCCGATCAAAGCGATAATATCAATGTATTTACCGAAATCAAAAAGAATGAGAACCGCCAGCTTACCTTAAACATCACTTACCGTAAACTGCATATTGTAAATGCCGGTTTAAGCAAACAAAAAGCTGATGAAAGTTTACTGGGCAGAACAGAGTATTATATGCGGGAATGGAAAGGGCTTGTAACCGCTAATTTTTTGTATGAACTGGGCGCAGGGCAGGAACAAAAAAGAGAGTATACTTTTTTTGAAGTGCCGGCAGGGCAGGGAGAATACACCTGGATAGATTATAACAATAACGGTATAAAAGAACTGAATGAATTTGAAATTGCCGTGTTCCAGGACCAGCGTAAATATGTAAAACTGTTTACGCCCGGCACGCAGTATGTAAAAGCCAACTATGTGCAGTTTAATTACAGCATCGACCTGTTGCCCCGTGCCGTAATTGCAGCCAGCGCCAGGGGACTGATGAAATTATTATACCGTTCCAATACCAGCTCCAGCCTGCAGATCAGCAAGAAAGATATTTCCACCGGTAAATTCCAGTTTAACCCTTTTACAAAAAAACTGGTGGATACCACATTGATCTCATTGAACTCTGTTTTAACCAACACCTATTTTTTTAACCGCAGTAATGTAAAATGGGGTTTTGATATCACCCATTATCTTGGCAATACCAAGTCATTGCTCTCTTATGGTTTTGAGAGCCGCAAGCTGCGCAATCTTTCGGGCAGGCTGCGCTGGAACCTGAATAAAAACCTGGCTGCCGGCCTGGGTATCCGCAATGCCAAAAATGAACTGAACACCAGCGGTACTAAATTTAACAACCGCAATTACCTCATCCTGCAAAATAAAATTGAGCCTTCGCTTACCTATATTTATAAATCAAATTTCAGGCTGGGCTTGTCATACAGTTACAGCAACCGCCACAACCAGGTAGATTCAATGGAAAAAGCCATGGTGCAGGAATTGGCGGCAGAACTGAAATACAATATTCTTTCCAACAGTACCCTCAATGCCAAATTTACACTGAACCAAACCAATTTTACAGCCTACAAAGGCGCTGCCAATACCACTGTAGGCTATGTATTGCTGGATGGATTATTGCCCGGTAAAAATTATTTATGGAACCTGGAATACACCCGCAGGCTGGCCGGAAATTTTGAACTGAGCATCCAGTATGAAGGCCGTAAACCCGGCGAGGCAAGAACGGTACATGTGGGCAGGGCTTCCATCAGGGCCATCTTATAAAACAAAAAGCGATACCCAAACAGGTACCGCCTTTAGTATATCGAGAGGGTTAGAAAACTATCCGAATAAGCCGCCTTTTTTAAAGCTTCTTACGCCTTCACCAATTTTAAATCCGTTGTTATATACTTCAATTTTGTAATCGCCGGTTTCAAAACTGCTGTTTTGTTTCCAGTCAATACTGATGGTCTGGCGCTGGCCCTGTGTGTAATTGGCATCAACTTTTTGGGTAAAGAATTTATCCTGTCCATCCCTTGTTTTAAAAGTACCTGAGCCCAGGGCTTCCACTGTTACCGGGTTGCCTTTAGGATCGGTGATGCAGATATAAATACTTTTTACACCAGATTGGGTAATGCGGTTTTCATCAAGGTCGAATGAAATGCGGAGTTTGTCAACACGTTTTGCAGTGCTGGTGGTTTTTTCCTTACCGCTTCTTTTTTCATTGATACCAACTATTGAAAAATTGGACGCATGCAGTGTAGAGCCTACATCAATAACGTCTTCTTTTTCTTTGATTACATTTTTAGCGTCTTCTGTTTCTTTACGGGCGGCATCCCTTTCCTGGGTTACTGCTTCTTTTTCTTTTGTCAATACAATTTTTTCACCTTCCAGTTTTTCGATAGTCGTTTTATAGCCAACAATATCATCGTTAAGAGAAGCAATTAATGTTTTGGCCTGTGCCAGTTCTTCCTTGGTGGCATTTACCTTGGTTAGCAACTGCTGGATCTTTGCACGCTTTTCTGATATATCTCTGTCACGTTGTGTGATCACGCTGTCTTTACTGTGCGCCATATCTGCGCTGCTGGTTTTGATCATGTCGTAACGCATGGTGGCATCATCCAGTTCTTTACGCAGTTCATCCCTTTCATTGTTGCTGGTGGTGATCTGTGTATCTTTTTGCTGGATGGTTTCCTTGGTTTGGTTTTTATCATAAATGATATACCCCCAGGTGCCCAGTAAGGCCACCAGCAAACCGCCGGTTAACAGGTTACGCCAGTTCTTTTTTTCAGGTGGCGGCGCCTGCTCAGGTGTGGATGTTGCTGAGGGAAAATTTTCGTAAGCCATATGATTAAGTTTTATTAGTGACAAATGTATTCATTCACAGAGTTAAAAAGAATGCTTTACAGCAGTTCTGTTAATATGTGAATAACTCTTTTATGGTGCTTTCCTTGCCAAAATTGTGCCATTTTACTGCCTGTAAAATCATTTATCTTTGGCGCCATGAGTGCGGATAAAATCATCAGCGACTGGAAGCAAAAAAAGTTTAAGCCCCTGTACTGGCTGGAGGGGGAAGAGGATTACTATATTGACCAGGTGGTGGATTATGCCGAGCACCATATCCTGAATGAAGCAGAAGCCGGCTTTAACCTCACCGTTTTTTATGGCCGCGATGCTGACTGGGCTGCCGTGGTAAATGCCTGCCGCCGTTACCCCATGTTTGCCGAGCGCCAGGTGGTGCTGCTAAAAGAGGCGCAGCAGATGAAGGATATAGAAAAGCTGGAAGCCTACGTGGAAAGCCCCCTCAGCTCCACCATTTTTGTGGCGGCATACAAAACAAAGAATTTAGACAAGCGCACCAAACTGTACAAACTTTTAAAACAATCGGCCGAGATCTTTGCTTCCGAAAAAATAAAAGATTTTAAAATACAGGAATGGATAAAAGAAACCGTTACTTCAAAAGAATTTACCATTACCCCCAAGGCGGCCCTGCTGCTGGAAGAACATATCGGCAACGACCTCAGCCGTATTGCCAATGAAATTGATAAACTTTCTGTAAACCTTAAGGGCAGCAAGCAGATCACCGAGGATGATATTGAAAAATACATCGGCATCAGTAAGGAGTACAATGTATTTGAACTGCAGTCGGCCATTGCCAAAAAAGACCTGGCCAAAGCCATCACCATTTTAAAATATTTTGAAGGCAACCCCAAGGCGGGGCCCATTCAAATGGTGTTGCCGGCACTGTACGCCAGCTTCAGTAAAGTGTATACCGTTTTTGGTATGCCCGATAAAAGCGAAGCGGCACTAAAACCACATTTTTATTTTAACCCCACGGCGGTAAAAAATGCGCTGGAAACCATCCGTAATTATGGATACGACGGTATTGAACGGATTTTACTATTACTGCATCATTATAATTTAAAAGGAGTGGGTGTGGGAGATACCGGCACGTCCGATGCATCGCTGATGAAGGAAATGGTGGTTAAGATGATTGCATAAGATTTAATTTACCCGGGTTTTATTTTTTAATTGTCAGCTATGTTTACAAAAACAGTATTTATACTGGTAATGATCACTGCCTGCTGCAGCGCACAGGCACAGGTAAAGCATAAAATAAAAAAGAGCCGCCGCAATAAAGCAGAAAGCCGTTTCACCCTCGCTAAAAATGACCTGCAGGTGGAGTGGGAAACAGGGTATGAAAAACTCAATTCCTCGCTGAGTACCTTCACTTACCCCAATGCCACTATTCATTACGGCATCACCAGCCGCTTTGAAGTGAACACCGAAATGAGTGTGCTGAGTGCTTATGACCGGTCGGTTTCACCGCAGGTGACCAGCACGGGTGTTGAGCCGATATCTGCCGGTTTTAATTACCTGCTGAGTAAAGAAAGCTATAACGGCCCTGCGGTAATTGCAGCTGTGCAACTGGCCATTCCGTTTTTAGCCACAAAAAATTTTGTTGCCAGCCACCTTGCCCCCTTAATAGAACTGGATATACAACAGCCATTTTCAAAAAAGCTTACAGCGGGTATAAGCCCCGGTGTGTTTTGGGATGGATTCAGCACCAACCCCAGTTTTATTTATAATGCCCATATTGCCTATGCTGCTGCCAAAAAATGGCAGCTCACTTCAGAATGTTTTGGTTTTATTAATGGAGAACCGGCGCAGCATAATTTTGATACCCAGGTGGATTATACTGTAAACAAACATTGGCAGGTGGGTTGTACCGGCGGGTTTGGCCTTTCGAAGTCTGCACATAAAGGCTATGCAGCATTAAATTGGGTATGGGGTATTAATACAGGGGTGAAGAAAAAGAAGCAGTAGTATTTAATAAGTGTATTGATGCAGATGTATTCTCCCGTTTGCCAGGAGACAAGACGGTGGCGTTAGGAGTAAGGGAATGCATTAAATTTGTTAGTTACTGAAGACCAAAAGCGATGAAAACAGTATTATGAAACGAATCTTCCATTTTTCCTTTTATGTAGCTTGTATTATTCTTTTAAGCTCTTGTTCACCTAATCGTCAAAAACCGCAAGTTGTAAAAGAGACAGTGATCTTCAGAACTTCTGAACATAATTTGATTTTTAGCTTAACTATTGACGATAAGTTCTCCTATTCAGATTCTTTAAGAAACGAAAATGTTACACTTGGTTATAAAATAGGAGTTTTTAAAAAAGATACAAATAAGCTATCAACCATTAAACTAAAAATCAATGATAAAGACACAGTTTTTCAATTCCCTTTATACAAAGTTGATAGCATTTTATTTGGTTTAACAGCAAAACGCACATTTTATATCATAACAAATAAAGACCGAAACAATTGGATTTTTGATTGACACACAAATTACTTCAAGCGGCGCATAACTTGAACAGTGTAAAAACCAAATAAATTTCCGCCGTTGTTGGTATCCCCATCATCCGCAAGTTCACACTAACACCATCATATGCCGCCGCCTGGTCTTTGACCAACGGCGCAACTGAAAACCCTAGCCTTACTTCAAATATTTTGCAAAAAAATCCAGCGTACGCTGCCAGGCCAGTTTAGCTGCTGCTTCATTATACCTGGTGGGTGCGGTATCGTTATGAAAGGCATGGTTCACGCCTTCGTAATTGTATAACTCGTAAGTGATATTATTTTTTTTCAGCGCTTCCTCATAGGCAGGAATGCCTGCATTCACCCTTTCATCAAGGCCGGCATAATGTAATTGCACGGCAGCTTTAATTTTACTTACATCTTCTGCAGCAGGCTGGCGGCCATAAAATGCAACAGCAGCTTTTAGTGAAGCCACATTTACGGCCAGGCTGTTGGCCATACCGCCGCCCCAGCAAAAACCAACACAACCCACTTTGCCATTATAGTCTTTGCGGCCTGTTAGGTAGTCAAATACATTTATAAAATTCTGCAGGTTATTCTCGGCTTTCAGTTCTCCAAATTTTGTCCGGGCTTCATCTTCTGTTGCAGGCAATGTGCCCCCCAGTGCAGATAAGGCATTGGGCGCAATGGCCAAATAACCGGCAGCAGCGGCACGCCTTGCCACATCTTCAATATGTGCATTCAGTCCGCGGTTTTCGTGAATGATGATCACAGCGGCGTATTTTTTTTCAGCCTTTGGCCTTGCCACATAAGCACTCATGGTATTGGGTACGCCGGGGTAAGTGACGGTTTCAGTAAACAGGTCATCAGCTGGAGTAACTGCTGCATGCGCATAATTCACTTCTATCATTGGGAGTATCGCCAATGCTGCGGCGGTGCTGCCCGTAAGTATAGCCAGTCTTTTTAAAAATTCGCCGCGGCTTAATGGCTTGTGAGTATATTCATCGTAGAGGTTGATGATCTCCTGTTTCATACAAAGTGTTTTAGCACGGTTAAGTTACAGAAAAATGCCTAGAGGATAAACAGCAATTACAAACCCTGTTTTGTTGAACAAAGAAAAGGTACAAAACATCCTCTTCGCTTATTTCTTCTCCATATCCCTCTCCCTTCAGGGAGAGGATACCTGCCTGCCGGCAGGCAGGGGTGAGGGCTCTTATAAATATTTCAAACTCTCTTCCTTATCCTTATGCAGTTGCTCAGTTAATGCTTCCAGCCCGTTGAATTTTACTTCGCTGCGCAGGTATTTTGCCACGTATACCCGGATCACCTGCCCGTAAATCTCTTTTTCAAAATCAAAAATGTTCACTTCCACCACCCGCTTTTTACCATTTACCGTGGGGCGGAAGCCGATACTCATCATGCCCTTGTAGTGTTTGCCTTCCACATCGGCATATACGGCGTAGATACCATCGCCTAAAACTATTTTTTCATCGTCAACACTTTTAAGGTTAGCAGTAGGATAGCCCAATGTGCGGCCAATCTTATCGCCATGTACTACCAGCCCTTCAAAAAAGAAATGATAGCCCAGCAGTTTATTGGCTTCGTCAATATTACCATGGATGATGGCATTGCGGATATTGGTGCTGCTTACTTTTACAGCATCCAGCAAATGTTCAGGTATTTCCATCAGCCGGTAATGGTATACCGGGGCCATAGCTTCCATCAGTTTGTAATCGCCGCTGCGTTCTTTGCCAAAACGGTGGTCGTAACCTATAATGATGGTATGCGGGTGAAATTTATCCACTAAAAAATCGCTGATATATTCTTCGGCGCCCTGGTTGGCAAAATAATCGGTAAAAGGCACCACCACCAGGTGGTCGATGCCGGCTTTGTCAATAAGGTCGATCCTTTCCTGCAGGGTGGTGATGAGGCGTATGCCGGTAACCACGCTGCTCACCACTTTACGGGGGTGCGGGTGAAACGTGATGATAACGGTTTCACCGTCAATGGCAGCGGCTGTATCCTTCAGCGTTTTAATAATTTGCTGGTGCCCGCAATGCACGCCGTCGAAAGTGCCGATGGTAATCACAGCGTTTTTAAAAGCCGGCAGGTTATCTGTGGAGTTATGTAATTTCATTTTATAAAACTGCAAATCTACTTGATAATTTTATAATGGATAATTTGTTAATGAATAATGGATAATTATTTACCGGATAATGACCAATTCATTTGTAATTTGCGCCAGATTTAATTCTTAATGCTTAATTTTTAATTCTTTAATGTCATTATACGCCAAACGGGGTGTTTCTGCCCAGAAAGAAGAAGTGCATGCTGCGGTAAAAAACCTCGACCAGGGATTGTTTCCCCATGCATTTTGTAAAGTATACCCCGATTTTTTAGGTGGTGATGATGCGTATGTGAACATCATGCATGCAGATGGCGCGGGCACCAAGAGCATACTGGCTTACCTGTACTGGAAGGAAACAGGAGATATCTCGGTTTGGAAAGGCATTGCGCAGGATGCCATTGTGATGAACCTGGATGACCTGCTCTGCGTGGGCATTTATGATAATATTGTTTTCAACAGCACCATCGACAGGAATAAGAATGTAATTACCGGCGACGTGCTGGAGCAGATCATCAGCGGCAGCCAGGAATTGTTTGATACTTTAAAAACCTGCGGTGTAAATATTCATTACCTGGGAGGCGAAACAGCAGATGTGGGGGATGTGGTGCGTACAGCAGCCGTTAATGGCACCATGACCTGCCGCTGGCCAAAAAATAAAATCGTCAGCAATGAAAAGATAAAAGCAGGTGATGTAATTGTGGGCTTTGCCAGTTACGGAAAGGCTACTTACGAAACAGCTTATAACAGCGGCATTGGCAGCAACGGCCTTACCAGTGCCAGGCATGATGTGCTGCATAAATTTTATGCAGAAAATTTTAAAGAAAGTTTTAATACCGGGCTGCCTGATGATGTGGTGTACATCGGTAAGCATCGCTTAACAGACAGTATCCAACTCACCACTGACCACTCACCGCTCACTATCGGTCAACTACTCTTGAGCCCCACACGCACTTTTGCACCGGTGATGAAGCCACTTTTAGAAAATCATTTTGATAAAATTCACGGGCTCATCCATTGCAGCGGCGGCGGGCAAACCAAGTGTATGAAATATTTGCCCACGGTGTCAGACAGTTCTAAACTGTCAGCACACCTTCGTGTTATAAAAGATAATTTATTTGAAGCGCCCGAAATTTTCAATATCATCCAGCAAAACAGCGGCAGCAGCAATAAAGAAATGTATGAAGTGTTTAACATGGGTTGCCGACTGGAAATTTATTGTGATGCAGCCGATGCACAAATAATGATCGATGCCGCAAAACAGTTCAATATTGATGCACAAATAATCGGCAGGGTGGAAGCCGGCGAAACAAAAGAACTGGAGATACGGTTGAAGGACGAAGTAATAAAGTACTAAAAATAAAGCCCGGGCATTCCGGGCTTTTATATTGGGCCTATACTTTCGTCTTAATAAAGGTTACGCCATACCTGTATTTTCCACCGAATGTTTTTTGGGCAGCGCCGGCATCATAGGTTTCCATATACACCACATCTTCTTTTTTAATTGTGGGCGGAGTGCCGTACTGTTTATCATTCACAAAATATACTTCTCCTGCACGGGGTGTAAAACTGCCGTCACCCACCATATTGTAAGTGTCAAGATTATTGCCGTTCAGCATATGTACTTTGAGCGGTACGCGGTAAATGCCCGTCACCTCTTTTTGGCCTTTATTATTTTCATCATAAAGTGCGATGCTGAGTCCACCAACGGTAGCATAATAACCATTTGGCCCTTTAACTCTTACATTGTCAAAAGTAACAACCGAGCCTGAACTGCACCTGCTGGTATATTCACTTAACTGGGAAAGTGTATTCCCGTTTAAATTATAAACAGCTACTTTTGGGAAGCCTGTACCTGAAAAATAAACTGTGGCACTTACTACTTCATAACCATTCCCGGCTGTAAGCATCTTACTTTTCCTGAAAGTTTCTGATTTCATTCTTACTGTATGTACCCCATCCAGGCCGAGTATGGGTTCCTGCACAGCAGCAACTGTTGTTTTTATATCATAGTCTGCTGGTACTATACCATTAACGGGATCAGGAATTCTTTTTACCCTGAAAGATGACTGGCTGATGATTTTAGAGTCGCCTCTTTTCATAACCCCGATGGTAAGCTGTCCGGGGGTGGTGACACGGATATTGTATTTTCCATTTTTTCCTGTTATGCCCGCATTACCTTCTGTAACGGTAAGTATCAAATCTTCAGGATCAACTCCGGGAGCGGCAGCTGTTACCGGGTTGTCCACACCAATATACAGCACATTCATTTTATCCAAAGCAATTGCAGCAGGTGCACCAGTATTTGAATTATTATATTCTTTTGTACGGGCTAAAGGATAGCCGGCTACCACCACTTCTGTCAATCGGTCTGTGTGTTTTTTAGTGGTAACCTCAATTACCCCCTCTTTGCCTTTCTCCCCGTATTTATGTACCGCATTTTCACCCTTCAGTACGTTGATGCTTTGTATTTGGTCTGGCTTAATAGTATTCACGTATTCTTTGTCACGGGCCACTTCATCCACAACGTATAATACATTGGCAGGTAAACCATTTTCTTTTTTACTGTAAATTTCAATTACACCGTTAGTGCCTTTTTCTCCATATTTTGCGACAGCCTTATCACCTTTGAGCACATACACATGATCAATTGCCTTTTCATCCACTTTTGCTAAAGCTTCTTTGCCGTTGCCGGCTTCTTTGCCATCTAAAACAACCAGTGCTTTTTCGTCGTATTTTTTTGCAACTTCATCCATATTTATGGCAGTTACAGGTTCTTCAACAACCGCATCATCAAATACCAGTACGCCATTACCAGCCCTGCTGCCATATTTGCTGATGGCTTCCTTATTATTTTTTCCGTATCCCTTAACCGTTTTTGCAATAATGTGCAAATTGGGATAGGGTTTGCAATCAAATTCCTTTCCGTTTACAATTACCAGTGTGTTAAGAGTGGAGGCAGATTCGATGTCCCTTTTAACAGTATTGTCAAATATAAGAGTGTCTGCAGAAATAGTACAGGTGTTATTATTAATGGAAGTTTTTATGTTTTGTTTTTTGGCAGTGCGGGTGGTATCAAACAATGTAGTAAACTTTTCTTTTGCAGTTTGTCCGCTTATAAAATCCGCAATGCCGGGTTCAGCCTTTTTAAGGGGCTTTGGTTCTTTTGCCTTGAATGTAAAAGCCGCAAAAACCAGTATTGCCAATGGTAAAACCAATATGCGCCCGAAATAAGTGACTTTAGCATTAGTATTTTTCACCAGCATGGCCAACCTTCTTTTTATGGGGGAATAGAAAAAATTATTAGTGAGTTGGAACCGGTGCTGCGGGTAAGTGGCCTGCAGGATCATGGCGGCAAAAGCGGCGGTGTCGCTGTCTTCCACTGCTTTTTTATCGGCAATAAATTCATGTATCATGTTCAGCTCCCGGCGGATGAGCCAGAAAAAAGGGTTGCACCAGTAAACAGCCAGTACCAGGTTCATAAAAATTTTATCGTGTGTATGTTTCTCCTGTATATGTGCCACTTCATGCTTGAAGATCTGTTTGCCGGTGGGAGAAGCGGTATCAATATTACTGTTCCAGAAAATATAATTTAAAAAAGAGAAAGGAGTACTTTTTGCTTCTGTATTTACGAATGATATGGTACCAATTTTTTGCGTTGGATATTTTTTAAGCAGCAGGTAAATAGTAAATAAGGTTTGAAACAGGGTTATCAACATTATGATCGCAACTACTGAATAACCTGCCGAAGCCCATTGTGCGGCATCCCAGCTTTCCCTGGGCGTGCTTACGATGAGATTGTCCAGGTACACATCACTGTCTGACACTACCTGCAATACTTTTATTACAGCAGGTTGTGCTGCAGCACCAGTGTCCCAAACACTGATTTTGATAGCAGGTAACGACAGGGAAAGTATAACAGCGGCCAGCAGGTAAAAGCGGTTGTAATGATGGAAAATTTTATTGCGCAGGGCCAGCCAGTAATAACCCAGTAATATGCCTGAGCAGATCATCACTTTCAACAGGTAATAAGCGATTGGTAACATAGCTGTATTTTTATTTGTAGTTAGTGGTTTGTTGTTGTTGGTTGGTAGTTTTTAGGTTGCTGTACCATTAACCTGCTGCTTATTGATTACTGCCGCAAGTTTAACAAACAACAAACCATAAACCTCAAACCATAAACTGCCTTATTTTTTCTTTAATTGTTTTAACAATAATTCCAGTTCATCCAGGCTGATGTTGTTTTCCTTTACCATAAATGAAACGGCATTGCTGAAACTGCCTTCAAAATAGCCTTTCACCAAACTTTTCATGGTAGACTTACTGTACACCTCTTTAGCCACAAGCGGGTAATACTGGTGTGTTCTTCCAAAAACAGTAACGCCAACAAATTCTTTTTCCACCAGTATTTTTAAAATAG
>Ga0209023_10004753_pt1 | contig 15258 bp, 19 predicted proteins | sample LakOneMetagenome_FD_187468 | JGI IMG/M metagenome (GOLD analysis project Ga0209023, IMG submission 187468) | Freshwater and sediment microbial communities from Lake Erie, Canada (SPAdes) (version 2) | ecosystem: Environmental > Aquatic > Freshwater > Lentic | place: Lake Erie, Canada... | reverse complement strand
CCAGCTAGTCCCCGTCCACGGGCACTAGCTGGAGCGACGAGTTCATGGTTGAAAGCCCTCGTATTGTCATTCCATGCTGTGGTGCGATTACCCTAGTTCAGTCGCGAAGAAATTACTTCTGTCCGTCTGCGGCATTACTAACACTTGATGCCAGTGCGCCATATCGTATGCGTCGAATGAGCGCGACCGGCGTGACCGACGTGACGAGCATAGTCATCGTACCAAACGGTAGCGCACTTCGTACAGCCTCGTACACGTTATCGATGGAACAGTGGTTGTACGTAGCCCAATTGATCTCGGATGATGGCGCGACTGATCTCAAGTCCAATGAGTTAGCCATCGAAGAGTTTTGCATTGAATTGATCTGCAGTGGTAGGCACAGTAAAGAGTTTGAGCACAGAGTCGACGCGGCCGCGAGACGCGCAGTTGCGACCGCATATGAGTTCATCGTCGGCAATGCCAGTCGATCGCTACGACTTGACCAGATTGCCCGAGCGGTCGATGTCTCGCCGTTTCATTTGGCTCGCGTATTCAAACAGGTGACGGGCCTGACGATGCACCAATCAAAGCTGCGATGCCGGATAGCTAATGCCGTTGTCCAGTTGAAGCGCGGCGACAGCGATTTAACTGCGTTGGCGCTGGACCTGGGCTTCAGCAGTCACGCCCACTTCACAAAAGCATTTCGTGAACGGGTCGGTTGCACGCCAAGCATGTTCAGATGGCAATCGATGGATCGCAAGACTCGAACGATTATGGAATAGCAAGAACTTGATAGCGAGCGCACTGATGTCTGGGTAGGCTACGCCTTTTTCCAGATACGTCGGGCGTTTTCATGCAGCCTCACTCCACAATGTTTCTTGGGCTCAGTGCCGGCTTCTTGACGGCGCTTATCGGCGCTAGTTGGCAGGTTGTTTCCTGAAGCGCTTCGCTAACCCCTCTCGGCCCGATTGAGCTGGCTGTTTTGAGGTACGCCGTCCCCGCAGTATTGCTAATACCCGTCGTATGGCGCATGGGATTTGTCCCTCCACACCGACCACCGATAGTGCTGGTCGCGCTCGTCTGCGCGGGTGGCCTGCCATTTGGACTTTTGGTATTTGCGGGTACGCGATTCGCGCCCGCGTCTCACATGGGCGTGATGGTTGCGGCGACTGGCCCCCTCATCACGGCGATGCTTTTGTCGCTCACTGATCGGCAACCAGTTCCTGCGCGTCGAAGGATGGGGTTGCTGTTGATCGCCGCAGGTGTAACGCTGCTAGGCATGCAATCACTCGGTGTCACAGAAAACACCTGGATAGGTGATGTGCTTTTTTTGCTCGCAGCCATGGTCGGAGGCGGGTACGGAATCGCGTTTCGCAAGAGCCAGCTGACTCCCTGGCAAGGGGCAGCATTTGTAAACTTCTGGTCGGCAATTCTGCTATTACCGATAGCAATCACGGCAGGAGTAGACGGATTTATGCATGCAGATTCAACAACTCTCATCGTGCAGGTAGTGTGGCAGAGCGTAGTCGCGGGAATATTCGGACTGGTTACCTACACGACGAGCGTACGCTATGTCGGTGCTGCGCCAGCGGCAGCATTCGGCGCGTTGGTACCGGTGCTATCTGCGCTTGGTGGTTAGTTCATCCTTGAGGAAGCGTTGACGCTCAGCGTCGTGGTCGCGTCACTGTTGGCGACTGCGGGCGTGGCGTTCGCAGTAGGCGCTTTTGATCGCCGGGACCATAATTAGCCACGTGAAGCCGCAGGCATTGCCGGAAACAAACCATCGCATGTCCGGTTTGGGCATGCCACCACGTTCTCAAGGCATTAGGGCTCAAAAACCTCTTGCGAGGAAGCGGTCTGATCCAACGAGGATCCCTTATGCAACGATTTGCTCCTCCTAAGCTTCCTTATGCAAACTGTCTTACGTCATCCGTCCAGATTCCATCGAGCGGGCATTCGAGTGTCGCGATGGAAGTTATTGTTTGCAGTCGGATATCGGCGGCAGGAGCCCACTGGATCTCGCCTTCTCACAAAGCGAACGACGATTTTGTTGGCGTTCTTCGCCATAACAAACGGATGGACAGGGCCCTGCCGGAGGAATGCTATTGGCACTGCGTTAGGTGCAGCGGCAATTTTGTGCGGGCGTTTGCCCCATGCTGCCGGTACGAGCTCGCCTCTTTTCGGCTAGATGTGGAGAGCACGTGGCGCCACTAGAACGCCGACGCGCTAAAGTCCTCCTTTCGAGCGCTAGCCAGCGTACTGACAAGGAGCTTCAAGCGTCGAGCTGAAGCTCAATATTCGCGCCGGGCAGCTACGCTTAAAGTCAACAACCAACGCAACATGTCAAGTTTGCAACACCTCAGAATTCTCACACGCTATAAAGCTTGGGCAAATCGGCTCGTCTTTTCCATGCTCAGCGATTTGCCGCCTGACGAAGTGATCAAACAACGATCTACGCGATTTGGGAACATGATTCACACTCTGAATCACGTGTTTGTTATCGACTCCGTGTTTCAGGCGCACCTTCAGGGCCGCGACCACGGCTACTCTGCGCGCAATACGGATTCCCATCCCCTCCTTTCCACCCTATTCACTGCTGTGCGAACGCTTGACGATTGGTACATAGAATTCGCAGACTCACTTACCGATGCGGCGACGCAGGAAACGATTCGCTTCGAATTCATCGGAGGGGGGGCTGGTGCCATGACGCGTGAGCAGATGATCCTTCACGTCGTCAACCATGGCACGTATCACCGGGGCTTTGTGGGTGACATGATGTATCAGGCGGGCGTCACGCCGCTTGCTACCGATCTGCCGGTCTTTCTTCGTGATGTCGCGCAAACTTCTTGATCTTATCGGTACAACACCGGACGAGCGTCCCAAAGCCACCTCCACATTGAAACAAGCAAAGAGACGATTTCCCATGATTGATCTTCCGACACTCTCAGTTTTTCTGCTCGCTGTATTCACGCTATTTTTGTCGCCCGGCCCCAATATGGCTTTTGTCCTCTCGCATGGCATCGCATTCGGGCCCCGCGGTGGATTTGCTGCGGCGGTTGGTATCACTTTGGCTGATCTTGTTCTGACGCTCCTAACTGCAACTGGTGTCACTGCGCTGATGGCGGCGTGGCCGCCATCATTTGACGTACTTCGCTACCTTGGCGCAATCTACTTACTGTGGCTTGCGCTACAGGCGGTTCGTAGTCCCGGCCACGCCGCAGTAACGAACCGCCAAGATGGTTCTTTTTCACGCATTGTCAGAATGGCAATGCTGAATAGCCTGCTTAACCCGAAAGCGCTACTTTTTTTCATGGTGTTCCTGCCGCAGTTTGTTGTTGAATCGCGCGGCGAGGTAGCGCTACAACTGACTACGCTGGGGTGCGCACTTTCGGTAGCGGCATTGCTCTTCAACTCGGTGTTGGGAGCATTCAGCGGCCGCGTCGGGGCAGCCTTAAACCGCAGTGGTCGCTCACGCAAGTATCAAAGCTGGTTTCTGGCAAGCCTGCTCGTCGCCCTAGCGATACGTCTCCTGGTTCTGGAGCGGCCAACCTCCCGATAATTAGCAACTACCTACCTCTCCGGCTCGGCTTTTAAGTCTATGACGGCGGGAAGGCCCCTTGCCAACAACTATTGAATTGTCATGTTTAGTCACGTCACGGTTGGATGCAGCGACATCACGCGATCGTCACTGTTCTACGACGCACTTCTGAAACCACTTGGTTTGCAGCGACGCGAGGTCATACCCGACGGCGGCCCACCGTCCGCATGCTGGGTGGATTCAGCTCGATTGTTGCCACGGTTTTACGTCTACGTCCCATTCGACGGAATGCCCTCAAGTCCAGGCAATGGCTGCATGGTTGCGTTCCTCGCTCCGTCGAGCGCCGTTGTCAACAATGCATACGCAGCAGGATTGGCTGCGGGCGGAACCGATGAAGGACCGCCAGGGTCGCGCCCCCACTACGGCCCCGACTACTATGGCGCGTATTTGCGTGATCCGGATGGCAACAAAGTTCACATTGTCCATCGCGGCGACCTCTGAGTAGCTACCTCGTTCAACGCGGGAGGCGACATGGCCATTGCGACTCTGCTTAAGAAATGTACTCAACGCCAAAACTGGCCGCCGAGAAGCTTCTTACGCAAGGCTGAACGCGCGCGTTCAACACCAGCGCAATAGTCGTGCATCTGCCGTTGCGTCCCCGCTGCGATTAGCTTTTCAATTCCACGGAGTGCATCGCGCGACGGGCTCGCCATTCACGTCCGCATGTACCCGCCCAGTGCGTTTCTAATGTGTGGGCGCTTCGCGCACCGTCGGTTGGGCGATACCGTACTACGCTCGTTCTGTCGCTAATACGACTTTCTGCCACTTGAGCAAAAATTCAAAACAAAAGCACCACATATCTCGTGGTACCTGGTTGTTCCTGGGAACGTTCACGATAACTGGCTGCTGCCTTCTGGCTGGTTCTTCGTTCGCACCTGCGGCGCCCCAGACAGACGAGAACGTCCGATCTATTCAATCGCGAGGCGTGCTCGTCGCTGACGGCGACAGCGACGTCGCTGCAAAGGGAGACGGCCTACTCGTTGTCGACGACGAGCAATCTGCGCTAGCTCCTCGTCATGTTGAGGCCTTCGCACCCATGGAGCACGTCTGGCTGGCAACCGGTGATTTGCGTTCCTCGATGGGCGGCGGCGCCTCCCGCGCCGGCGCGCTCGTTGAACCAGCTGCGTTCAGTTACCTCGATAACTCACCCGGAACTTTGGACGTGCTTTATTCATTGGCAGCTCAAGGTGCCCCCGAAGCACTTAGCGCATTCGTGATACTGGGTCCCGGCAGCCCTAGCTATCGCGAGCGATCGCTTGAACTGCTCTATGTTCACGCTGCGAACGGCAGCTCCTTTGCGTTGAGCACGCTTGCCGAGTGGTCGGCCACCGGTTTCGGATTTGCAACTCGTGACGTTGCTAGTTCAATCGCGTTTGAATACGTAGCCTGGTCGACTGCACAATGGGGCGCTGATGAGTTCGCGCCCACCGCAGAACTCAAGTGGACGACTGAACAGTGCTTTCGCGGGATCGCTGAGGGTCGTGCGTTTAGCGTGGGCAAGCCTTGGGCGAAAAGGCTCACTCCGGCCGATCACCCGGACCTGTGCCTGTCACACAGTGGTTGACAGACGGCACACGTGTCCAACTCAACTTTCGCGGAGCAACTCTGCGATCATCAGTTTGGCTTTTTCCATGTCCCGCCGAACCGTGCGGTCCGTGATACCTAGCATACTCGCAGTCTCAAGCTCGGACAGCCCTACAAAGTAACGTGCCTCCACCACACGAACGAGTCGTGGCTCAACTTGCTCGAGTTGCTGCAGCGCCCCATGGATGTCCAGCACTTCAGTCTCTATAGCGATTGCTGAAACCGCAGTGTCAAGCGTCACGTGAATGCTCTCCCCGCCACGACGTTCGGCACGAGCGCTTCGCGCAAGATCAACAACGACAGAGCGCATCACACGAGACGCGTACGCAAAGAAATGTCGCCGATCAATTAATTTAATTTCGCCAGCGCGCGCCAGACGTATGTAACTTTCATGAACAACCGTTGTCGCGTCTACGAGTGGATTGTGTTGATGCGGTCGCAATTTGGCGCTGGCTATCCGGTACAGATCGTCGTATAGCAATGCAAAGATCGAATCAATCGCGTCCGGGTGTCCTTCCTCTAATGCCCGCAGTAACTGCGTTATGGGATGCGAGGCCGACGCCGAAAGATTCATCAGGGGAAAGCGTTCTCTTTCCCTTTCAAACGCATCCCGCTCAACAAAGCGGACACATTCACCCCGCGTCACGGACTAATGCCGTCGTTGTGGGCACGTAAACCCATAAACACAGTCACGGCTGTCCCTTTTCTTCCTAAGTATGCGTAACTAAAGCACAGAGATTGAAAAACGCGATTCAACACGCCGCGACTGCGCAGTCCAACTTCCAAATAATGAAAGGTATGTGCGAAATTGACATCGTCGAAAATCAATGACGTCTGGAATCTCACGCTTGACTGTGGTCGGCAAATTGAACTAAGGACACCGGCCGATTGGCGCACTGAGTCCGATGAGCAGACCTTACTCAGTCTACGCTCGCCTGACGATGTTCTAACGTCACTACGCCTTCAGTATGTTTCGCTGAATCAACTTGCATTTAGTGATCGCGTCACTGAGCTGTGGAACAGTGAGCGGTCTTACTGGCAACAGCAGGGGGTAGAACCAGTTGATCTTCCCGACTTGCAAGCATTTGAGGCTCGCTTTCTCATGCGAGCGCCGGCTATGTCCTGCATTCTCCGAAAAGTCTACGTTGACGTCGGTAACGGTGTTTTTGTTCTTATGTTCATGACGCGCGCTGAAGCTTGGTCACGCAACAGCGCTCTGTATCGTCAGATCGTTCACTCGATCGATGTCCACTTCAGCCGCTCCTGCGACAACCCGGCACACAACGCACCCAACAATGAGCGTGTCACCGGTGGACCACTAGCTAATGCCAGCGCCTAAAGGTGTAAGGAGAGATCGAGAGATGAAGGACTATCCCGATGTGTCGGCTGAGTTTAAAGGAGACCAGCCGCGATCGCACCCTGAATTGCTCTGGTCATCATACTTGCTCGGCGCGTTTGCTGGTTGTGCGTTGCTCTTAACGTCACAAGTGCTGTTGCCTCGAATCAGCGCGTGCATCTATCTGGTCACGCTTTTCTCGACTGCAGTATTTCTAGCTTCTGAGGATTATGCTTTGGAGATAAGACGAACGTTGGGACAGGATTCGCGCGGCATAAAGGCGCTGCACAAGACACTCGCCCTTTTCTTTCACGTGATGCCCGTCCTATTTGGCATTTGTTACGTGGGCGAACTGACACAAATAACCGCTGCTTCTGATGAGGCGGCTCGCCACCACATCGTTGCACGTTTGATGATATGGACTAATGCGCTCGAATACGCCTGCTTTTTTGCCACTCTTCTGATGACAGCGGTGGCGATCGTTTATGCCGTGGCATCAATCTACAGAAGGAAGCGAACGGTGTTCGACCCAACGTCCCGCGTGTGGAAACAAGTCGACACCGTAGCTGTTTGGCCGCGACGCTGACCAAGATTACCAACCATCTCGCAGCCTCAGCCGCCGTACCTTCGATAACTTTCTCACAGTGATCGCTAACGCCGGCCTCCGGCTTGTTTTGCAGGTCGGATAGGAGGTTTGGTGGTTCAGATTTCAGTGAAAGTTATCCCGCGAAGATCGGCCTGCAACACAGATTGCCGAGAGTTTTTTTGTGAACGGGGGTTGGGAGTTGAGCAAGGACACTGGCAGTAACACGGGCACAGAAGTATCAACGGAACCCGATCATCCTCGCGCGCCAAGCTCAGTAACGACCAGCGAGGCCTATGGCGCAGTGTATTCAGAGTTGAAACGACTTGCGCGCTTTCACCTTAGTCGTGAGTCACCTTTCACCGATCTTCAAGTCACCGCCTTGGTTCACGAGAGCTACGTACGTATGGCCCATCTTGAAATGCCAGCCAACCGCAGTGCTTTTTTCAGTTATGCAGCGCGCGCAATGCGAAGCATTATTGTGGACTATGTGCGAACGCGCCAGACCGCAAAACGTAACGCCATTGAAGTAAGCCTTACGCTGGCGGATGATATCGTCACAGCCGATCTCGATCATAGTCAGATCATTTCAGTCGATCGTGCACTTGTTCAACTTGAAATGATTGATAAGCGTGCGCATGACTTGGTCGAACTACGATATTTTGCCGGATTCACACTTGACGAGTGTGCCGAGTTGCTGGGAATATCCGAAGCAACCGCGACGCGTGACTGGAGAAAAGCGCGGGCCTTATTGAGCGCAATGCTCGAAGACGCCGCAATCTAAGTAACGGCCCGCCACGTCGGAGATTTTCGACCGTACAGATCGAATCCATCGAGCCTTGGTGTAGTGCGTCACAACGTGCCAACGTTGTGGAATCTGCTTTGCGCCCCTGCATGGGGAACTAGGGTTTGGGTCTCGCACCAACATGCCATGCCTCCTGCGCGGGGCGCGAATGAGCTCGCGGCAACGGCGCCAAATATGATGCGTTGTTGCAATGATCGTCGACACGCCGGCACGTCAAACTCTCGCCGTACGTGTTTTGACTGCCACGTTCTAGATTTCAAGTTCCCCGCGCGAGACGCGAAGACGACCCACCGTGCCAGTCTGCGCGCTCGGTCTCAACGGCGATGGGCAGGTGTATACGACAACGATTCGCAGATGCACATTCGCATCGTGCTCGGCCTTTCCGATACAGCCCGCTGGCGCACCGCGTGGTCGGCCATACAGAGCGTGCCACGGGGGTACTGCGCTTCCGATCTAGAGACTCGTGGCTGGTATGTTGCATCGACCGGTTGAATCCGCCGCCGACAGCGGCCTATCAATCCCTAGCCAATTTCGTTCGGTGATACTCCCGTGGAACTGCTAGTACGGCGACCCGTACCGCATTCCTCGACGCGCGGCAAAGCGCACGAACCTACCTAATCCCGGAGAGGTGATGATTTTCTGCACAGCGATGACAATCACTGTGTAATCTACGCAAAGAACGGAAGCGCACAGGCCGGTTCACCGGCATGTTAAGCCTCTGTGGCCGCCTCGTGACGCCATCCCGAGTGCGTCGCCCAGTCGTTGGCAGCATGCCAGACGAGATCGTAGACTGGATCCTTCAGATCGTAGTACGCGTCGACATCGTCGCCATGGAGACGAGCAAGCTGGCGCTTCACCAGCTCTACGGTCAAGCGAGCACCACTATGCGCACGCAAGTAGTCGCGAAATAGCAACGCATATCGGTGGTTCGGATTGCTTCGATCGCGAATATGGATGTGACAAGGACGGAGGCCTGGCCGACCACGAAAATACAACTTCGTCCAGCGCTCTGCTGAATCCACATCTCCTGCTGGCACATGATCGCTGCTGTGCTTGGCTACAAACTCGTAGTCAGCCGCCGCGAGAATTGACACCATGTCCGACGTAAGCTCATCAACCCCGATCTGAACGTCAATGATGTCTTTGGCGGCCAGCCCCGGTACGGCAGTGGAGCCAATATGTGCGATGTGCTTTGAACGTGCTCCTACCACGCTTGCAAGGTGGTTCCGTATCTGGGCAAACTCGCGGGGCCAAGAAGCTTTATAGGGGTGAATGACGATCACGGTAGTCTTGGAGGCTTAAAGTTCCGGGTGCGTCGGAGCGCAACGGCAAGATGTCGAGCCCGACCGGAAAGATGATAGACCACACTCGGCGGACGGGCCGTGTGCCACCTGCCTTGCACGAGTGTTGGGGCCTCACCGTACGCGCAGGGCGCGAGAGTACATGTGACAGGAGCCGAGTTCGTCGGTGAACTCGCGCTCGAAGGACATGCCGGCTTTGGCGGCGACTCTCGCTGAAGCCGCATTGCCAGGCATGACGAGACAGACGAGACGATGCAGGCCAATAACGTCATGGGAATGCTTGATGATGCCGTGTGCGGCTTCGGTTGCGAACCCTTCGCGCCAGCGCTCCTTCTTGATCATGAACGCGAGCTCAACCTCGTCTTTGCCATCAATGTGCCATGGAAGTAGGCCGCACCGACCAAGGAACTCTCCGGTCCTGCGCTCCACTGTAGCCCATAAGCCCAACTCTGGGCGGCGCGGATGGCCACGAAGGAACCAGTCAAGTTCTTCCTTCGTCTCCTCGACGGTTCGGGTGCCGTCCGGGTAGTACTGGCGCATCTCGGGATCGCAATACAGCGCGTAGAGCGCATCCAGATCTTCCGGTTCCAAGTGGCGTAACACCAAGCGTTCGGTATTCAGTATGACCATGATGAGCGATGCTACGTCTTTCCATGACGCCGTATGAGATGCAAGGCTTGACCCGACTTGCCGGGGGGCGTCTTCCCGACTGACGGGTTAGACGTCACATCGTTGTAGGGAGCCTCTGCGAGAGACATGCGGCCCAAGCGTGGGCACGAAGCCATCTTCTCTCCGTTGGCGTTGAGCCTTTGCGAGCGCTAGGAGTGTTGTGTCTTGACAAGAGCGCTTGGTTGCTGGTGTGAGACGCAGTCACGACCGAGTACCCCGCTCGTTTGATCGCATCCCCCAGGAGGGTTGCCTTGTTCCCGCAAAGGATAACCAGCCGGCAGCCGCAGAGTTCTGCGAGTACGCGTCGGACGTTCTTGGGTTCAAGTATCTCGGCACGAGTGGCTTCTGAGCGCTTGCTTTTCAATGCGACAGATAGAGGCGATGGAAATGCATTGGTGATCCGGTATTCATTTCTTGTTGGCGCGGCGAAGATCTTCGGCGCTATTCGAGACAGATGCGTCAGCGCGCGATCCAGATTCTCGCCAGTGACTCCGGACACTGGGCAGTCGCTATCCTTTTCCTTAGTGCCAGGTGCGCTGAAGACGAATGCAACCTCAAGTCGACCTGGATTGAAATGAGCTGACGACCGTAACATGCTTCGAAGTTCCTACGAGCTCTAACTCTTGACATAATCTTACGCCCACGGTGCGCCACATTGCCAGAGCTCGGCTCGAATGACGGGTTTGGCCGCACCGACCCGTAGTACATCCTCGAAGTGTTTCCGGGCGGAGTGGCGATATTCCTCTGTGGACAGCTAGAAGGCCTTACACACTCGATTCTGGGGATCACCACAGTTGGTCCGGAACGGTGAATATTGCTGTTCTTCGGCGCAAGGTCTAACGGAATACATATTCGGGACTTCGGCAACCACTTGGTGGCAGTTATCGGCCGTAAAGTTAAGCAACGAGTTTGTCGGTTCGTGGCCGAATGCGGTCTTTCGATGCTCTGCAGTAAACCGAGCGCTCTGCGGTGACTCGAACCAGCCTGCCCCTTGCACACTTAAGGCGGAAAACTCAAGATGCAATTTTGCAAGACCTGACCCCGTCGTTGTGCGCGGCGGTACATTGTCGCGTCCCTAGCCTTTCAAACTCAAGATAATTCCATACCACGTACGCGGCCGGGTGGTGGTGGTCACAATGCTCTGACCAGCATAGGCAACTGTGTTCTCACCGGTAACAGGTGTGAAGTTGTTGGCAACCAGACGCAGCGACATGGTCTGACTGAAGGGCATATTGGCATAGAGGTCGATGTTGCGCGTCCGCGCAAACATAGTGGTCTGCTCCGTTGTTTGCTGTGTGCGATAGGCTGGCGTAAACGCAATACTGCCGCCGATGCGGATGGGCGCTGCCAACACTCCAGCTAACACGTAGTCGAGGCCGAGGGTGCCCGACCACGGCTGCTGCCGATCCAGCCGATTGTCCGGGCCGGGAACCCCCTTCACCCGTGACTCATAAATATTGACGGAGGCGCGAACATCAAGCGGCGTTTTTGCATCGAATGCAAACGGCAGCAATGTGCCGACGCGCCCGCGCGCCTCAAGCTCAAGGCCAAAGGTATCGGCCGAATCGAAGTTCACCGGTTTCGACACATAGCGCGGCGCTGTCGCCCAAGAAACGTTCTGCAACGTGGTCTGACTGCGAATCAAATCGCGTACGTGACGATAAAAGACCGTGGCGCTCGCCACGCCGCCGCCCGTGAAGTAGCGCTCGTAGGCGATATCGAATCCGGTCGCGAGCTCGGGTTTGAGCGCAGGATTGCCGATGCGATCCGGCGACAGCGCTTCATTGCTTCGTGTCAGATCGGTGTAGCTCCCTGACACCTGCGGACGCGCAAGCAACTGCGGCGGCTCGGGTGCCTTGAAGGTGCTGGTCAGACTGCTGCGGAACAGGTGCTCGCCCTTCTCATCAAGCTTGTATTTCAGGTGGAACAACGGCGAGAGGATGGTCGATTGGTTCGCGGGCTGCTGGCTACCGGGCACTTTGCTCGTGGTCTCGATGCGCTCGCCACGCACGCCGCCGTAAAGCGACAAGCGTTTGTCAACCTCCCATTCATCCTGCACGAAAAGCGCGTAGCGGCTAACGCGCGCCTCAACGTCCTGCCCCTCAAACAGCGGCAGCAACGGCACGCCGAACTCGGTGGTGCGTGATCGTCCGGTCCACTCGCGCCATTCGAGATTCCAGCCCGCCGTCACCGTGTGCGCGTCCGCAATCAGTCGCGAATACGTGCCGCTCTGTACGAACGCGGGGTTTTCGTTGCTGGCCGTCGTCACGCGACGTTCTGCGCCGTCACGAAACGCGTGTGAATCAAAGTCGTTTTTGTTGAACTGGACATTCGCCTTCAACTCCAGCCGCTGCTCGCCGTCAAAGTTGTTGGTGTAGGTGGTGCCGACGCGCGCGTTGAGCCATTGCCCCTGACTGCGGGCATCGTCCGCTAACACCGGCTGCCCGGCGAGCACGATGCGCTCTTTCGCGAGATCGCTCCAGTGCCAGTTGCCCTGCGTGATGAAGGCCTGCGTGTTCAGATTGCTGTGATCGTCGATCTTCCAGCTGAGCGTGGGCGAGAAGTTGTAGCCGCGACCATAAGGATGCTGTTCGCTCGACCGCACGCCAATTGCAGTCGGGACATTGGCGGGCGTCACCGTCGACGTGGTGCGCACCGCATTGAAGTTGTTCCACTCGAAATACGAAAACGGCAGATTGAATGCCGTGCCGCCCTGGATGCGCTCACCCCAGCTGACGTTCGCGCCATACGCGGGCTGGTCGTACTGGTAGCTCGCGCGCAGCTGCGCGTCCCGCGTGCGCGCACGCGGCGGCTCCTTGAGGATGATATTGATGGTGCCGCCGATGGCTTCCGCCGTCTGGTCAGCGGTCGCGGCGCGAGTCACTTCGATGCGCGTCACCTGTGAGGGCGTGAGATTGTTCAGATCAAAATTCGGCGGCGCCGGCTCGCCGTTGAGCAGGATGCGCGTGTAGCTGCCGAGGCCGCGCAGCGCCAGTCCGCCGCCACTGAGCGAGACGCCGGGAAGCCGCTTGATGGCGTCACCGATGCTCACATCGCCAAACTTCTGAATTTCTTCTTCGTCATAGATTTGCTTCGCAGCCGTCGATTGCCGACGCAGCTCGGTCGTGGTTTGCGGCCGCGCGCTCACCTCCACACGCTCAAGGCGCTGCGCGCTCGGCTGATCGCTGGTGGTTTCGCCGCCGACCTGGCCGTACGCCGAAAATGCCATTGAAGCAGACAGCGAAGCGGTGATCGCAGCGCGAACGGCGGGAGCGTAACGGGGAAACGGTGGCAGCATGATGGGCGGGATAGACGTAGTTGAGCGTGATGAGATTCGCGACGAAGGCAGCAAAAGTTCCAGTTGAGCGCACTCATCACAAACTCTTGTCGGTGACCGGGCCAACCGGCAGTCACAGTTTCGATGCTAGCGACAAAGTGGTCAGGGTGAGCTGACCCCATTATTCCGGGTTACCCGGCTTCCGGGGGAAACGACGGCTTCTGGAAGGCATGCCCCACACTCGCAGGCGCTGGCATCGACTTGAGTCAACCTGCCCCTTTAACTCCGGAGGCTTGTGGCCGACAAAGGACACTTGAACCACATCAAGCATCGCCCTGCCGAATGACGACGTCGTGCGATCCTCCGCTTCACTAACGGAAACCATTGCCTTTTGATTGAAACTGCACTCGTAAATTCGACGACGGCGAGGTGTTTAGCAGGTCACGCCAGCGAAGAAAAGGACGCTCTACGCCATAGTAAAGCGCAGCGCCAAGCAGCAGCGTTGCAGCAGCATACAAAGTGAACGTCAGCATGGTGTGCAGCCCTAAGTGGGGTTTCAAGGCGATTTCGACAAGGTGAAAGGCGATCTTGTGGCTGAGATAGAGACTGTAGGAAATTGCCGCAACCCAAGTTGCACCTGGGATGCGCCAGCGCCCGATCAGGCTCTTTTGCGTACTGCCCGCAATGACAAACAATCCAAACCCCAATGACAGTAGCGGCCAACCAAAGGTATTTGCGAGCAACCCGGTGCGGTCGCGAAACAGCCAGAATGCAAGACACGACAGTGCCAGAGCAACGAAGAGGCACTCATTCGAGCGGGCTTGCAACCGCACCCACGTCTGAGGCCGGTAAGTGCGCAACGTGGCGAGCATGACGCCGACCAGCAAGCCGTCCATCCGCATCCATGAGGGATAGTAGATATCTTCGATAAACCAGTTGCGAGGTGGATCGGATGCCGTGTCATGCAGCCACACCACGGCGCGCAAGAGCATTCCGAAAAGGACGAGAGCAACAAACAACCGGGGCACACCTCGATGCGAGCGGCGACCTGCGATCCATACCGCGAGCAGAGGAAAGATCAAATAGAAGTGCTCCTCTACGCAAAGCGACCACGCATGGGAAAACGCTTTATTTTTCGAGTACTCGATCAGCAGATTTACCGTGAACGTGGCGAACTGCCACCAGGGTTGGAGGCCCGGCGCCTCGCGAAGCGACGGCACACACGCATAGGCAGCGAGAACCACAAAAAATGCAGGCAGTATCCGCCATGCCCGCCGCGCATAAAACCCTGAGATCGAAAGTCTCTCGCCACGCTGCAGAGGTCGCATCACTTGGATGCCGATCAAGAAGCCGCTCAGCACAAAGAACATGTCGACGCCGGCCCAGCCGAACCGGGACAGCCACTCGAAGTCAGGCCCCAGCCCACCAACTATGTATGAGTGAAACAGCATCACCCAAATGACGGCGACCGCTCTGAGCAGGTCAAGACCAGGAAGACGCTCAACGATCATATGGCGGGCGTGAATGGGGAGAGATGACCCGATCAACCTGACCAGGCGCGAGTGTCAGATTCCGCAGTTGAGGATGGTCAGCCTCCACTTTGAGGCTTCGGAAGGCGTATCGTGTAGACGACGGATATGATCTTCCAGCCCTGTTCAGTGCGAATAAGCAACCACTTTTCTCGCCCATGGTTGGTGGACTTGCCGTTAGATATGTAGACGTAGTCAAACGACACCGACGCCACCTCACCGTCCGTGTCGATTTTGAGGTCGGAAGACGTTTCCTCCTCGCGAACTTTGCTCGCGACAATGCCGTCGATAAAGGCGACAAAATTGTTGTCCGGGCGGTGTCGCGCCTTTATCGCTTTAGGGTTGGTCGACTTGATCTGTTCAAGACTGGTATCGTCGACCACTGCCTGCCAGACAATTTGCTCAGGCCTGTCCGAGAAAAACAAGCTCATGAAGCGGGCCTTATCCTTTTCAAGGATCGACGATAGGAATGTGTCGACGACTGTCTTGATCGCCACGACATCGTTTGGGTTCTCCGTCTGGTGAGGAATGCTGCTACACCCCATCAAAATCAGGGCGACAAGCAAGGGGAGCAGTATTCTTTTAGTTGACATAGGA
>Ga0209023_10004752_pt1 | contig 15258 bp, 14 predicted proteins | sample LakOneMetagenome_FD_187468 | JGI IMG/M metagenome (GOLD analysis project Ga0209023, IMG submission 187468) | Freshwater and sediment microbial communities from Lake Erie, Canada (SPAdes) (version 2) | ecosystem: Environmental > Aquatic > Freshwater > Lentic | place: Lake Erie, Canada... | reverse complement strand
CGCCCTCCTGCACGCAGGCATCCATCAGGCGCGCCCGCCCGGCGGCCAGCCGCAGCAGCTCCAGTGGGGCGAGCGCCCCGGCGACGCCGTAGGCGGCCAGTTCACCGATGCTGTAGCCGGCCACCAGCGCCGGCGCGGGAATCGTCGCGCGCAGCGCCGTCCACATGGCCAGCGTGGCCGCCACGATGGCCGGCTGGGCGAGCTGGTTGGCAAAGAGCGAGGCGCCGCGGCCCAGTGGCGCCAGGGCCGGGTCGGACAGCCACAGATCCAGCTGGCCGGCCGCGGCGGGGTCGCCGCGCGCCATGTCGAACATGGCCGGATGCTGCGCCCCCTGGCCGGGACAGAGGACGAGGAGCCGCCCTGCCATCTCAGCCCTCGCCGCCGCAGGCGGCATGGACGAAACACACGGCGCCGAGCAGGTCGGCCGCCCCGCCCGGCGACAGGCGCGCCGCGACGAAGCTGCGGTGGCAGCTTAGGGCGCGCGCTTCCCAGTCCGGCGCCGCGCTGCCCCCATGTGCAACGAAGGCACGGGCCTGGCTGCGCACCGCCAGCGCACCGGCCATGCCGCCGCGGTGGTAGACGTTGGTGTCGCTGATGTGCGCCATCAGGGAGAACAGCGCATCGATCCGCGCCCGGCGCATGCCGCGCCCTTCTCCCAGCGTGCGCCGCAGGGCCGGCAGGCCGACCTCGAACACCGAGGGGAAGCCGCGTGCGCCCTCCTCGCGCGCGCCGCTGGCGGCGTAGCGCAGCCGCGCCCTGGCGCCGTGCGAAGCCTTGCCGGCGTCGACGCTGTGCGCCCCGAGCGCGCCGCCCCAGTGCGCCGTCAAGGCGGCGCGAAGCGCGCCTGGAGACAAGCGCGTGCCCAGCGCCCGGCAGCGGCCGGCCGCCGCCGACAGGAGGCCGAGGCAGAAGATCGCGCCGCGGTGGGTGTTGACGCCCTGGGTGGCGCGCAGCATGCGCTCCTCGGCGGCAATCCCCAGGCGCCTGAGTTCGGCGAAGGGCGCGCCTGCCATGCCGGCCGCGGCGATGTCGAGGAAATAGCGGCGCAGTGCGAACATGCTCCGCAAGAAGGTCTGGGCCGTCATGTCGTCGTGGCTGCCGTTGTCGACCAGCGAGACCAGGCCGGGCTTCGGATACAGGGCCAGTTCCGCATACAAGCTGCGCACTGCCAGGCGCGCGATGCGCTGGCAGAACCTGCGGTCGCGGACAGCGGCCGGCGCCTCGCGGGCCGCGCCTGGCGTTCCATGTGGCTGCAGCGCGATCAGTTCAGCCATGCGACGTCCTCCAGTGTTGCGATCAAGTCGTCCGGCTTGACCAGCGCCACCCGCTCGAGCGCCTTGGCCAGCACCCGGGTACCGGGCGCGCTGTCGAAGCCGGCGCGCAGCTCTTTCCATGCCACGGCGCGTCCGTCGGGGAAGACGACTTCGCCGTCGAGCGGCAGGTTTTCGGCGTGGGCGGCGAGCAGCTCCAGGCCGGCCATCAGCTGCGCCCGGCTCAGGGGCCGCAGCAGCAGGTCGATGTCGGATCCGGGCCGCAGGTAGTGCTGGCCGGTCAGCGCCTCCAGCGCCACCGAACCGTAGACTGCCAGCCCGAGCCCGGCGCCGGCGGCCTCCTGCTCGAGCCGCGCCAGGGCCTCGCGCCACGCGATAGGCACGGCGTCGAGCGCGCCCACCAGGGGCAGCGCACTGGTGCGGCGCCCAATGTCCGACAGTTCCACCCGGCAGGCGAGGCGCAGCTTGCCGCCATCGCCGGGGCGCGGCGGCATGGCGAAGCCGATCGCCACTTCGCTGGCGGCCAGCGCGCTTTCCGCACGCCGCACCACGGCGGGCCAGCCGGCCTCGCGCCAGGTGTCCAATGAGGCGAGCGCGTCGCGGGGCGCGCCCGCGCGCACACGCTCCCAGCCGCGGTGGGTCAGCCAGACCAGGTCATGCCGGGCGAACATGGCTGCCCGTCCTGACCGCGTCCGCGACCGACTGCGCCAGGTGACGCCCGCCACGCTCGCGGCCCAGGGCCATGCGCACGTCCTCCACCGGGCTCTCCGCCAGCGCCCGCGCCAGCTCGCCGGCGAGGTCTTGCTCCCAAATGCCGTGCAGGCCGCCCATGCGCAGGTAGTTCTCGGGGCCGGGTGCAAACACCGGATTGTCCCTGGCCAGTTCCGTCAGGCGCTCTTCCGGCACCTTGGTGATGCGCGCCATCGCCGGCAGGCCCATCACGCGGATGGTCGCCTGTGGCAGCGCGTAGCAGCTGCTCGCAATCAGGCCGCTGGTAATGAAGCCGCCGGAAAGGACCTGGTCGTACACCAGCCCGACCACGACATGCCCTTTGCGCCGCGCCAGGTCGACGCACTTGCCGAGGTGGGCCATGTAGCTGTTGATGCCCAACATCTCGTCGCGATGGCGCAGGCGCTGGCCCACGGTATCGACCAGGATCAGGATCGGCCGCCCCGGGTGTTCCTGCACGGTGCGCAGGATGGCTCGCGCCTGGGACAGGGCGATCTCGATGCCGATCGGCACGTGGCCGGTAGTGCCGATCACCTCGATCGCCCTGCCCCCGACCTGGCCCGTACCGGACAGGAAGTTGTCGTGCTCGAGGATATCGTGGCCCTCGGGGAAAAGCTGCGCCGCCAATGTGTGCCAGTCCATCTTCACTCTCCCTTGCCTGCCTGTACGCGGTGCAGGCTTGCCAGCGCCAGGAAGGCGTCGGCGTCCAGCATCGGCACGCTGGCCGGCTCCGCAATGCCGAGCCGGCGCCAGATGTCCATGGGCTCGGCCAGTCCCTCGGCCAGCGCGATGCGCCGCTGGAGCATGTCCTGCTCCAGCAGCAGGTCTTCCAGCGTCAGGCGGCTGCCTGCGGCCTTGATGTCGGCGATCGCCGCGATGGCGGCCTGCCGGAAGGCGGCCGTGTCGTCCGGTACCAGCACCTGACAGTCGCCCAGCAGGTAGCGGTGCTTGCCGCCCGTGGTGCGCCAGACCAGGGCGCGGTCGCGGGAGTCGAATTCCTCGACGCCGCCCGCGGTCTCGATCACCTCGGGGCCGGACATCGCGAGCCGCCCTTCTTCGGACATGATGACGGTGTTGGCGCAGCGCGCCGAGATGCCCATGCCGCCGAAGCAGCCGTTCGAGCCGCCCACCATCGCCACCACCGGGACGCCGGCCTCGCGCGCGTCCAGCATGGCGCGCATCACTTCCGAGACCGCGATCAGGCCGGCGTTCGCCTCGTGCAGGCGCACCCCGCCGGACTCCAGCAGCAGGAGCACGGCGTCGGCTCGGTCATCGACCGCCCGGCGCAGCATGCCGACCAGCTTGGCGCCGTGGACTTCGCCGACCGCGCCGCCCATGAAGCCCCCTTCCTGCGCGGCGCCGTAGACACGCAGGCCATCCAGCAGCCCGCGCCCGACCACCACGCCGTCGTCAAACGACACCGGCGCGTCGAGCTGGGCCAGGTGCGGGCTGGCCACGCGCGCGCTCGGCGGCAGGAATTCTTCAAAACTGCCGGCATCGAAGATGGCCGGGATGCGCTGGCGCGCCGTCAGTTCCAGGTAGCTGCTCATGGCGGGCCTCCCACCAGGGATTCCACCGCCTGGTCGAGGCGCAGGCCGACCACGGCGGGCGTGGCGCCCATGTCGTTGATGCTGATGCGCGCGTCCCTCAGCTGCCAGCGCGCGTGAAAGTCGGCCATCACGGCCTCCCAGGTGGCGCCGAAGCCCACGGCGGCCGTGCGCACCTCGATCTCGCAGGCGCCGTCCAGGGGCGCGGGTTCGATCAGGACCTCGAGATTGCCCGAGCCGACCACGCCGACCAACTGCGGTGCGCCGCCCAGGGGGCGGCTGCCCGCCGCGAAGCGGAATTGAAGGGTTTCCATCAAGACTCCTTGTTACCAGTTCCTGAAGCGCTTCGGCGGCTCGTACAGGCCGCCGGATGCACGCACCAGGCCTTTCATGTTCTTGGCGGCCAGCAGGTCGCGGGTCGCCATGCGCTTGTCGATGCCGAGGTCTTCCGGGCGGCGGATCACGCCGCGGTCGCGCAGGTTCTCGACCATGCGCTTGTCGCGCCCCATGCCTACCGGGGTGTAGCCGGCCACGCCGCGGATCGCCTGCTCGCGCTCTTCCTCCCCACGGCACAGCAGCAGGTTGGCGATGCCCTCTTCGGTCAGGATGTGGGTAACGTCGTCGCCGTAGATCATCACGGGCGGAATCGCCATGCCGGCCTGCTCGGCCAGCTGCCAGGCGTCGAGCCTTTCCACGAAGGCCGGGGCCATGTGCTCGCGGAAGGTTTCGACCATCTGCACCACCAGCTTCTGGCCGCGCGGAATGGTGTTGCGTCCCTCGCGCGCCTGCTGCCCGGCCTTGAGCCAGGCCGCGCTGGGATGGCGCCGGCCGCGCGCGTCGGCGCCCATATTGGGGGCGCCGCCAAAGCCCGCGATGCGGCCCAGGGTGGCGGTCGAGGAATTGCCCTGCAAATCGATCTGCAGGGTCGAGCCGATGAACATATCGCAGGCATAGTGCCCGGCCGCCTGGGAAAAGGCGCGGTTGCTGCGCATCGAGCCGTCGGGGCCGACGAAGAAGACGTCGGGTCGCGCGCGGATGTAGTTTTCCATGCCGAGCTCGGAGCCGAAGGAATGCACCGACTCCACGAAGCCGGCCTCGATCGCCGGAATCAGGGCCGGATGCGGGTTCAGGGCCCAGTGCCGCGCGATCTTGCCCTTGAGGCCAAGGTCAAGCGCGTAGGTGGGCAGGAGCAGCTCGATGGCGGCCGTGTCGAAGCCGATGCCGTGGTTCAGGCGCTCGACTTCGTACTCGGCATAGATGCCCTTGATCGCCATCATCGCCATCAGGACCTGGATCTCGGAAATCAGTGCCGGGTCGCGCGTGAACAGGGGCTCGATGTAGTACGGCGTGGGCGACTGCACCACGTACTCGACCCAGCCGGACGGGATGTCGACCCGCGGCAGCTTGTCGACCACCTGGTTCACCTGGGCGATCACGATGCCGCTCTTGAAGGCCGTGGCCTCGACGATGGCCGGGGTGTCCTCGGTGTTCGGGCCGGTGTAGAGGTTGCCCTCGCGGTCGGCCATCTCGGCCGCCACCAGGGCCACGCGCGGGGTCAGGTCCACGAAATAGCGGGCGAACAGCTCCAGGTAGGTGTGGATGGCGCCGATATTCAGTTTCCCCGCCTGGGCCAGCTTGGCCAGGCGCGCCGCTTGCGGGCCCGAGAAGGAAAAGTCCAGCTGCGCGGCGATGCCCTTCTCGAACACGTCGAGGTGCTCGGGCAGGGACAGCACCGAGAGCAGCATGTGCAGGCCATTGACCTGGGCCGGGTCCAGGCGCGTGAGGGCCTTGCCGAGGAAATCGGCCTGCTTCTGGTTGTTGCCCTCCAGGCAGACGCGGTCGCCCGGTTCGAGCACGGCGTGCAGCAGCTCGACGATGTGGGTGGACTGCACCACCTTGCCGTCCAGCGCGGCGCCGAGCGCTCCCCGCGCGCGCGCCAGGCGCTCGCCGCGGTTGCATTGCTGGGTGTTCCAGCGGCCTTCGACTGCATTCATACGATATTCCTTTACAAAGCCGTCAGAAGACCACGAACAGCAGCCACACCACGACCGGCGCGACCAGGGTGACGATGCCGCCGTAGATCATCAACTGGCGCAAGAATACGTCGCGGTCGATGTGCTGGGCGCTCGCCAGCACCAGGGCGCCATTGGTCGAGAAAGGGCTGACGTCGACGATGGTGGAGGCGACCGCCATCGCCGCGATGAAGCCGATCGGGTCGACTCCGGTGCCGGAAGCCAGGAAAGGCACGGCCAGCGGAATGAGCGAACCCAGCACCGCGGTCGACGAGGCGAAGGCCGACACGATGGCGCCGACGAACAGCAGCAGCAGGGCGACCGTCAGGGGCGAAGTCAGGCTGGCGACGCTGTCGCCCACCCAGGTGATGGTGCCCATCTTCTGCATCACGCCGACATAGGTGGAGACGCCCACGATCAGCATGATCTCGGGCCAGGACACCTGGCCGATGGCGCGCTTCTGCACCTGGGGCGACAGGATCGAGATGAGCAGGCCGATCGAGATCGCGACGAAGCCGATGTCGAGCTTGTACAGCAGGGTCAACACGGCCAGCGCGACCAGGCCGACCACGGTGACGACCTGGTGCAGGTCCGGGCCCTTGTCCAGGGCCTCGCGCGGCGCGCCGGCCACCCCGCCCGCGCCCATCGCGCCGCCCACCCCGGCGGCGGCGCTGGCGGAGCGCTGGGCCGTGAGGCGCTCTTCGCTGGCCGCTTCGTTCTCGGCGTCGCCGTAGATCTGCGGCCCCTGCGCCGCCACCGCTACCGGCGGGCCGAAGGGGGACATGGGCATGGCGCCGCCCGGGGCCCCTTTCGGGGCCTGCTGGCGCATCAGCTTCATGCCGCCGAAGACGAAGAACAGCACCGCCGAGACGGCCAGGTTGACGCCCAGGCTGGTAAACGCGGTGGTCAGTTCGGAGATCGGCAGCCCGGCCTCCTGCACCACCTTGTTGGTGATGCCGCCGTAGATGCTGATCGGCGAGAAGCCGCCGCCCTGGGCGCCATGCACCACCATCATGCCCATCATGAGCGGGTTGATGTTGTACTTGGCGGCGAAGCCGAGGGCGATCGGGGCGATGATGGCGACCGCTGCCGGGCTGACCGCGCCGACCGAGGTCAGCACCGCGGTGATCGCGAACATCACCCAGGGAATCGCGGCGATGCGCCCGCCCACGGCGCGCACCGCGAGCCGCACCAGCCAGTCGATGGTGCCGTTGTTCTGGCCTGGGCGAACAGGAAGGTGATCCCGACCAGGGTCAGGAACAGTTCGGCGGGAAAGCCCGCCATGATGGCCTTGGCCTGCATGCCGGCCACGACCGAGCCGACCAGGAAGGCGCCGACAAAGGCGATGACGCCCATATTGATGGGCAGCGCGGTGGCGAGGACGAACATCAGCGCCAGTACGCAGATTGCGATCATGTGTGAGGACACGGCGTGCTCCTTCGACAAGCGGCGCCGGCGTGCCGGGCCACTGGTGATACGTCTCCAATGCATGCCCGCACCACTCGACAGGCTGGCTGGACCGGGCATGCTCTTTTGTTATGCTATTTTGAGATGTAAAGGTAGCCCCGAATCGGGATGCGATCAATTAGGCTCGCCGTGCGACGTTTACTTTCAGCGGAACTATCGATGCCAATCGCGATCGCGGAACTACTTCGCGCCGTGCTTGAGCATGCGGCACACGGCTGCCAGCGCCAGCAGGTTCGGGTCGCGCTCGCGCACCCGCAGGAAGGACAGGCCGATGCTCTGGCGCATGTGGAAATCGGGCTTCAGGGGGATCAGCTGGACCCGGTCGCCGAAGGCGTTGCGCACCCGCCCCGGCAGCAGCGTATAGCCGATCCCGGCGCCCACCAGGTTCATCAGCGAGAAGATGTCGCCCACGCGGGTGACGATGGTGGGCGCGAAGCCGGCGATGCGGAAGGCTTCCTGGAAGCCGTTGAAGGTGACGAAGCCGTCGCGCAGGCAGACGAAGTTCTCGCCGGCGCAGTCGCGCAGGTCGACTTCCTGCATGCCTGCGTAGGGCGAGCCGGCGGGCGCGGCGAAGAACACCTCGTCCTCGAACAGGGGGATCGATTCGACGTCGGGGTCCGGATCGGGCAGCGCCATCAGGGCGGCGTCGATCGCGTTCTGCTTGAGCTTGTGCAGCAGCTCGGCGTTCGAGCCGAGCACGAGTTCAGTCTCGAGCTCCTGCTTGCGCAGCTTGATGCCGATGATGACCTCGGGGATGATGCCGGTGGTGAGCGAGTACAGCGAGCCGATTCTCAGGTGGTCGGCCGAATAGCCGGCCGCCGAGCGCGTCGCGGCGATGCCATCGGCCATCAGGCGGATCACGTCGCGGCCGACGTCGGCCAGCACCTGGGCCGCCTCGTTCGGGATCAGGTTGCGGCCCTGCAGGCTGAACAGCTGGCAGCTCATCGCCTCTTCCAGCGAATGCAGGGCGCGGTGCACGCTCACCGTGCTGATGTCGAGCATGCGCGCGGCGGCGTTCAGGTTGCCGCCTTCCATGTAGGCGAGCAGGACTTCGAGTTTGCGGAAGGTGATGTCGTCGCTGATGCGGCTGCGCATTGAGATCCTTTCGTAGGGGCAGTCGAGTCCAGTGGACTGGACTGCGCGATGTCGACCGCGCGTTCAACTTACGGTCGAAATCACGCTCCCTTTATTCTGGCACTGTTTGAACGCGCGGACGGCGTAGCCGTCCACCCTACATCAATCGGCGACGAACAGGTCCGGGTGGCTTTCGGCGCATTCGCGCAGCAGGTTCCACACCACCTTCACCCGCCTGAGCCGGTACAGGTCGGTCGGCGCCGCCAGCCAGAACGAGCGCTCGGCCTGGAAGCCCGGCAGCACCCGCACCAGCCGGCCGTCGTTCGGCACCGCATAGGGCGGCGCCATCATCAGTCCCATGCCGAGCGAGGCCGCTTCGAGCTGCCCCGTCATGCCCGAGCAGCAGATGCGGCGGCGCGGGGTAAAACCGAGTTCGTTCAGGTAGGACAGCTCGCGGCTGGCGAGCCGGTCCTGCACGTAGTCGACGAAATCGTGGCGCGCCAGGTCGGCCTGGGTGCGGATCGGCGGGTGCCTGGCCAGGTAGGACGGCGACGCGTAGAGGTAGAAGTGGAAGGAGGCCAGGCGCGTGACCATGTAGCGGCCGGTGGTGGGCGGATCCAGCATCACGCCGAGGTCGGCCTCGCGGTTGGCCAGGTTGGCGAAGCGCGGCAGGTTCAGCAAGTCGATCGACAGGTCCGGGTGCTGCTCGAGCAGGGTCGCGAGCAGGGGCGCCACCACGCGCACGCCGAACACCTCGGGCACGCCCAGGCGCACCACGCCGTGGGCCGCGACTTCCGCCCCGCCGATCTGCTCGGCGGCCGCCAGCGCCGCCCCTTCCATCGCCTCGGCATGCGGCAGCAGGGCCTGGCCGACTTCGGTCAGCTCATACCCTTCGCGCGAGCGGTCGAACAGGGTCGAGCCCAGCTGCGCCTCGAGCCGGTCGATGCGGCGCGCCACGGTGGTGTGCTCGACTTCCAGCCGGCGCGAGGCCCCGGACAGGGTGCCGGCGCGCGCCAGCTCGAGGAAGAAGCGCAGGTCGGTCCATTCGGGCAGCGTATTCATGGGCTCGCTTGTTCGATATCAAGATGACATATTGTGCACCAGTGCACATTCCCCCTGCAATCACCCGAAGCATTTTCCATATTGCAGTGCACAAACGGTGCGCCACCGGAATCCTCCCTCGTCAAGACATGCACAGGGGTGGTGAGGCGGGCTGTGCATTTTTGCACAAAGGGGTGGGCGAATGGTGACTATCGAATCGGACCGAGCCGAGGCACACTGCCGGGCATGCGACAACCTGAACGCATGCCGCTATCAAAAAACTAGGAGACATCAATGCGTCTGACCAAGAAGAAAATGCAGCTGCTGAACCCTGCCATCCAGTCCGCGGTGGCCCTGCTCGTCCTTTCGGCGGGGAATACCGTCTACGCCCAGGATGCGGCCGGCGCCCCGCCGGTGGCGAACAGCGAAGACGGCGTGAACAAGGTCGTCGTCACCGCCCGCCGCCGCGAAGAAACCCTGCAGGACGTGCCGGTTTCCGTCACCGCCTTCAGCGCCGACCAGCTGTCGAAGACGGCGACGCCGGACATCACCGCGCTCGCGCTGGCCCTGCCGAACACCACCATGAAGGCGTCGCGCGCCACCAACTCGACCCTGACCGCCTTCATCCGCGGCGTCGGCCAGGCCGATCCGCTGGCCGGCTTCGAGGCCGGCGTCGGCATCTACATCGACGATATCTACCTGGCGCGCCCGCAGGCGGCCGTGGCCGACATCTACGACGTCGAGCGCATCGAAGTGCTGCGCGGCCCTCAGGGCACGCTGTACGGCCGCAACACCATCGGCGGCGCCGTCAAGTACGTCACCCGCAAGCTGGCCCCGCAAACCGACGCCCGCCTGCGCGCCACCATCGGCCAGTACGGCCAGAAGGACTTCGTCGCCACCGTCAGCACCCCCGTCAGCGAGACCGCCCGCATCGGCGGCACCTTCGCCCGCTTCAAGCGCGACGGTTTCGGCAAGAACCTCGCCACCGGCGGCGAGAACTACGACAAGGATGTGACCGCGGCCCGCCTGTCGGCCGAGTTCACCCCGACCTCGAACCTCTTCATCCGTATCGCAGGCGACGTCACCCAGGACGACTCCAGCCCGAAGAACGGCCACCGCCTGATCGTCGGCCGCACCAGCGGCGCGCCGATCCTGAGCAACGTCTACGACACCCGCGCCAACCTGATGAAGGCGCTCGGCGAAGACCAGGAAGTCAAGGCGCACGGCGTCTCGGCCACGGTCGAATACACCCTGAGCAACGAGCTGAGCTTCAAGTCGATCACGGCCTCGCGCAAGGACAAGTCCTACGCGCCGATCGACTTCGACTCGCTGGCAGTGGTCGACATGGAAGTGCCGGCCCTGTACACCAACAAGCAGTTCAGCCAGGAATTCAACCTCACCTACACGGGCGAGCGCCTGCAGGGCGTGGCGGGCATCTACTACATCGACGCCAACGCCTTCAACAAGTTCGACACCATCCTGGGCGGCGCCGTCCCCACCTCGACCTTCACCAGCGGCGACATCGACACCAAGGCCTGGGCCATCTATGCCGACGGCAGCTACAACGTCACCGACGCCTTCAGCGTCTCGCTGGGCGGCCGCTACACGGTCGACGAGCGCGAAGCCGAGGTGCTGCGCCAGATCTACCTCGGCAACAAGGGGACGCCTGGCCTGGGCAATGCCGGCGCCATCCTGTTCCGCACCGACACCGACCTGCGCGGCGGCGTCCTGCAGCGCAAGGACAAGAAGTTCACCCCGCGCGTGGCCCTGAACTACAAGATGAACGCGGACCACAACGTGTACGCGTCCTACTCCGAGGGCTTCAAGGGCGGCGGTTTCGAGCCGCGCCTGAACATGGTCGGCACCAACCTGCCGCTGTCGGTGGCCAAGCAGGGCTATGCGCCGGAAACCATCGAAACCTACGAGCTGGGCCTGAAGTCCTCGTTCAACGGCGGCCGCATCACCACCAATGCCGCCGTGTTCTACAGCGACTACCAGGACGTCCAGATCCCGGGTTCGGTGGCGATCGACACCAACGGCGACGGCCGCGACGACAGCTTCGCCGGCGTGACCACCAATGCCGGCAAGGCCGAGATCAAGGGCGCCGAGCTGGAAGCCATCGCCAACATCACCCCGAACTTCATGATCGCGGGCATGTACAGCTACATCGATGCCGAGTACAAGGAGTACATCGCGGCGGGCGTGAACGTGGCGGGCCAGCGTACCTTCCAGAACACCCCGAAGAACTCGGCCAACCTGCGCTTCAACTACGACATCGCGCTGCCGCTGGCAGGCTACAACGGCAAGCTCTCCCTGATCGGCAGCGCCTCCTACAAGGGCGCCACCGCGCAGTTCGAGACCGCGTCGCTGCTGGACCAGGAGTCCTACAAGCTGTATGACGCGAGCATCGTCTGGACCCGCGCCGACGGCAAGGTGCGCGCCGGCATCCACGGCAAGAACCTGAGCGACAAGCACTACAAGACCGGCGGCTACCTGTTCCCGACCCTCGGCCTGGAAGGCACGCTGACCGCCTTCTACGGCAACCCGCGCCAGGTCTCGGCCACGCTCGAGTACCGCTTCTAAGCTTCCAGGCTTCGTATTACCGCATCCCCACTGACTGGCGCCTTCCCGGCGCCGGCCGGGAAGGATGCGGCCTTTTGAAACGGCATCGAGCCGGACCAGCAACGAATCACAGGATCAGCCAGCGTGTCCACCTTCACTCCAATCAGCTACACCAGCAGCGACGGGCTGGCGCTGTATGCGCGCGACTATCCCGCGGCCCCCGCCCAGGACGGCGTGGCGGCGCGCCTGCCGGTCATCTGCATCCACGGCCTGACACGCAATTCGGCCGACTTCGACGAACTGGCCCCGATGCTGGCCGCCATGGGGCGCCGCGTGATCGCGGTCGACGTGCGCGGCCGCGGCCACTCGGCCCACGACCCGAATCCGGCGAACTACAACCCGGTGGTCTATGCGGCCGACATCGTCAGGCTGATGGACCAGCTCGGGCTGGCGCGCGCCGTGTTCGTGGGCACCTCGATGGGCGGCCTGATCACCATGACCCTGGCGGCGCGCCGGCTCGACCTGATCGCCGCCGCCGTCCTGAACGACGTCGGCCCGGTGCTGTCGGTGCGCGGCCTGCAGCGCATCGCCGGCTACGCCGGGCGCTGCAACGCGGTCGCCTCCTGGGTCGATGCGGCCGGCTACCTGCGCGACATCAACGCCTGCGCCTTCCCCGCCAATTCGGACGCCGAATGGGACAAGTGGGCGCGCCGCGCCTTCGAAGAGAAGGATGACGGACAGCTGGCGCTGCGTTACGATCCGAATATCGCCACCGCGATCCAGACCGGCAAGCAGCGTCCCACTTCGCTGGCGGCGCGCATGGCTTTTCGGCGCCTGGCGCGGCGCCGCCCTACCCTGCTGGTGCGCGGCGCGCTGTCCGACCTGGTCGAGCCAGAACAGGCCGACTGGATGCGCAAGGCGGCGCCGGAAATGCAGTACGCCGAAGTACCCGATGTCGGCCATGCCCCCATGCTCACCGAGCCCGCGGCGCTGGACGCGATCCGCGCTTTCATGGCGCGGGTACCCTGAGGAACACGCAAGAGAAATAAAGGAGACTCCATGAAGCACCTGATCAAACCCCTATCCGTCGCCATCGTGGCCGCCTTTGCCGCCACTGCCGCACCGACCGTCTTCGCCCAGGGCAAGGACTTCAAGGTCGCCCTCATCGCCGGCAAGACCGGCCCGCTGGAAGCCTATGCCAAGGAAACCGAGCTCGGGTTCATGATGGGCCTCGAGTACCTCACGGGCGGCACCATGGCCGTCAATGGCCGCAAGATCAAGGTAATCGTCAAGGACGATCAGTCCAAGCCGGACCTGGGACGCACCCTGCTGGCCGAAGCCTACGGCGACGACAAGGTCGACATCGCGGTCGGCACCACCTCCTCCGGCTCGGCGATCGCCATGCTGCCGGTGGCCAGGGAATACAAGAAGGTGCTGATCGTCGAACCGGCCGTGGCCGATGCGATTACCCAGGAGAAGTGGAACAAGTACATCTTCCGCACCGCGCGCAGCTCGATGCAGGACGCCCTGGCCGCGGCCAGCACCCTCAAGAGCGGCAGCATCGGCTTCCTGGCCCAGGACAATGCCTTCGGCCGCGAGGCCATCGAGGCCGGCAAGGACGCCCTGAAGGCCGCCGGCAGCAAGGCCGTGACGGTCCACGAGGAATATGCCCCGGCCGCGACGGCCGACTTCACCGCCCCCACCCAGCGCCTGTTCAACGCCCTGAAGGACAAGCCGCAACCGCGCGTGCTGGCCATCGTCTGGGCCGGCCCCAACCCGCTGAACAAGATCGCCGACATGAAGCCGGAACGCTACGGCATCGCGCTGGCCCCGGGCGGCAACATCCTGCCGGTGATGAAGACCTGGAAGAGCTATGCCGGCACCGAAGGCACGATCTACTACTACCATGGCTTCCCGAAGAACAAGATGAACGACTGGTTCGTCGCCGAACATACCAGGCGCTACAAGATGCCGCCCGATATGTTCACGGCCGGCGGCATGGCGGCGGCCAGCGCCGTGGTCGCGACCCTGAAGAAAGCGCCGAACGCGAAGAACGGCGACGAGATGGTGGCGGCGATGGAGGGCATGAGCTTCGAGACCCCGAAGGGCCAGATGAGCTTCCGCAAGGAAGACCACCAGGCGATCCAGCCGATGTACCACTTCCGCATCAAGAAGGAGCAGAAGAACGAGTGGGACCTGCTGGAACTGGTGCGTGAGATCCCGGCGACCGAGATGCCGCTGCCGGTGAAGAACAAGCGCTGACATGAGCGATTCGCACGCCCAGCCCTCCCTGTCCACCCGCGACCTGACCATCCGCTTCGGCGGCCACGTCGCGGTGAACGGGGTGACGGCGGACTTCCATCCGGGGACGCTTACCGTCATCGTCGGGCCCAACGGCGCCGGCAAGACCACCTATTTCAACCTCATCTCGGGCCAGCTGGCGGCCAGTTCCGGCAGCGTGTTCATGCACGGCCAGGACGTGAGCCGGGCCGGGGCGGCGCGCCGCACGCGCTTGGGGATAGGGCGCGCCTTCCAGCTGACCAACCTGTTCCCGAACCTGACCGTGATCGAGAACGTGCGCCTGGCGGTGCAGAGCCGGGCCGGCATGGGGCTGAGCTTCTTTTCCATCTGGTCGAGCCACAAGGAACTGATCGCGCGCGCCGAGCATTACCTGGAGCGCGTGGCCCTGGCGGGGCGCCGCGATGCCTTCGTTGCGACCCTGTCGCACGGCGACCAGCGCAAGCTGGAAGTGGCGATCCTGCTGGCGCTGGAGCCGGACGTCATGATGTTCGACGAACCGACCGCCGGCATGAGCGTGGACGAGGTGCCGGTGGTGCTGGACCTGATCCAGGCCGTGAAGGCGCAGCGCAACAAGACCGTGCTGCTGGTCGAGCACAAGATGGACGTGGTGCGCGCCCTGGCCGACCGCATCGTCGTGCTGCACAACGGCACCCTGGTGGCGGACGGCAAGCCGCTCGAGGTCATGCAATCGAAGATCGTACAGGAAGCCTATCTTGGAACACCCGAACCCGAACATGCGTGAACCCCTGCTCAGCCTGAGCGGCGTCCACACCCACATCGGCCAGTACCACATCCTGCAAGGGGTCGACCTGGTCGTGCCGCGCGGAGGCATGTCGATTCTTCTCGGCCGCAACGGCGCCGGCAAGACCACCACCTTGCGCACCATCATGGGCCTGTGGAAGGCCAGCGCCGGCTCCATCGTCTTCGATGGCTGCGACATCACGAAGATGGCCACGCCCGACATCGCCCGCCTCGGCATCGCCTATGTCCCCGAGAGCATGGCGGTGTTCTCGGACCTGACGGTGCGCGAGAACCTGTACCTGGCGGCCCGTAACGGGGCGCTCGACGAGGCGCGCGTGGACTGGATCTGCGGCTTCTTCCCGGCACTGAAGAAATTCTGGAACTACTCGGCGGGGAACCTTTCGGGCGGCCAGAAGCAGATGGTGGCGATCGCCCGCGCGATCGTCGAGCCGAGGAAGCTCCTGCTGGTCGACGAGCCCACCAAGGGCCTGGCGCCCGCCATCATCCAGAGCC
>Ga0209023_10004751_pt1 | contig 15259 bp, 13 predicted proteins | sample LakOneMetagenome_FD_187468 | JGI IMG/M metagenome (GOLD analysis project Ga0209023, IMG submission 187468) | Freshwater and sediment microbial communities from Lake Erie, Canada (SPAdes) (version 2) | ecosystem: Environmental > Aquatic > Freshwater > Lentic | place: Lake Erie, Canada... | reverse complement strand
CGATCTAGCTGCGCAGGGCGCGCAGCAGGAGTTCCTTGTCGCCCCCGGTCACCGCCTCGTCGAGTTTCCCCTGGCTCGTGACCTTCGCCAGCAGTTCCGCGACCCCACCCTGGAAGTCGGCTTTCAGGTGTCGATAACGCTGCGGCTTGCCGCCAAACGCCTTGGTGGAGTGCACGTAGGCGTTGTGATTGACCTGCGTGAAGGGCTCGAGCGCGACGCCGAGCCGCCTGCAGTAGTCCATTATCCCCTTGTGATTCGTCGGGATACGCCACGGCCCCGGGTTGATGTAGAGGTCCTTGTCGAACTGGCAGGTCTGCGTCTCGCCACCCAGTTCGGTGTAGACGTCACCACCGCGAATCGTCCAGCAGCGGCCACCGGCGCGCTTCTGGTACTCGAGAATCTGAACCTTGTAGCCGGCCTTGCGCAGTTCGAGCGCGGCGACCATTCCCGCGAGTCCGGCGCCGAGCACCAGCACGGACGCACCTTTCGGGTTGCCCTCGAGACTGACGGGGCCCTGATAGGTGGACTCGGCATTCAGGCCCAGCGCCGTCATGGCCTGATACATCACGGTGGTTCCGGCGACACTGCCAATCATCCGCAGCAGGTCGCGGCGACGCATGGGGGATCCGGACTGGTCGGTCATCAACGGTCGACTCCTCATCGGGGGCAGCGTTCGGACGGACCGTATGGGCCGTCCCGCATGCCGCGGGCCTGAGGGTCATTCGCAAGTGACTTGCCATGCACGCTCGGAGTTTCGAGCGGAAACACTGCGAACCTGGCGCGCAGGTCGCCAGCCAGCCGTACACATTTGTCGCTATCGGACCGATCGAGCCAACAGATCTGTCTGACGAGCCAGGCGCGGTCAGCGTGGTGGGCTATCGATCGAGTTTGGGATTCTCGCCGGGGTGATAGGTCCGCTCCGTATGACCGTCGAGCTGCTCCGGATAGAAGTACACGTCGCGCAGGTTGCCGTCGGCGTAGCGCTGCGCCTGATCGTTGAAGTGCTTCGAACCAGGCGAGCCGTTCTGGCCGCCGGCGCTGACGGCGCGGGCGCGAACGCGGTCGCCGAATTCGACGGCCGCCAGGAAGCTGTTGCCCGTGGTGCCGTACCACTTCTTCGTGCCGTTGTAGGCACGTGCGCCAAACGACGCCAGCGAGCCCCAGCGTGACGACGTGAAGCCAACCGGGATGCTCGGCTTCTGGTCGTCGAAACGCTGCACGATGTCGCCGCTGACACGCTGGAAGCGATTGACCTCGCCCCATGCGATCTGCCAGCTCCCGAAGTTCGTCGTCAGGGTGTCCACGGCGTCGCTCAGCGCAGCGAGGCGCATGGCGGCCGAGGCCCGTGTTTCCATGAACTCGTACACCGTCAGGTCAGCTTTGCGTGCCTCCGGCTCAGCGCGCTGCCAGAGCGCTTCGCCCCAGAACACCGCGAGCGTCGTCGGAATGGACGCCACGTTCCACCTGCGATCCCAGGCGCGAAGCTGCGCGATTGGTTCGGCGAGCGTGCGCCGCAGCGGATCGGTGGCCTTGGCACCGTCGTAGGCAGACAGTAGCGTGGGAATCAGCACGTCGAACTCGGGGAGTGCCGGGTCGAATGCAGACGCCATCAACGAATCGATGGTGAAATCCGTCTTGCCGCTGAGCACACGCACGGCGTGTACGCCGCGCGGATTCTCGGTGCCGGTCTCCATGTACTTCGGGTAGCTCGATGCCTTGGGGCTGTTCGGGCCGGCCGCGGAGTACGGCCAGTTGTTCGTGTTCTGAATCCAGCCGTTTGGCGGATTGAGCACGTTCGGGCTGTCGTCAATCGCCAGCACGTCCTTCCACTCGGTTGCGGGGTTGGAACCGTCGACTGGCTTGCTCCAGTTGAACGACGGATCGCGCGTCGGCACGAAGTTCGAGTAGAAGAACGCGATGTTGCCTTCGGCGTCTGCGAACACGGTGTTGTTCGACGTGTTGGTATGCAGTTCCATCGTGTCGCGGAACGTCTTGTAATTGGTCGCCTTCGTCCGCGAGTAGGACTGCGTAAGCGACTTCACAGGCTCCTGCAGCAGACGCACGCTCACCCAGCGGTTTCCGTCACGGCGCACGATCGGCCCGTGGTGCGTGGCGTAGACGGTGAACTCTCGCGACGCCATACCGCTGCTCGTCTTGTAGGGCACGACGATCTTGCGCGCCTGGACGGGGCGCTTCTCCTTGCCGTAGCGATAGGTCAGCGAGTCGCCCTGCTGCTCGACCGTTTCCGCGTACTCGTCGATGTTGTCGACGCCGCTCGAAGTGGTGTGCATCCAGCCAGCCTTCTCGTTGAAGCCCTGGTAGATGAAGAACTGGCCCCACGTCAGTGCGCCGTACGCGTTCAGGCCCTCTTCACTCGTCATCTGCGCTTCGGCGCGGAAGAAGAACGACGTGTGCGGATTGATCCAGAGGAGCGCGTGGTGCGACGCGCTGTTCGCGGGGGCAATGGCAAAGCCGTTCGACCCCGTCGGCTCGTACGACAGCGGGTCGGTTGGCACCTTCACAGACGCGATTTTCGGCACCGTGTCGTACAACGCCTGGAGTTCGGAAATCGACACACGCTCGATATCGCCGCCAATGCTGCCTTCGGTGAACGACAGTGCCATCCACGGCTCGAAGAACTGGATGACGCGCGGCTTCACTTCCGGGTGCGTGTAGATGTAGTAGTTCAGTGCATCGGCCCAGGCGTCCATGAGCGCCTTGAGCGACGCAGGACTCGATTCGTACAGCGCCTTGAGGTTCGCGGGATCGACGAACAGCTTCATGCGCAGGTCGCGGAACACCGCCCCTTCTCCCTCGGCTTCCGCCAGGCGTCCCATCGCATTGATGAAGTTCGTCTCGACGCGGTTGAAGTCGTCTTCGGCCTGCGCGTACACCACGCCGAACACCGTGTCGGCGTCGGTCTTGGCGGTGACATGGGGAATCCCCCAGTCGTCCCGCACGATGGTGACGCGAGCCGCACGGGTGCGAAGGACCTCAGGCAGCGACGCTGCGGGTGCGGGAGCGGGAGCGGGCGCCGAACAGGCCGAAACGGTCAGCGCGACAGCGGCGAGAGTGGTCAGCGTGGTAATACGCATGAGTGAGGAATCCGGACGCGTGAATGCGTGCAAAGCGTTGATGGTAATCACGCTCGCGCCTGACGGCAAGGCGGACGTTCCTGGCGGGAAGCGGACGAAAGCGTCCGAGGAGTGGAGATCGGGCGGGAGGGGGCAAGTCCCCACGGCGTTCAGCCCGTGGGGACTCGTCCGGCGTGCATCGTGTGCGCTACGACTTGAAGACGATCGCGATCACGGTTGCGAGGTCGCTCTTTTTCACGGCTGCCGACGGCGGCTTGTTCTTGTAGACGTCGAGCACTTCGAACTTGAGCTGCGTGCGTCCCGACACGGCCACAGACACGCCCGCGCCGAAGGTGTACAGCGCATCGTTGAAGTCCTGCGTCTTCCAGAGCGCCGTGACCGACTCGGTCAGGCTCGTCGTCGCCGTGAGCTTGTGCTGCAGCTTCTCACCCGCGGTGATCGCGCCAGACTTCTTGAGCGACCCGAACGTGTTCTTCTCGAAGACGCCGCCGGCGCCGGCATCAACATCGAGCGTCGTCCTGGGGGTGGTCACCGCCTTGAAGCCGATACCGGCAGTCAGCGCGTCGAGATAGGTAATCTGCTTGAACTGGTCGCGCAGGTACTGGTTCTGACCAAAGACGTAGGAGCGCGCGTTCAGCTTGTGTTCGTCGCGCACCTGCCAGAGGAGGCGCTGCGACGCCAGCGTTCCGGAGTTCTTGCCGCGCAGGAACAGCGCGTTGCTCTTCACGATGTTGCTGGTCAGCGGATCGTAGACGAGGTCGTAGCCGGCGTTCACCTGCGACGTATCGCTGTTGCCGCTGGTGCTCGAGATGCCGACGCTGGCCGCCGCATCCCAAATCTTGTGCGGTGGCGGCGCCGGCGCCTGCGCGGACGCGTAGCTCGCGGCAAATGTGACGAACGTAAATGAAAGCGCAGAAATCCAGGTCTGATGACGGGTCATGAATGTGCCTCGTAGAGTGGTCCAGTCGTCGTCGAGTGCTGTCGCAGCCGCTGGCCGTCGGCGGCGCAGGATCTTGTCAGTTTACCGTCTCGCCAGGAGGTCGCGGATCTGGGTCAGCAACACTTGTTCTGCAGAAGGCGGCGGAATTTCAGCGGGTTCCGGCGGCGGTGTGCGCTGCGCGGCGTTCATGGCCTTGATCACCACGAACAGCGACATCGCCACGATCAGGAAATTGACGATCGTGTTGATGAGCAGCCCATACGCCAGTGTCACGGCGCCGGCCTCCTTGGCGGCCGCAAGCGACGAGTAGGGGGCGGGCGTCTTTGTGCCCTCCTTCAGCAGCACGTACATGTTCGAGAAATCCATGCCGCCTGACACCAATCCGATGAGTGGCATCAACACGTCGCTCACGAGCGTGTTGACGATGGCGCCGAATGCCGCGCCGATGATGACGCCGACCGCGAGGTCGACGACATTCCCCTTCATTGCGAACTCTTTGAATTCTTTCAGCATGATGTGTATCGCTCTCTGCTCGCGCCGCTCAGCGGAGGCGGCGTCTGTCGTACCTCAGGATCGTTCGCGTCCACGACGGTTGTCGTCGACGCACACTTCCCACTCAAGACATGACACCATGAACCGGCACTGAGTCACATCGACTCAACTCTGCCGTAGCGCACAGCCCTGCACCATGCTGCGCACTCGTTGCGCGGGCGTCTAACAGAACTACCGGAAATTTAATGCGCCGTCGGCATGGGCGCACCGCTCATGAGCCGCGGCTCTCCGTCGCATGCCGCAGCGACGAAGGCGGGCGTACCTGTGCGCCGAGCGCGAGAGAGGGCGGGGATGCAGGCGGCCGGATGGACGCTATTTGCGCGGGTCCACGATGTCGTCGACGTGCCGCCGGTCGAACATCGGGCGGAAGATGGCGGTCACCAGCGTCATGAACCCCACGGCAAACAGCACCGCGCCGCCGAAAATCACCACCAGCGACCGGTCCAGCGCTGCGTCACTGACGTTGGCAAACGCGGGTGTGGTGCCGCGCAGTCCGATCAGGCCGAGGATCAAGCCACCCAGCGTCAACGTCACACCAGTAATGAGCAGCACGACGTTCAGGCGATGCGGGGTCACCGGACGCCCTTGAACAGTCGTCCATCCACACACTCGGCAGCGCGAAGGCTCGCGCTGCCTTCCCTCAACACAACGGTCCGCACGGTTCGTCCTTTCACCGTCCGACCGGTTGCTCGAAGTCGAGATTGCGCGTGATGCGCTCGCCGCCGACGGCAAATGCGTCGCGCAGCAGGTCGATGCGTCGGATGGCTTCGTTCAGATCGTGCACGCCCAGGGTGGCATTGAGCAAGTCAATGTACCAGGGGAGTTTCACCGGTCCGAGCACGTAGGTCTCGACGATCTCGCGGGCCACAGGCAGCGTGGTCGTCTTCGAGTCGTCATGCACGTCACGATTCTCGGCACGCAGCAGCTTCTCGTACTCCTCGGCGAGCAGACGTTCGAAGAGCGCTCTGGTGAAGAGATCGCCGGGCTGAACGCCCGTCGTCTCGTCTGTCGCCGTCAACGGTGCGCCCTTGTGCAGCCACTCCCAGAGAATGCTCAACCGGATTTCACCAGTCGCCATGTCCTCCATCAGGTAGAGCACATCGTCGTTGCCGAAGAAGTCCGCGGGCTTGAGTGCCGCAGCCTGCATGCCGTGACCGAACGCATTGCCGTACTGCATCGCGACGCTGATGAGGTCACGCGCACCGCGGATGGTCCGTGGTGCCGCTTCGAGTTCGGACAGACCGCTGGCCGCATCCCCCGTGTACTCGAGGGATGGAAACGCCCGCCCGCACTGGTTGTCCTGCCCCACGCGTTCCCACACGGGCCTGACGATGTGGACCATCTTCCAGTGAGCGACCCACTTGCCGCTGGCGCCCTCGCGCTGCTCGCGCTCGGCACCAGCCACTGCGCGTTTCATGCTGCTCTCGACACCGGCGGGCGAACCCACCGGGATGTTGGGCTCCATGCCGCCCTGCCACAGCGCACAACGGCCGTTCTGGTCCGGAGTGTTCACGGCACGACGTACGCGGTCTTCATACGCCCGCATGTAGGCGTAGGTCATTGTCACGGCGTCGATGTTGGGATTGATGAACGTACGATCCCACGCGCAGGCGTCCGAGACACTGTTGATGTAATCCCAGCGGCCCGTGTTGAAGCCGACGAAGTGCCGGCCGAGCGCGGCGCGGATTTCCATCAACTGGAAGCACGCCTCGAGTTGTTCGACCAGCACGTAGGTCTTGATCGTGCCGGCGGGCAGACCGAGATGCTGCTCCAGCGCGTCGAGGATGTCGGCCCACAGCGCCGCTTCGTCGGCGGTCTGAATCTTGGGCAGATAGAGCACCAGCGAGCGCCCCTCCTGCCTGAGCCGAGCCTGGTTGCGCACGAGGAACGTCACGGCGTCCACGATGGAGGCGGAGAAGCCAAGTCCGTCGGTGCGGCGAACGTGGCGGTCGTCGAGATGCAGACCGCGCGCCCGGAAGATCATCGTCGTGGCTGTGAGCTGCGCGCGCCAGTCGGCGATGATGCGGCGTCCAAGGAACGACTCAGCCCACGTGTTCATCTCGCCGGCCACCGCTTCGGCCGCCGCCATGAACACGGCGTCGCGGTGAATGGACAGCGTCAGGTTGCGCTGGTTGTCGAGCGACATCGTCGAGAGCTGGCCGAGGGCGTCTTCCCCGTCGAACATCCAGCCGTCGGCACCCGAGAGCAGCGCATACGCCACATTACGGATGCTGCGCTCGAGCGTGGTGTGCGGCTTGGCACCAGGCCCTGTTCCCTGAATCCACTGGCGGCGCAGATCGGCCGGGATTTCTGACCCATCGAACTGCCCCGCACGCGCCTGCCGCACGGTCAACCCGTGCGTGCCAATCTGCGCGTCTTCCGGGAGGAAGCCGATCGGCTCGCGGAGTTGGGCGCGCAGGGCCCGACGCGCCAGCCGCGCATGCATCAGGACACGACGCTCATCATCGAAATGCGCAAGCGCATCGAGCGCCGCACGCACCTCATTGGTGAAGACGTCGGGATAGAGGTCGAGCAGACCGTCGCGTATTTCGAGGGTCGAAGTGAAATCAACAGGCATGATGCGAACCCACGGTGTCTAGGGCGCCGGCCAGGAGTACTTGGACGCCCAGTCCAGGAACTCACGAACCCTGGTCTCGTTGGCTGTGAGCCAGTCGGTCACGCCGGGAACCCGCGCACGCTGACTCGCCCAGTACACGAAGGGCTCGACGAAATTGTGTTGGCGAAGAGCGATGAAGAACGGTACGTAGTGCCGGTTCACGAACGAGGCCGCGGCGGGCCCGGCAGGCTTCTCTGGCAGTGTCGAGAGCAGCTCGGTGACCTGCGTGATGAGCGCCTGGATTTCGGGCGTGCCGCCGTCCAGCTTTTCCATGAACGCGGCGTGCGTCGGCGCGAGGCGTGACTCGAAGACCGCGAAGTCGCCTTCGTCCTTCTTGCCCTCTGCGGCCTTCGCCGTCATCGGGCTGCGCATGGCGCGGTCGGGTGTTGGCGTGGCCGACATCGGGCCGTCGGGAATGGCGTCCACACCGCCCTTCAAGACCGCGCGCCAGAGGCCGTATCCGGGCAGCGCCTGGCTGCCGCGCGGATCGATCACCAGAAACGTCGAGAGCGCCAGGAAGGCCGGCGTCGGATACCCGCTTGATTGAAACACCTGCCCAAGCAACACGTGTACGCCCGGATGCAACGGCTCAATCGACGCGGCTTTTTCCAGCGCAAGGCGCGCCTCATCAGGTTTGTTGAGGCTCTCGCGGTAGGTGACCGCCATGTTGTAGTAGAGCTGCGAGGCGTCCGGCGCGAAGGTGATGCCTTGCTTGTAGGTATCGATCGCCTGCTGCGGCTGTCCCTTCGAGTCGTACGACGACGCCATCAAGTCGTAGAACATCGGGAGCAGTTCAGACTGGAACTGCGCGCCTTCGCGGGCGGTTGCCAGACTGTTGTCGAAATCCTTCTTCGCCAGATACGTGTAGGCAAGCTCGAACATTGCCGTGACGTCGGTCGGACTCTTGGCGAGCACTTCCTTGTACTTGGCAATCGCATCGTCGAACTGTCCCTTGTCGTGCAGATCGACGCCGGCACGAATGACCGCTTCCTGCTCTGGCGTCGTCGTGGCAGGGACACGCGAAGGCGGGCGCTGCGCGAAGGCAGCTGTCGCGGAGAAGAGAAGCAGCGCGGCCGAGACCGCCGCCGTGAAATGTCGCATGAATTGACGTGTGCCCTTTCCGGGGGCCAATGGTAGAACGATGCCGGTCGCGGCGCAATTGCGCGACACAAACAGACGACGTACTCTGAGCCATGCGCCTGCTGCCCCACCTCGCTCTCGTGCTGCTGCTGACTCACGGCCTTGCCGGCGCGGAGCGCGCGTGGAAACCCGGTGTCTGGGCGTTTCCGCCAAGCGGGCGAACGTTCGTCATCGAGTCGACGACTGACTTCATCACCGGAGAAGCGCCGGCGGACGATGCGACGCTCGCAGCCACGGTCGGCGACAGCGTGCAGTACGCCGTCGAGCAGGGCGCGCTCGTCGTGCTCGACGCGCAGACACGCGAGCACTCGCTGCGTCTGGTCAGCAGCGTCCGCAAGTACTCGAGCACCTACGATGCGCTTGGCGGCGGACACTACATCAAGGCCGTCGCGCGCGACGGGTCGCGCGTGACACTCGAGGACGGCTCGCGCTGGGACGTCGATGCGCGCCTGCGCTTCGCGGTCGCTGATTGGGCACCAGACGAGCTCATCTCCATCCGCCGCTCGAATGACGACCCGGCATTCGCCTTCGAGATCGACAACACCTCCCGCGACGACGGCGCCCTCACGAACCACCTGATTCGCTGATATCCGGCTCGCGGACGTGCGGCAGTCCGGCCGCACGCGTCAATCTGACGCGTCGCGCGCAGCCCTGTGTCGCCGAGCGCCGCCCGCACCTGCGCCGGCCCTGCGCGCACACCGTGCGCGAGCGCGCACCAGGTGTGCGCCTCTGGCGCACCCGCACACATCCCTCCGACAGCGCGATCCCCGTAAACCCAAGCACACATTGATGTTCAGACTTACCTGAACATTCGGCACAACGCTGGCTCTTCCTGGCTGCAGCACCGGTGCACTGACGCACCACTTCAAACCAGGAGTTTCACCATGCGCCGCCTTCTTGCCGCCTCTGTTCTTGGACTTGCACTCGCGACACCGACGTACGCCGCCGACGCCGACGCGCCGAACGCCCCGCTCAACACGACGTCCGCGGTTGCCAGTGCAGTGGCGACAAGCACCACCACCGCAGACACCGAGGAAGGCCTTGGCAACTTCCAGCGCTTCTCCTACGGTCGGCCGGGACTGCTGCCCTCCATGTATGCCACCTCCGCGTTCCTCCAGGGTTACGACGCGTTCTCGACGATGAAGGCACTCAAGAACGGCGGACGCGAGGCCAATCCCGTGATGCAGGCGATTGTGAAGAATCCGGCAGCCTTCATCGCCGTCAAGGCTGGCGTGACGACAGCGTCGATCATGGCCGCCGAACAGCTGTGGAAGAGCAACCACCGCATGGGCGCCATCGGGCTGATGATTGCCTCCAACGCGATGATGGGCGCGGTTGCCGCACACAACTCGCGCGTGCTCTCCAGCCTCAAGTAGGGTTCCGCTGGCGGCTCTCAGGCGAACAGCCTGGTGAGTTGATGCTCTGACGCACGCTGGCACACGCCACATGCGACAGTCTCATTTCGGTCTGCGTCCGGTCTCGACTGGGAACATTGTGCGGCGTTCAACACCACAGCCGCAGGCAAGCTTCTGGGGAGAGACGCAGGAAATATTCGATTCGGGAACTACCGCATCACGGCCGTCTCAGGAAATCGCCGGACACACGGCCACGCACGACCGAGCCGCAGCAGCGAGGCACAGACCTCAGTTGACGCGAGACTGGTTGGTGCTGACGATCCAGGCCAGCGCCTCCACATAGGCACGGCGCAGTTCGGGAATGCGGTCGGTAAAGCGGTGATTGCTCGCGGGAATCAGCGTCAGCCTCTTCGGATTGCGCGCCGCCCGTTCAATCGCCCGGTACTCTTCCTCGGGCACGTACTCGTCCTTCAGCGACTGAATCATCGCGAGTGGAACCGGCGCAATGCGACCCACGAACTCCGTCGCGCGCACCGACGGCTCCGCGGCGTCCTTCTTCGTAATCCACGACGTGAAGTCTGACCAGCGCCACGCGATCTCCGACAATTCGGGCAACCCCATCGTGATGACGCCGTTCACCCAGCCGTGATTGTCGGGGCCTGCCGCCGCAACGACAGCGATGCCGGCACCTTCCGAGACACCTGACAACACCACGGGCACTGCCAGCAACCCACGCGCGCGAAGGAATTTCGACAGCTCACCGAAGTCGCGCTGGATGTCTTCAGCGCTCAGATGCGTCGTCCCCACGGTGAAGGCTGAGAGGTACTCGCGCACGTTCACGCCAACGACGATGTAGCCGTCGGTCGAGAGTTCCTGTGCGCGCGACACGGCGAGGCCGACCCAGCCCACATCCCCACTGCCCATGATGATGGTGCCGCGTGCGGCGCCGGCCGGGCGATAGACCGTGAGCGCCATGGTCTTGCCGCGCACGGGCATATCGACGCGCACGCCAGTGGCGGCGTCGCCCCGCGAGGCCCAGAGCAGCAACACAATCAGCAGAACATTCAGGCGCATCACGCTCATCGCGACGGCACGGTGATCGGCGAGGACCGGTGTCCGAGCCGATCGAGCCAGATCAACGATGCTCGCAGTGTGTCGTACAAGGCAGGGCGCGCGTTCGAAAAACTGTGGTTGCGCGCGTCGATCGCGTACAGACGACGAGTGAGCGTGTCGGCGCCAAACAGCTCGCGCGCCTGACGTGCGGGCACGTAGTTGTCGCCAGTCGACTGGATGAGAGAGAGCGGGATGTTGCCGAGCCGAGGCAGATACGCGTACAGCTCGAGCGCTTCGGTCGCGCGGCGTCGACGATGGACGTACTCCTCTTCCTTCGTCAAACCAATCGCAATGACACCGCCAAGCGACGACTGCAGCCCGGCCTGACCAGCCGCCACAACAGCCAGGTCCGCGCCTCTCGACACACCGACGAGCACCACCGGCACCTCGTCCGTCAGTGCAAGCGCCTGGCGGGCCGTCTGGATGATCAACGCGAAATCGCTGGCGAGCCGCGCCGGCGTCGTCGTGCCCGCTTCGCCCGGCAAGGACTTGAGGTAGTCAGGGGCGCTCACGCCAGCAACCGGATAGCCCCACTGCTGCAACTGCGTGTAGACGTCGCGGTCCTTGCCGCGCCACCCCGCATCGCCGGTCAGGTAGACGACGAGGTCGCGCGACGCCTGAGATGGGTCCGAGGAGATGTGGACGGTAACCGACCGTTGCCGCAGCGCGATCCGGGTATCGAACGTCCGGAGGTGCGTGGTGAACGCCGTCGACGATCGAACGGCACAGCCGGCCCCAAGACATGAGACCAGCAGTGCCCATGTCCGCAACCGACCAGAATTCACGCCTTCGATCGTATGCCAGGCCATCGGCGGGCCTGGATTAGGAAACAGTATGAGAAGTGCGGCGGACGTCCCCCTGGTTCGTTACGAGCGCTATGCTGTGTAGTGCACGGGTTCGCGGCAACGCCGCCGTGCGATCACCACACGAATGGACACCGCTCGAACGCGTCCGTCACTCGTTTCAAGCCTCGAAAACGGCGCGATGTGGCTCATCGGCCATCTCTCGCATGTGTGGCCGTTTGTCGTGCTCGCCGTGGTGCTCGGCCTGTCCTGGGAAGCCGTTCGCCAGATTCATCCGCGCGAGTTCTCGGCCGCTATCCACTCGCTCAACATCTGGTGGCTCGCGGTGGCCGCGGCCCTCACGGCACTCAACATTGCCGCCATGGGCTTGTACGACGTCGTGTCGTTCAGGCACACGCGTTCGAAATGGACCGACAGGTGGCGGTACGGTGCTGTCGGCTTTGCGTGGACCAACTTCCTGACGCTCGGTCCGCTGGCCGGACCAGCCATTCGATTCTGGTTGTATCGCCCGGCCGTGGACCAGCTGTCAGATCTGCACGAAGGCGTGCTCGCGGTGACCGTCGCCTTCTCGTCAGGGCTGGCCGGGTGGACGCTTGCCGTCGTCGTCGCCGAGCGCACCGCGATCAGTCTGTTCTGGCTGACACCGCTGGCGTTTGCGCTCAGTGCGGCGATCGTCGCAGCGGCGCACATCGTGGTTCGCTGGTGGCGTGTCGACCAGCGAGCGATGGACTGGCGACAGGTGCCGGCGCTGGCGCTGATTGGATGGACTGACTGGCTGCTCGCCTGCGCGGCGTTCGTGGCGTGTCTGCGTTCAGCTGGCAGCGTGCAGTCGATCGGCGGGCTCGCGCAGGCGTTCTTCTTCGGCCAGGTGATCGGACTGGTCAGCCTCGTGCCTGGCGGATTCGGCAGCAGCGACGCGTTCTGGATTTCGAGCTTGCCACTCTCGCAAAGCCTCGCAGCGGCGGTCCTGGTCGCGTATCGCCTCGTGTACTACGTGTTGCCGTGGGCGGTGGCCTCGCTGCTGCTGCTCTCGTGGGCGACGAGGCGCGCCCAGCATCGCGTCGAGCTCGCACGTCGCGTCGTCGGTGGCCTTGTCGGTGCTGGCGGTGTGCTCATCATGTTGAGCAGCGCGTCGCCGGCGCTCTACGCGCGACTCCCGTTGCTCGAGCGCTTCGTTCCGCTCCCACTTGTCGAAGCGGGCCACGTGGCGGCCGCGCTTGCCGGACTTCTGCTGCTCGTGCTGGCGCGCGGGCTGGCGCGTGGCTACCGCGCCGCGTTCCGGCTGACGCTGATTCTGCTGACGGTGGCCGGCTGCGGCGCGATTCTGAAGGGGTTCGACTGGGAAGAGGCGGTCGTGCTGGGCGTGCTCTTCGTCGGCACCTGGTCGCAAGCCGCGCTGTTCGAGCGACCGAGTCGCGGCGACTGGCTCGAAGGACCGGACATCACCATTGCGGCCAGCGCACTGGCCATGTTCATCGTCTTCGGCGTGGTGTCGCACCGGGTGAACGCGAGCACGTTCGACCGGTGGAGCCACATCGGCTACCGCATTCAGGCGCCGCGGTTCCTTCGCACGGCCGGCTCCCTGGCGCTTGCCGTGTCGGCTGGTGCGGTGTACTTGCTGCTGCGTGCGCCGGTGCGCTTCAGTCGTCCGTCTGACGCGGAGATTACTCGCACGCTCGATCTGCACGCGCGACTGGGCGGCAGTACCAATCCGATGATGGTCGCCACCGGAGACAAGGCGGTCTTTGTCGATGGCGAGCGCGGGTTCTGCCTGTATCGCACCATTGGGCCTTATGTCGTGGTGTTCGCCGATCCGATCGTCCGTACGGCGGGCGAGCGCACAGCGTTCCTCGACGCGTTCTTTGTGTTTGCCGGCGAGCTCGATCGGCGGCCCATCTTCTACCAGATCTCTCTCGACTGGATTCCCGTCCTGCACGATCGCGGCTACGACTTCTTCAAGCTCGGTGAGGAAGCGCACACACATCTCGAGCGGATCACGCTCGACGGACACGCCGGCAAGATGAACCGGCAGATGCTGCGACGTGCCGAACGCGACGGCGTGAGGTTCCGCGTGCTCGCACCATCCGAGGTCTGCGAACACCTCGACGAACTCGAAGTGATCTCCGACGAGTGGCTGCGGACCAAGGGCCTTGCGGAGCGACAGTTCTCGCTTGGCTTCTTCGACCGCGAGTATCTCGCGCGCTTTCCGTGTGCGATCGTCGAAGAGATCGCCCCGCCACACCGCATCATTGCCTTCGCCAATCTCCTCGAAGGACCGCAGCATCAGGAGCTGTCTGTCGATCTGATGCGGCATCGGAGCGACGGCCCGAAGGTGATGGACTTCCTCTTCGTGTCGTTGTTCCTCTACGGCAAGGAGCACGGGTTCACCCGCTTCAACCTCGGTATGGCGCCGCTCGCGTCGGTCGGGGAACAGCGCAGCGCACATGCCCGTGAACGCCTGGCCCGCGTCCTCTTCCAGCGCGGTGAGCAGTGGTACAACTTCCAGGGTCTGCGCGCCTACAAGGACAAGTTCGATCCCGAGTGGATGCCGCGCTACATGGCCTATCAGAACGCGTGGGAGTGGCCGGTTGCCATCGCGTACGTGTCCGCGCTCATCGCCGGAGGCTGGAACATGGTGCTGATGCCGCCTGGGCACGACGAAGCGCCTGCCGAACCGCGCGTCGGCGACGCGACGCCTGCACGCGCGTAGCACCTTCCCGAACGAGCCTCGCGGACGTTCTCACCGCGCGACGCGGCCCTGTCGTGACGCAGCGCTGGACTATCGCGACGCCGTGGTCGTCAGGACGAACGTTGCGCGGTAGTCGGCGCTCTTGACGGCGGCACCGGCCGTCGGCAGCGGCACGAGGTCGGCGAGTTTCAGCAGGTAGCTGCCCATCGTCGTCTGCTCGCCGCCGGGCGTGGTCTGCATGTCGAGGGTCCGCTCGTTCTCGCCGCGCAGCGTGACGCGGAGACGAACCGTTGCCTGTCCCGCGGTCACACACTGCACGTCGCGTGGACATCGCGAATCAGCAACCACCCGGTCGAACCTGACCTGCGCCTGCTCGCTCGCAATGCGAGCCAATTCGCCCGGCTTCAGCGTGAAGGGCTCGGCAAGCGTCGCGGCCTGCGTCTGTGCCGCCATCGGCTCGCCAGCCGCCGTGGCACACGCCGTCGCCGAGAGAGCGCTGACCAGGAGAAGCAACAGACCACGTCGCATGCGGCCATCATAGCGCCGGGTCGCCGGCGGGTGGGTCGGGCAGCGGCGAGCACCGGTGCGAAGTACGCGCCTCAACCGCAAGGCAAACGGCGGTATGATCCGACACGTACCTGTGTCACCCATGCGTCGCGCCCTTGCCGCAACCCTCGTCGGCATCTTCGTGCTGGCCTCAGTACCCGCACGGGCCGCCGATGTCGTGTACACGTGGTTTGGCGATTACGTCGAGGCGCTGCGTGTGCAGCTGGGCATCCCCGGCCTCGCCGCCGCCATCGTCGGTCCCACGGACGTCGTGTGGGAACGTGGCTTTGGCTATCAGGACGTCGCGCGCTCGATGCAGATGCGAGCGGACACACCGATTCCAGCCGACGGGCTCACGCAGGTCTTCACGGCAAGCTTCCTGTTGCAGTGCGCCGAAGAGAATAGGCTG
>Ga0209023_10004749_pt1 | contig 15261 bp, 16 predicted proteins | sample LakOneMetagenome_FD_187468 | JGI IMG/M metagenome (GOLD analysis project Ga0209023, IMG submission 187468) | Freshwater and sediment microbial communities from Lake Erie, Canada (SPAdes) (version 2) | ecosystem: Environmental > Aquatic > Freshwater > Lentic | place: Lake Erie, Canada... | reverse complement strand
AAGTGCGGGATGGCGACATGGCAAATTCCCCGGATTGTCGCGTGGTCTTCGGCATACGCCACGCGTTGAGGCGAGCTTATCAGGGGAACCACGTAAATTTCATCGCAAACTTCATCGCGCCGCGCGAAGGAATTGCCCTTTTCCGGGCCAGCTTCGCGTCCCATATTCCGGTCATGGCGAAGAACCCCGATTCCCCGAAAAAAACGACAAAAATACCGAAATCGAAGGCGCATCGCCCCGATGTGCAACCCATCGCGCCTGCGTTGGCGGAATTGCTGAACCCGGCGATCAACCGAGGCGATGCGGGCATGGGATCGGGCACAGGCCTGCAGCCGCCGCCGGACAATTCCAAGGCGCGGCGTTCCGGCGGCGAGGCCGCGATCCATCGCGCCCGTGCTTCGACACCGAAAGATTTTAACGAGGGCCAGCCGCGCCCGACGCCGTTGCAACCGGCTCCGCAACCGCCGGGCGCGCGCCTGAGCGAACAACGCGGTTTCGACGAAGCGCCGCAAGCGACCTACGGCACCAGCGCGCCGATCCCAACGCTCGATCCGGAACTGGCGAAGCAACTCGGCTACACCACCGAGGAAGAAGACGCCGCCGCGATGGCCCGGCCGCCGCGCAACAAGATGGAAGCGCTCGGCGTGCAAGCCACCGCCGATGCGCTGGAAGCGCTGGTCCGCGACGGCCGCCCGGAATTTCGCGGCGAGAACGGCGAGATCAAAGTCTGGGCGCCGCACCGGCCCCCGCGCCCGGAAAAATCCGAAGGCGGCGTTCGCTTCGAGATCAAGTCGCATTACGAGCCGAAGGGCGATCAGCCGACCGCGATCAAGGAACTGGTCGAAGGCATTCAGCGCAACGACCGCACGCAGGTTCTGCTCGGCGTCACCGGCTCCGGCAAAACGTACACGATGGCGCAGGTGATCGAGGCGACGCAGCGCCCGGCGATCATCCTCGCGCCGAACAAGACTCTGGCCGCGCAACTTTACGGCGAGTTCAAGAGCTTCTTCCCCGACAACGCCGTGGAATATTTCGTTTCCTATTACGATTACTACCAGCCGGAAGCCTACGTTCCGCGAACCGACACCTATATCGAGAAAGATTCCTCGATCAACGAACAGATCGACCGCATGCGCCACTCCGCGACGCGCGCGTTGCTAGAGCGCGACGACGTCATCATCGTGGCGTCGGTGTCGTGCATTTACGGTATCGGCTCCGTGGAAACCTACACCGCGATGACATTCGCGATGAAGAAAGGCGAGCGCATCGATCAGCGCCAGCTCATCGCCGATCTGGTCGCGCTACAATACAAGCGCACGTCGGCGGACTTTACGCGCGGCACCTTCCGTGTGCGCGGCGACGTCATCGACATTTTCCCGGCGCATTATGAAGACCGCGCCTGGCGCGTGAACATGTTCGGGGACACGATCGAAAAGATCGAGGAGTTCGATCCGCTCACCGGCCACAAGCAGGACGAGCTTGAATTCATCAAGATCTATGCGAATTCGCATTACGTGACGCCGCGCCCGACGCTGATTCAGGCGATGAAGAGCATCAAGGCCGAATTGAAATGGCGGCTGGAACAGTTGCACGATCAAGGCCGCCTGCTGGAAGCGCAGCGGCTTGAGCAGCGCACCACGTTCGATCTCGAAATGATGGAAGCGACGGGAAGCTGCGCGGGTATCGAAAACTATTCGCGCTATCTGACCGGGCGCAAGCCGGGCGAGCCGCCGCCTACGCTGTTCGAATATGTGCCCGACAATGCGCTGGTGTTCGCCGACGAAAGCCATGTCACCGTGCCGCAGATCGGTGGCATGTTCAAAGGCGACTTCCGCCGCAAGGCGACGCTGGCGGAATACGGTTTCCGCCTGCCCTCCTGCATGGACAATCGCCCGCTGCGCTTTGAAGAGTGGGACATGATGCGCCCGCAGACGGTGGGCGTTTCCGCCACGCCGGGCGCATGGGAATTGAATGAGAGCGGCGGCGTGTTCGTCGAGCAGGTCATTCGCCCGACCGGGCTGATCGATCCGCCGGTGAACATCCGCCCTGCCCGCACGCAGGTGGACGATCTGGTCGGCGAGGTGCGCGAGACCGCGCGCAACGGCTATCGCTCGCTCATCACCGTGCTGACCAAGCGGATGGCGGAAGACCTTACCGAATATCTCCACGAGCAAGGCATCCGCGTGCGCTACATGCACAGCGACATCGACACCATCGAGCGCATCGAGATCATTCGCGATCTTCGTCTCGGCGCATTCGACGCGCTGGTCGGCATCAATCTGCTGCGCGAAGGCCTCGACATTCCGGAATGCGCGCTGGTCGCCATTCTCGACGCCGACAAGGAAGGCTTCCTTCGGTCCGAGACATCGCTGATCCAGACCATCGGCCGCGCCGCGCGCAACGTGGACGGCAAGGTCATTCTCTATGCCGACCAGATCACCGGCTCGATGGAACGCGCCATCGCGGAGACCGACCGCCGCCGCGAAAAGCAGGTCGAATACAATACCGCGCACGGCATCACGCCAGAAAGTATCAAGCGCGACATCGGCGACATTCTCGGCAGCGTCTACGAGCGCGATCACGTGCTTGTGGAAATCGGCGACGGCGGCATGGCTGACGACGCGGTTGCCATCGGCCACAACTTCGAAGCAGTGCTGTCCGATCTCGAAACGCGCATGCGCGAGGCTGCCGCCGATCTCAACTTCGAGGAAGCCGCGCGCCTTCGCGACGAGGTGAAACGCCTGCGGGCTACGGAGTTGGCAGTGGTGGACGATCCCACCATCAAGCAGCGCGGCGTGGCGGCGAAAGCGGGAGCTTACGCGGGCAAGAAGAAGTACGGCGACGCGGCCAATCTTCCGGCGCAACTCGACAAAGCGGCGGCACGCAATAAAACGCGTGCGCGCAAGCCGACGCTGGACGAAATGGGACCGGGCACAGAAAGCAGAATTTTCCAGCCGACCGACTCGCGACAATCCGGCCCCGAATTCGGAGGCCGGTCTGCTGGCCCCTCGCCTCGCTCATCCGGCGGCGCGCCAGGAAAAAGAGGCGGGTGGAAGAAGCGGTAGTGTGAACCGCTATTTCCGTTTTGCAGGTGGCTTCATTGCTGCCGCCACCGCCGCGATTTGCGCCTGAGCGACCAGATCGAACGGCTCGAATGATTTTTCCGCGCGCGCCAGAATGACGGCGCCCTCGCAGGCCGCGATCAGGCTGGCCGCAAGACCCGCCGCTTCCGCTTTTGGGATATCCCCCTCCTCCAGCAACTGGCCGAGCAGCGCGCGCCAGCCACGAAACGCTTTCCCTGCTCCAGTCAGGAGTTCTGGCGTATCGGCCGCGACGGTGACGGCGACAACGGCACACCCCGCGCCGAAGCTGGATCGCTCAAGCACCGAGCGCCAAAGCGCGACGAACGCGCGCGCCACTTCGTTGGCGGGCTTGCCGCGCATCGTGTTCAGTACAGCAAGCGCCTGATCGCCCGCCGCGCGCACAGCCGCCAGCACAAGTTCATCTTTGCCGCCTGGAAAATGGTGATAGAGCGAACCGCGCGGCGCACCGGATGCTTCCAGCACCTCGGTGAAGGAAGTGCCTTGCAAACCCTTCTTTGCGAGCAACACCGCTGTGCGCTCGATCATCCGCTGCTTTACGTCTCCCGCCAAACGTCACCCATTCCAGCAAATGTTGGTCCCGCCGAGGACAAACTCTTGACTATGACGATCATCATAGTCTAGTTATGAGGCTCATCATAGTGACCTTTGGAGAGCGCGTCATGCCCATGATCGACATCATTGCCACGAAAGGCACGTTTTCCGATCCGCATCAACTAGCCAAGGACGCCGCCGCAACGGTCAAGGCCGTCGAGCAAGTGCCGGACATCCCGATGTTTCGGAAAAACACCGCAGCCTTCGTTCATGAACTGCCTGTCGGCGCCATCGCAAATGTGGATGGCGAGAGCAATTACGTCCGCGTTCAGGTGTTGACCAATGCGGGTGCACTCGATCGCGACAAGCAAATCGCGGTGGTGCGGCAGTTGACCGATCTCGTGGCCCGCGCGGCTGGCGATCCGTCCCTCACGGAACGCACGTGGGTTCTTCTGACCGAAGCTCCAGCGGGCGGGTGGGGATTGTGGGGCCATGCGCATACCAATGACGAGATCGTCGGCGCAGCGCGGGCGGAAATCGGACGCCTCAGCGTCAAGAAATAATTCCGGCAGCGCATCACTATGTTGGTTTAAGCGTATCGAGTGCTTCGGCGACGTGCTTGCCGTCCGCTACCAGCACATACTCGCCCCGTTGCAACGTCGCTGCGCTCGTCACAACGACAGCGCGCTTGGGGCAAATGCCGAAGCAAGTCGTCATCACCACGCGCGCGCGTTTTTCGCCGCGCTGCTTGCTGCGTAGTTTCAGTTCGGATTTCAGAGCGCACTTGATCCCGCGGCCCTCATAGGACCGCTTGAGACATTTCCTGCAGACGAGAACGGGCGACGGCCGTTTCGACCGAGCGATGATGAGAGACGGCTTCTTGCTCATGCCAGATATATAGGAACGATCCGGCGTCGCGCCGCATGTTCGCGGGATTCAGTCTTCGCGCGCTTCCATCTTGCGGTAGATGTCGACCTGGAACCAACCGAACAGCACGATAAGCAATCCGACGCTGCATCCGTTGAGGATCTGCATGTCCCGCGCAGCCGCCGCATTATACTGATGAAGTGCGGTGAGAGGATATTCCTGCAGGACGTACCACACGGCCAGCGGCAGAAACGTCAGTGCGAGCATCCACAGCCGCTCGCTCCGCCGGAAAATCAGGGCAGCGAGCGCGCCGCAAGGCAGCAGAAACACCTCCGTGCCCGAATTCATGCCCAGCACCCAGAGCGTAAACACCGTGTTGACCACGCCGCAAAAGGGCATCGCGATGCGTCCTGCCAATCCATGGCGGCGCGACAGCAGAGGTAGAGCCAGAAACACCGGGGTCATCGCGGCAGTGAGCAGCGCCGTGGGCAACGCCTCCCAGCCAGCCGCCCAGAAAACGTAGAGCGGCCAAAACGGCAGGTGCGAACCGATCGTGATTGCCACCCAATTGCTGGCTTCAGTGAGCGGATCGGGATGCGCTGCGAACGCTCGCAGCGCGTTGTGGCTGCCCATACAGACACGCGAGATCGCGCTCGAAATATCGGATTGCGATTGCTGTGCCTGAGCTGAATCGCTGACGATGATATCCGACATGAAGCGCGCCCCGTGTTCTTGTTTTGCGGGACAATGGGCGAAATAGATTGACGCTTCGTGAGTATGCGATCTCATGCGGGGACGGCATCTTTACCATCGATCAACCCTGATGGCAGGCGCGCGTTCGACCGCTCGCCTATTTCGCCAGCACGCGCGCGAGCTCAATGAGATTCGTCGAGATCGGCTTTGTCTTGCCCGCAATCTCCGCCAGCGACGTGCGCGTGATATTGCCGCCTTGCTCGCCGATGAGCACACCCGAGACGCCTTCGTTCAGCGACACCAGCGCGGCAACGCCGAGCCGCGTCGCGAGCACGCGGTCGAACGCCGTCGGTGGCGCACCGCGCACGACGTGACCGAGCGTCGTTGCGCGCAACTCGAAGCCGACCATGCTGCGGTCCTTCGCAAAATGCGACAAGATAAAAGCGGCGTTTTCCTTGACGCCCTCGGCGATCACGACGATGGCGTGGGTCTTGCCGCGCTGATACGCTGCGAGCAGCCGTTGCGAAATTTCCTCGGCTGACACTTCAAACTCCGGAGTCGAGATCACTTCCGCGCCGCCCGCGAGACCCGCCATCATGGCGAGATAGCCGCAATTGCGCCCCATCGTCTCGACCAGAAATGCGCGCGTATGCGACGAGCCGGTGGTGCGAAGATGATCGATGGCCTCCAGCGTCACGTTGATCGCAGTGTCGCAGCCGATGGTGACATCGGTGCCATAGAGATCGTTGTCGATGGTCGAAGCCACGCCGACCACCGGAAAGCCGAGCGCATGCAGCGCCGCCGATCCGGTCTGGGAGCCATTGCCGCCGATCACGACCAGCGCATCGATGCCGCGCGTCGAGAGATTGCGCAGCGCTTTCGAGCGGCCGCTTTCCTCCCGGAATTCCGCGGAACGCGCGCTGCCAAGAAACGTGCCGCCGATCTGGATGATGCCGCCGACATCGCGTGCACTGAGTTGAGCGATGCGGCCGTCGATCAGACCCTGCCACCCCTCCCGCACACCGAACACAGCGATGTCGAGATCGAGCGCGCTGCGCGTGACTGCGCGGATCGCGGCGTTCATTCCGGGGGCGTCGCCGCCGCTGGTGAGGATTGCAATGGATTTCATGAAATAACTTTATGCCGCGATGTGTGTGTCGTCCATCTGGCAGGTCTTTCCCCAATCTTGCCCGGCAGTCGTGCCTTGGCAGGAAAATAACACTTCCCCAGCGCACCTGTTCCCTTGCAATATCCTCGCGCAGGCTGCGTTTGAAACTCCGGGACACACACCACGAGCGCGCAATGACCCGTTCACGATTCATCTCCGGTGCATTTTGCTTAGTTGCTTTGACACTGACAGTTAGCGCCGCTGACGCGGCAAAGAAATCCGAGAAGGCGGCCAAGCCTCAGGAGCCGGTCGCTACCGATACGTCGCTCGACAATCTAAAGGACGCGCCGCCTCCCCCGACGCTGGCCTGTGAAGGCCCGTTCGCAAAGGATGCTACCCACGCGAAGCTGGAAGCCTCGTTCGGCGCGAAGCAGGTGACCTACAAGGATGTCCCGACTACCAATGATGCGATCACCAAGGCCAGCGTGGTATTCGACGATGATCCGCGCCGGCGCATCGTTGTTTACTGGAAGGACAACAAGGCGCGCGCCAAGCCTGCCGCCGTTGCCGTCGATGCGCCTTCAACGTGGAAAGGGCCCGGCGGCGTGCGCAACGGACTGTCGCTGAAGGAAGTGGCGCAACTCAACGGCGACGATTTCAAAGTGACGGGATTTGGAGGCGTCGGTGGCGGCGAAATCTCCGGACTGAAGGGTGCCTTCATCAATCTGCCGGGCGACTGCAGCTTGATGATCCGGCTCGAACCCGGCATCGCCAATCCGCTGCCCCCGCGCTTCGCGTCGGTGACCGGCGATGTGCTGATCGCCTCAAGCAATCTCATCCTGCGGCGCGTGCGTCCGCAGGTGGTCGAGTGGCGGCTGAAGTATTAAGGCCCCTACGCGTCAGCGCGCCTCGACAGGCGGCCTGACCACCGGCACGATGGGCTGGCCGTTCGCGGCCAACAGCGCACGCAGATCGCGGATCGGCGGAAACACTTCCACATTCCAATCCGCACCCTGCGCGTCATGGGCGCGCTGCTCCATCTCCACGATCTCGCGATCCTCGGAGAAAATCCGCTCGGTGAACCAGACCAGAGCGGGCCAAGCGATGTCCAGCAAGCCGGGAATCTTCGGACGACGCACCGAGAGCAGGCCGAACGTGCGGTTGAATTTCTGCTCGGCATCGACCGGCGTGTAGGCAATCCACAGATGCATCACCGGCTCATCGCCGGAGGTCCAGATGCGCAACGTCTGATACGGATATTCCGTGCGGATGGTCATCAGATCTTGACTGGCCTTCGACACACCGCGACGGCTGGACAGGATCAGCGCCTCGCCCAGCGGCTGGCTGCCCTCGGTGCGTGCGAAGCTGTAGTCGACCTCAATCCAGTCCTCGCCCTTGCGACGGCCGAGATAACGCGGCGCGATCTTGCCCATCTGGCGGCGATGCAGGAACTGATGATTCATATCCATCAGATTTTCGTGCATGAAGGTGTAATGGCAACGCACCTGCTTGCCGAAGCGGCGGGTCTTGAACGCCTTGTCATGCGCCGATCCGAGCGGACCCGGCTCGGTCATCAATTTCGGATCGCCGGGCCAGATCATGATCAACCCGTCCTGCTCGCGGCACGGATAGGCACGCACGCCGTTCGGCAGTTTGTCCTTGCCGAGATACGGCACGTCGATGCACTTGCCAGACGCGTCATAGGTCCAGCCGTGATAGCAGCAACGCACCGCACATCCTTCGACCACGCCCTTCGACAACGGCACCTGACGATGCGCGCAGCGGTCTTCGAGCGCGAACACAGCACCGCCATCCTTGGGCCGGATCAGCACAATCGGATCGCCCGCGAATGTCGCCGCATAGGTCTTGCCGGGCTTAAGTTCTTTCGACCACGCCAGCGGATACCAGTGGTCGGGATGCGATCCGATGCGGCGAAGGTCGATATCAGGCGGTTGGACGAGTTCGCGCGTCGGCAGATCAAGAATTTCAGACATGAGGCCCCGTGGAAACGTGTGATGCGGCGCGAGCTTGCGCTTGATTCCGTGACCCATAAAAGGTCCGAAAGTTGTGGCGCCATCGTGACCGATTATGAGGCTGCCAGCCATGCATCTTTTCGCACGCCCTATGAACTTTTTGCAGGCTGCGAGCGACCAAGACGAAAGATCAACGCTTTGATGGATGACAAGGCTTTCTCATGCGAACCGCACTCTTTGCGTTTCTAGGTGCCATCGGCGGCCTGCTGCTCGGTGCCGCCATTGGCGTACTCACCGGGCTTGCCTGGGTCACTGTGTTCAAGACCAGCAATTTTGAAGGCTATAGCGGGATGCTGGTGTTTTTCGGCTTCGCACCAGGGGGCGCAATCATTGGCGGCTTTATCGGCGCGATCTGGGCTGCGTTCGCCGCGTCGAAATCACGCCTGCAAATGGAAGACGAATCGTGATGCCGGGTATCGCACGCGAATTGCACGTCTTTTGCTCGTTCGCGAAAGTGACCGGAATTTAAGCGCCGCGCCTGCAGTTTTTACAATCGTGCCTTGCGCGAATGCGAGTTGCAATCGGACCGGTATAAGTTATCTCGCGTGCAGCAATTGAACCGCAGCACGGCACGGCGCATTTACTAGCGCCCTCTGGGCCGTTTGCTGTTTTGTAAAATACATTCCGGGACAGCTAAAATGACAGAGCACAGCCTCTGGCGTTTTTCGCGCGCACTTCATCGTGCGCTGGAAGAGCGTCAGACCGATCAACTGGAATCCATTCTCGACGACAATGTCGACTGGGCGATTTACGGACCTATCGACATGTTCGCGTTTTTCGGCGCAAGGCGTGGAAAGCGAGCGGTTATCGATGTGATCAAGCAGATCGCAGATGTCGTTCAGCTTCACCGCTACGACCGCGAAGCCATTATGCTCGGCGAGGATTCCGCGGCCTCGATGATGCGTTACTCGGTGACGCCGGTTGAGTCCGGCACGCCGATCAGCGTGCGGCTTGCGCATTTCGCACAATTCAGGGCGGGACGGCTGACCAGCCTGCGCGCGGTGATCGATACATTCGATCTCGTCGAGCAGACGCTGGGACGGCAAATCCATCTGCCGAAGATCGCCTGATCGCATCCGGCCAAAAGCCGGACGAGAGCGAAAGCCCCGCCCCGCGCGGGGCTTTTTTGCGCGGTGTGTTCACCGGCCGAACCGCAGCAGACACAATTGCGACAAACAGGCCTGACAGATTCTTATGCAGGCATCGCACAGAACATGCACAGCCTCGGCACCCTCCCCGTCCGGCAACATGTTATTAACCGGCTTGATCTGAAATCCGTGACCGATCGTTCGACACCACCGGACAGGCTGCGATGATACCGAGACACCAGTTCAAGCTGTCAGGACGCTCCCATCCGCTGCGCATCGCGCTGGCGGTTGCGGCAAGCCTGTTCATTGCGACAGCCGGTGTCGCACAGGAACCATCAAAAGACATCCCGGCGTCCGACGCCGCTGCGAACGACAGCACGAACACGCCCATCATCGATGCGTGGGGCAATTTGTCGGCGACACCCGCGCTCGAAACTGCGGACTCCAGTTTTGTCGAACCAGCCGACATCGACTGGAGCATTCTCAACACTGATCCGACATCCATCTATGAGAAACAGGCCGCGATCGATCGCAAGGCAGCAGCCGCAGCGCTCGGCGATCCGTGGTCATGGAGCCGCGCGGACAAAGCGGGCGGATCGTCCACGGTGGCGATCAAGCAGCCGATCTCGCCGTTTCTCGACACGCGGGTCGGCGCCGATCTCAATCTCGCGGGACGGACACCAACCACATCGCAGGAAGTGCTGGCGGAAAGACTCGCGCACGATAGCCGACTGTCGCAGTCATCGGGCAGCGCATGGGCTGCGATGACCGCGCCGGGCGTCGGATCGATCTGGGACAAGACTGCCATCGAAGCGCGCACCGATCCCGCGCAGGATCAGAGCAAGTTCGGAGCATCCTTGAGCAAGTCGCTGCCCTTCGGCGGCGACAGATACGCGCTCACTTTGCAGAACGGATACAACGTGACGCAGCAAACGCTGGTGCCGATCTTCGGCCTCGGTGCGTCGTCGCGCATCTACGACACGGACCAATCCGCGAAACTGGGAGTCGCCGAAACGGGCACGAGTTTTATCGCGGGACAGCATTATTCCAGCGGTGACAAGAAGTGGCTGCGCCGGATTGGCGCGGAACAGAAACTGTTCGGCGGCGTCACCGTCACCGGATCGGTGAGCGAAACGCCGGATGGCGCGGCAAATCGCAGTGTCAGCGCCGGTTTCAAGAAGAGCTGGTAAGTTCCTGTTTACCAATCGGCGACCATGCCGCGCTTTCCCGTTTTGTACACGGGATGAATCCATCCCGCCGCAGATTTGCCCCGTTCCGGTCAAGATCGGCTGACCTCATGCGATGGTACTTTCGTCGTGCGGGGGGACATCCGCGCTCGCTCATACCAGCAAGGAAACAGCCGATGAACGCTTTGCCAGCCGAAAAAACCGAAATGACCGAGGAAGATAAGAACCTCGCCGCCGTCACCGAAGTCGAAGCCGGGATTCGCGATTTCGTTCGTAAGGATGTCGCCTATCTTCGAAGAACACCGGCCACCGCGCCGGGCACCGAGACACTCGCAACAGATACATCGGCGGACTCTGCGGTCAGCAGCGTCAACACGCTGATCCATCGCGTCGCGGGTGCGTCACTCAGCGAAATCGAAACGCTGATCGCAGAACTCGAAGGCCTTCGCACGCTGATGCACAATGAAGGTCAGCGCATCCAGCGCGAGCTGGCAGGCTACGCGCAGCTCGGCCAGACCGCGATGAAATCCACGCGTATGATCGCTGACAATTTGGCGCAGTGGAAACGCACCTCGCCAGTTAATCGCGAAGAGTGAGAGCTCTTACCGTCTCTTGAAATAAAATCGCCGCCTCAAGGGGCGGCGAACTTTTTTGTGGGATGGCTTACGCCTTGTCGGTGGGCCGTCGCGCGATAAAGGCCTTGCCCTTGAACGAGAACGCAAGTTCTCCGCGCTGGTTGAGGGCGGTGTTGTAGAATCCGACGAGTCCCCATTGCGGACGCGACTCCAGCACGCGCAAGGTCGTCACCTCAGACGTGTAAGTGAGCGTATCGCCCGCCAGCACCGGCTTGATCCATTTCATGTCGTCGAAGCCGGGCGACGGTCCGGATACGATGGGCTTCTCTCCCCGCGCGATACGTTCTTCGGCGTCGCGCTTAAAGCTCGCAACCGTGAGCTTCATGTAAACCGCTGCGACCTGCCAGCCGGACGCAGCCAGACCGCCGAAAATGGATTTGCGTCCCGCTTCTTCGCTGAGATGAAACGGCTGCGGATCGAATTTCTTCGCGAACGTGATGATATTCTCGGGCGTGAAAGTGAATGACCCGAGTTCGCGGCGATCACCAGATTTGATGTCTTCAAAATATGCCATCGCCCGCCCCTAATGTCCTGCGCCAACAGCGGAGCGCCGCAGCACCATCAGCGGGATTGTTGCCAGCAGCAACGTTTGCCCTGCCGCGTTGCGCATCTCGTTGGTGATGCGAACAAAACCAACATCGGACCGGCTTTTGGACTCGCGGGTCTCGATCACGTCCACCGAAATCGTGAGGTCGTCGCCGGGTCGTAGCGGCGATACCCAACGCACCTCATCGACACCCGGCGCGCCTGCGGAGGCGATGTTGTGAATGAAGCCGTCGTAGGACATGCGCATCAGCAGCGCACACATGTGCCAGCCCGATCCCGACAAGCCCTTGAGCATGGAGCGGTTCGCCGCCTCATCATCGAGGTGCATCGGTTGCGGGTCGAATTCGGAGGCGAACGCGATAATGTCTTCCCGGGAGACATGGTGCGGGCCGAAAGTACCGAAATGGCCTAGTTTGAAGTCTTCGAATGCCAGTTTCATCTTTTTCATTCTTGTTGTGGATGGAGCGTTTTCCAAGTGAAGAAAACGCTCCACGATAAAGCCAGACGCAGTTTGGCCGTTATTTCAGGACACCTCAAGCGTCGGCTTATCCGCTCGTCTTTCGCCGATTTCGGCAATATGCGACAAGAGTGCAAAGGGCGATTCAGGATGCCGTTCGCTTCCGGCAACATTGCCTGACTTTCGCGGTCTGCTTTTCGCGGCTCATCTGGAGACAAGCGCATGTTTCAGTTTCAGGATCTTTTCCAGTGGGACAGGTTCATCACGCCCACCATCATCAAATCATTTTACTGGCTGGTGATCGCGCTAATCCTGCTATCGGGCATATCAGGCATCTTCTCGGCGCTGACCGCGATGGCCATCAGCCCGTTCGGCGGATTCGTCCTGCTGCTGGCGTCGCTCGCTGGCATCGTGGTCGGGATCATTTTCTCACGCATCGGCGCGGAATTGATCCTGATCGTTTTCCGCATTAACGAGCATCTCGGCGCGATCCGCGAACAGGGCCGCGACCGGCAGTTTTGAGCGTAGATACTTCACCTCTCCCCGCAAGAGCGGGGCGAGGGAGCAAAATCAGTTATTAAATCTGAAATGCATCACGTCGCCATCGGCGACGACATATTCCTTGCCTTCGAGACGCAGCTTGCCGGTGTCGCGCGCACCGGCTTCGCCGTTGTTGGCGATGTAATCGTCATAGGCAATCGTCTCGGCGCGGATGAAGCCCTTCTCGAAGTCAGTATGAATCACACCTGCGGACGCAGGCGCTTTCGTGCCCTTGGTGATGGTCCAGGCGCGCGCTTCTTTCGGGCCGACCGTGAAATAGGTGATGAGATGCAAAAGCTCGTAACCCGCGCGGATCAGACGATCGAGACCGGCTTCTTCCAGTTCGAGTGTTTCGAGAAAGTCTACGCGCTCTGCGCGTGACAGGGTCGCGATTTCGGATTCGATCTTGGCGGAGATCACCACCGCGACCGCGCCTTCTGTCTTGGCGTGATCGAACACTGCCTGAGAGAACGCATTGCCCTTGGCCGCCGCGCCCTCTTCGACATTGCAGACATACAGAACCGGCTTCGAGGTCAGCAGGCCGAGCATGCGGAACGCCCGCTCCTCTTCTGCTTTCCGCTCCAGAAAACGCGCAGGCTTGCCCTCGCGCAGCAGCTTCAGCGCGCGCTCGACGAGGTCGAGTTGCTCTTTCGCCTCCTTGTCGTTGCCCTTGGCTTTTTTGCTTAAGTTGTCGACGCGCTTCTCGAGGCTATCGAGATCGGCCAGCATCAATTCGGTTTCGATGGTTTCGATGTCGGCGAGCGGCGCGATCTTGCCTTCGACATGGGTGATGTCGGAATCCTCAAAACATCGAACCACATGCGCCACCGCATCCACTTCGCGGATGGTCGCGAGAAACTGGTTGCCGAGGCCCTCGCCTTTCGACGCGCCTTTCACAAGGCCCGCAATGTCCACGAATGTCAGTTGCGTCGGGATGATCTGCGCGGACTTCGCAATGGCGGAGAGCTTATCGAGCCGCGGATCGGGCACCGCCACCGCGCCGACATTCGGCTCGATGGTGCAGAACGGATAGTTCGCCGCTTGTGCTGCCGCCGTTTCCGTCAGCGCGTTGAACAGTGTGGACTTGCCGACGTTTGGCAATCCGACGATGCCGCATTTGAAACCCATAACCTGCCCTGAATTTTCCGGACGTCGCGCGCGCTATTTCGCGCCGCCGTCGTCCTTTGACGTAAAACCTTTTGCATCCATCGCAAGATGCACCTTGTTCGCAAACGATGCATCCTGCCCGGTGACGATCAGCGCGGCGCTGGCAGCAACCGCTTCGCACAGCGCCGTCACCCACGGCATCTCGCTCTTGGCGAAATCGTTGAGCACGTGCTGATGCACCAGATCCTTTACGCCCGGATGCCCGACGCCGAGACGCACGCGGCGATAATCGTTGCCGACATGCGCCGAGATCGAACGCAGCCCGTTATGCCCCGCAATGCCGCCGCCGATCTTGACGCGCAGCTTGGCGGGCGGAAGTTCGATCTCGTCGTGAAACACCGTGATGTCCCCGACGCTCATCTTGAAGAAGTGCGTTGCTTCGCCGACCGCGTTCCCGGACTCGTTCATGTAGGTCGTGGGCTTGAGCAGAATGACGCGCCCGTTGCCGAGATTGCCTTCCGAGGTCTCGCCCTGAAAGCGACGGCGCCACGGTGCAAAACCGTGACGCCGTGCGATTTCGTCCACAACCATGAACCCGATATTGTGCCGGTTGCCCTGATACTTCGCGCCGGGATTTCCCAGTCCGACGAACAGGCGCATGGCGCGGGTACTCGTGTTGGCCGCTTACTTCTTCTTGTCGGCAGCAGGCTTGGCCGCAGCAGCCGCAGGCGCCTTCGCACCGGCTGCAGCCGCAGGCGCAGCAGCACCGGCGGCAGGAGCAGCACCGGCCGCAGGAGCAGCACCGCCACCAGCAGCGGCAGCCGCAGCAGCCTTCTGCTCTTCGGCGTAGCCCGACGGCGGAACGATGGTGACCAGCGTCGCGTCCTCACGGGTGAACAGCTTCACGCCGCCTGGCAGCTTGATGTCGGTGATGTGCAGCGAACTGCCGATGTCGAGCTTGCCGACGTCAGCTTCGAGGTACTGCGGGATGTTGTCCGCTGGCGCTTCGAGGTCGATGGTGTGCGTCACGATGTTGACCGTGCCGCCGCGCTTCACGCCCGGCGAGGTTTCCGAGTTCAGCACGTGCAGCGGAACGCTGACGCGAATCTTGGCGCCTTCGCCGAGACGCAGGAAATCCACATGCAGCGGGAAGTCGCGCACCGGATCGAGGGCGAAGTCGCGCGGAATCACGCGGTGCTTTTTGCCATCGAGTTCGATGTCGTGAATCGTTGTCAGAAAACGTCCTGCGTTGATGCGCAGGCGCAGTTCGGCATCATCCAGCGAAATGGTCAGCGGGGGCTGGTTGTTGCCATAGATCACTGCCGGGATACGGCCAGCGCGACGTTCAGCCCGGGCGGCCCCCTT